>Ga0105054_10009620_pt1 | contig 12490 bp, 11 predicted proteins | sample BON02_FD_78091 | JGI IMG/M metagenome (GOLD analysis project Ga0105054, IMG submission 78091) | Freshwater microbial communities from Lake Bonney liftoff mats and glacier meltwater in Antarctica - BON-02 (megahit assembly) | ecosystem: Environmental > Aquatic > Freshwater > Ice > Glacier... | reverse complement strand
TCGACGGTGCAGGGCAGGATCTCGCAATAGACCCCAGCCTCGCGCACGCGGCGCGCGATGAGCTGGGTGACCTGGGAGCCGAAATCCAGGATCAGGACCTGGTCGGTGTGCGGGGTGGCGGTCATGGGCGGGTCCGGAACGAAGGGGTCAAGCGGGCCTCCTGGGCTGAGGTCATGTGGGCGTCATGCGCGAGACGCGGCGATGGGCACTTCCTTCCCCCCTTGCGGGGGAAGGAGAGGATGGGGGGTGAGGCGCGCAGCGCCTTCCTAACGGAAGCGGGGGAACGTTCGCCTTCGGCGATTCCCCCCCACCCTGACCCTCCCCCACCAGGGGGGAGGGGAAAAATCTGGTGACAGGTCGCCATCATGCCCGCGTGCCCGGGGTGGCCGGGCCCTTGAGTTCGATGACGTTGCCGTCGGGGTCGGGAATGTAGAGCGAGGGGCCGTCGCCCTCGCTGCCGTAGCGGGTGCCGGCTTCCAGGATGGGGACGCCGTGGCGTGCGAGATCGGCGCGGATGGCGGCCTCGTCCCAGGGGTCGACGCGCAGGCAGACGTGGTCGACGTTGCGGCCATCGCGCCCCGGTGCGCCGCCGCCGCGGCGGCCCAGCTCGCCGTCGATGCTGACGAGATCGATCAGGGCTTCGCCGGCGCGCATCTGCCACAGGCCGATGGCGGCCTGTTCGCGCTCCAGGGTGCATCCCAGGACATCGCGCCAGAAGGCGATGGCGCGTGTGATGTCGCTGACGCGGAAGACGACATGGTCGAGGCGGGCAAGCGCGATCATGCGACCTCGCCCTGCTGCTGGTCGAAACGCCAGCCATAGGCCAGTTCGTCGAGCATGATGCCGGCGAAGGGTTCGCTGCGGCGGGCGATCAGGCGGCCGCCCATGGCCTCGTAGAAGAAACGGGTCGGCGTACCGGCCACGACCCAGAGCGCGATGCGCTCCATGCCGGCATGGCTCAGGCGGTCGAACAGGCCGTGGATCAGGGCGCGGCCCAGGCCCCTGCCCTGCCAGTCGGTCAGCAGGTAGAGGGTGTAGATCTCGCCCTGCCAGTCGCCCGCGGGCAGTTCATCGGCGCGCGCCGGCCCGGCGCTGCCGAAACCGACGATGCCGGCATCGCCGTCCTCGACGACCAGCGCCGTGTCGCCGGAGGGGCGCAGCATACGGGTCCAGCGGGCGGCGTGTTCGCCGACCGAAAGGCCGCGCAGGAAGGCATCGGGCAGAACCCCGGCATAGGTCGTGCGCCAGGCCTCGACATGAACGCGCGCAATACCGGCGGCGTCGCCCGGGCGGGCCGAACGCAGGCGCGGTGCGCCGATGTTTTGTCTAGCCATGGCCAACCCGCTCCCCCGCCCGGCCACCCCAAGCGTACCCTGCCGTGGGTGGCCGGGCGGGGGAGCGGGTTGGCCCGGCGCCATGGGAGGGCCTAGCGTTCCGTCTGGTAGTTCGGCGCATCGCGCATCATGACGACATCGTGGACGTGGCTTTCGCGCAGGCCGGCGCTGGAGATGCGCACGAACTCACAGTTGGCGCGCATGGCATCGATCGTGGCATTGCCCGTGTAGCCCATGGAGGAGCGCAGGCCGCCCGAAAGCTGGTGCAGGATGTGGTGGACCGGGCCCTTGTAGGCGACACGACCCTCGATGCCCTCGGGCACCATCTTGACGACGTCGGAGATGTCCTGCTGGAAGTAGCGGTCGGCCGAGCCGCGCGCCATGGCGCCCAGCGAACCCATGCCGCGGTACTGCTTGTAGGAACGCCCGCCGACCAGGAAGACCTCGCCCGGGGCCTCGTCGGTGCCGGCCAGCAGCGAGCCGATCATGGCGCAGTTGGCGCCGCCGGCGATGGCCTTGGCGAGATCGCCCGAGAACTTGATGCCACCGTCGGCCACGACCGGGATATCGGATTTCGCGGCGGCCTCGACGGCATCCATGATGGCGGTGAGCTGGGGCACGCCGACGCCGGCGACGACACGGGTGGTGCAGATGCTGCCCGGTCCGATGCCGACCTTGAGCGCGTCGGCGCCGTTGTCGATGAGGATGCGGGCGCCCTCGGCGGTGGCGATGTTGCCGGCCAGGACCTGGGTGTAGTTGGACTGTTTCTTGATCCGCGCGACGGCCTCGATGACGCCGCTGGAATGGCCGTGCGCGGTGTCGACGACGACGACATCGACGCCGGCGTCGATCAGCGCCTGGGCACGCAGCCAGCCGTCCTCGCCCACGCCCGTGGCGGCGCCGCAGCGCAGGCGGCCCTGCTCGTCCTTGCTGGCGTTGGGATGGGCCGCGGCCTTCTCGATGTCCTTGACCGTGATCAGGCCGATGCAGCGGTGTTCATCGTCGACCACCAGCAGCTTCTCGATGCGGTGGTGGTGGAGCAGGCGCATCGCCTCGTCGCGGCTGACGCCTTCCTTCACGGTGATCAGGTTCTCGTGCGTCATCAGCTCGCGCACCGGCTGGCGCCGGTCGGTGGCAAAACGCACGTCGCGGTTGGTCAGGATGCCGACCAGACGGCCGCTGGGAACCTCGACCACCGGCACGCCGGAAATGCTGTTGGCTTCCATCAGGTCGAGCGCATCCGAAAGGGGCGCTTCCGGCGCGATCGTCAGCGGGTTGACGACCATGCCCGATTCGAACTTCTTGACGCGGCGGACCTCGTCGGCCTGCTGCTGGATCGTCATGTTCTTGTGGATGACGCCGAGGCCGCCGTTCTGGGCCATGGCGATGGCCATGGGCGCCTCGGTGACGGTATCCATGGCGGCCGAGAGCAGGGGAATGCCGAGCTCGATCGTGCGCGTCAGCCGGGTGCGTGTATCGGCGCTGTTGGGCAGGACCTGAGAATAGGCCGGCACCAGGGAAACATCGTCGAACGTCAGGGCTTCCCGGATCATCATGCGCCACCTCGTCTGTGTGAAGTGACGCGACCCTCTAGCACGAAGCCTAGTGGTGGCCAAGCACCTTGACCCACCAGATGTGCAGAACCGCCCTGCGCAAGACGCATGAAGGGGCGGTGCCCGCGGTCACGCTATCCGAAACCGGCACGAAATGCCTACAATCCCCGCGTGCGGCGGCTGCAACGCGATCGTGCGCTGGCCGCTTGCCGCGCATGGAGATCCCGACGATGCGACGCCTGATCGTGTGTACCCTTGGCGCCCTGCTGTGGGTCCTGCCCGCGGCAGCCGAAATCTCTCCCTTTCCGCAAAACTTCGACACCCGCGACATTCCCGACGGCGATGTGACGCTGCATGTGCGTTCGGGCGGCAGCGGCCCGGTGGTGGTCCTGCTGCACGGCTATGGCGAAACCGGCGACATGTGGGCGCCGCTGGCGGCCGCGCTGATGCCCGACCACACGGTGATCGTGCCCGACCTGCGCGGCATGGGCCTCTCGTCCCGGCCCGAGGGCGGCTACGACAAGAAGACCCAGGCAGGCGACATCCTGCGCCTGCTCGACGGCCTGGACGTGACCAGCTTCGCCCTGGTGACCCACGACATCGGCAACATGGTGGGATACGCCCTGGTCGCGCAGAATCCGGAACGGGTCACGCGCTGGGTCGTGATGGATGCCCCCCTTCCCGGGATCGGCCCGTGGGACGAGATCGTGCGCAGCCGGGCGCTGTGGCACTTCTCCTTCCAGGGGCCGGATGCCGAACGGCTGGTCGCGGGCCGCGAACGCATCTACCTCGACCGTTTCTGGAACGAGTTCTCGGCCGATCCGGCGCGTTTCGACGAGGCTTCACGTGAGCACTACGCCGCGCTCTACGCCCTGCCGGGCGCCATGCACGCCGGTTTCAACCAGTTCGCGGCCTTCGACCAGGACGCATCGGACAACAAGGTTCTGGCGGCACAGGGGCAACTTGCCATGCCCATCCTGGCGGTCGGCGGGGAGATGTCGTTCGGTCCGACCATGGCCGTGGTCATGCGGGCCGTGGGCAGCGATGTCACGCAAGCGGTGATCCCCGCTTCGGGGCACTGGCTGATGGAAGAACAGCCCGACGCCACGATCGCCGCGATCCTGGCCTTCCTGGAGCCCTGACCGGCCAGGTGGCGCGGGCGCGCTGGGCGCCCACTCAAACAGAAACGGCCTGACCGTTGCCGGTCAGGCCGCCCTGTTCTGCTCAGGTCAGAAGAGAAGTCGGCTTACATGCCGGCCTTGACCTCTTCGTACATTTCCTGGAGCTGCGGCTCGTTCTGGATGGTCGCCTGGAAGATGCCCGAGGCGATGTAACCCTCGATGTCATCAGGCGGCAGGCCGCGCTTGCCCAGCTCGTCGGGCGTGAAGGCCTCGTAGGCAATCGCGTTGGAGTGGCCCATGCCGTAGGCTTCAATCCAGTACTCGCCCGTGGACGGCGCCAGGAAGGCGTCGATCAGGTCATAGGCACGCTGCTCCATCTCCGGCTTGACGGATTCCATCAGGCAGATGCCGCAGACCCAGGTCATGGCGCCTTCCTTCGGGCTCATGAAAGCCGACGGGATGCCCTGGTTGGACAGGTTGAGCGGCGTGGAGTTCCACGAGTCGGCCGCGATCAGCTCGCCCGAGGCCAGCGCCTGCTCCCAGCTCGTGGTGTCGTTGGTGTAGAAGCGCAGCAGCGGGCGCTGACGCTCCATGTATTCCTTGGTCGTGGCGACCTCGGCATCCGTCATGTTGAACGGATCCTTGGCGCCCGAGTAGATCGCGGCAACCATGACGCCGTCGATCAGGCTGTCGATCATCGACAGACGACCAGCGTACTTCTCGTCCCAGAGAATGCCCCAGGTGTGGTTGGCCGGATCAACGTATTCCGGCGCCAGATCGGTGCGGAAGGTGACCGAGGTCAGCCCCCACCACGCCGGAACCTGATAGCGGTTGCCATCGGCCAGGACCTGATCGGGCACCTTGTCCTTGAGCACGGGCAGCACCTGGTCCCAATGGCTCAGGCGGGTCGTGTCGATCGGACGCAGGAAGTTCAGATCGTGCCACTTCTGGATCTTGTACGAGCAGGGCATCGAGACGTCGGCCTTGAAACCGGCGCGCATCTTGGCCTCGGCCTCTTCCTCGTCGCCCCACAGGCTGAAGTTGGGCGATTCGCCGTACTTGTCGATGTATTCCTGATGCATCTCGGGCACTTCGTAGCCCGACCAGGTGAAGCACACCGGATCCTCGTCTCCTGCAGCCATCGCCTTGCCGCGCCCGATGGGCGTCAGCGTGGTGGCCAGACCGACCGAGGCCAGCGCCTTGCCGACATCACGGCGGGACACACGGCCCCGCTTGAAATCGTCGATGAATCGTTGAACGTCGCGCTTCGACTCCATACACGTCACTCCCGTTTCAATCCCCATAGAAGAAGCCTCTGTGGACTCCTCCGCGCGACTATAGAGCAACGAGAGAGCGACACAAATGCATCAGCTTCCTTCCGGACTGCCTCGGAACCCCAGGGCGACGACATAGATTTCACGCGAGTCCTGGCGACTGGCCTCGGGTTTGACGTGCATGACCTTGCGGAAGGAGCGCTTGAGCCCGGTCAGCAGATCGTCCTCGGTGCCGCCGCGCAACACCTTGGCGACGAAACAGCCGCCGGGTGCCAGCATCTGCTCGGCGATGCGGAAACCCTGCTCGGCCAGCATCATGGTGCGGATGTGGTCGGTCATGCGGTGGCCGGTCGCCGAATTGGCCATGTCGGAAACCACGGCATCGGCCTGGCCGCCCAGTTCCGAGCGCAGGCGGCGCACGACTTCGGCGTCCGTGGCGTCACCCTGAAGCAGCACGGCGCCGTGGATGGGGTCCATCTCCTGCAGGTCGACGCCGACAACGATGCCCTTGGGGCCGACCTTCTGCACCGCGACCTGGGTCCAGCCGCCCGGTGCCGCGCCCAGGTCGAGCACACGCGCGCCGGGCTTGAGCAGGTGATGCTTGGCATCAAGCTGGATCAGCTTGTAGGCGGCGCGCGAACGCCAGCCTTCAGCCCGCGCACCGGTGACATAAGGATCGTTGAGCTGGCGTTCGAGCCAGCGGCTCGAGGAAATACGCCGGCCACTGGCGCTCTTGACCCGCTGCTTGAGGCCGCGGCCCTTTGGCTTCTGGCCGTCCCCGGCGCTCACCGGTCGACGCCCGCTGCCGCGGCGGGGACGCCGGCGGCAGGAGGATGGCCGCTGCCGCGGTCCTGGTCGATCAGGCCCAGCAGCACACCTTCACGCAGACCGCGATCGGCAACCGAGAGGCGCCCGACAGGCCAGAGCGCACGCACGGCATCAAGGATCGCCGCACCCGCCACAACGAGATCGGCACGGTCGTGGCCGATACAGGGCACATTGGCCCGCTCGGAAAGCGCCATGGAGCGCAGCCGGCCGATGACGGCGTCGAGGTCGTCGTAACCGATGGTCGTGCCGTCGACCTGGCGGCGATCGTAATGGGGCAGGTTGAGATGGACGCCGGCCAGCGTCGTGACGGTGCCGGAGGTGCCGATGATCTGGGCCGTGCCACCCGCAAGCCGATCACGGAAACGGTGACGTTCCTCGAATGGGGCCAGGAGCTGTTCGACGTGGCCGACCATGGCGCGGTAGGTCGCATCGTCGATGACGTCGCCGCCGTGGGCCTCGGCCAGCGAGACGACGCCGCAGGGCAGCGAAACCCAGGCGTCCAGCGTGTGTTCGCCATCCTCGTCGATCGCCAGCCACGAGATTTCCGTGCTGCCGCCGCCGATGTCGAGCACCGCGACATGACGCGCCCAGGGCTCGATCAGCGGCAGACAGCCGGCCAAAGCCAGGCGGACTTCCTCGTCGGGCGCGATGATCTCCAGCTCGATGCCGGTCTCGTCCTTCACGCGGCCAAGAAAATCGCTGCCGTTGCTGGCTCGCCGGCAGGCCTCGGTGGCGATGCAGCGGGCCCGGTCGACACCGCGCCGCGCCATCTTGGCGGCGCAGACCTGCAGGGCTTCGATCGTGCGGTCGATGGCACCCTGGGACAATTCGCCCCGGGCGTGCACACCCTCACCCAGGCGAACGATGCGCGAAAAGGCGTCGATGACACGGAATCCGCCATGGCTGGGGCGGGCAACCAGCAACCTGCAGTTGTTCGACCCCAGATCGATCGCGGCATAGGTATGCAAGGGCCCTTCAGGACCGGAGCGCCGACGCTGCCGCCTTCGTCCGTTACCGTACAAGCCCGTCACCTTGACCCTCGCCGTCGTCTGGAGAACACACAAGCTTCCTCTCTAGCGCGAAAAGAGGCCAAAGGACAACGCTGCCCCCGCCGACCGCAGCAGACGACTCCGGGGGAGATTGACATGGCGCGGGCGTGCGAGGCATAACCCCTCCCCCGCGCGATGGCGCGCTGCCGCGTCCCTGCTGGGGGATAGTTTAACGGTAGAACCTTCGGCTCTGACCCGAATAGTCCTGGTTCGAATCCAGGTCCCCCAGCCATCACCTGATTCTTCGCTCGGTTTTCAGAATCTTTGTGGCACCGTATGCGTTGCGGTAGCGGAACGAGGTGCTTGTGCACGATGTTTTGAAGGGCGTCATGGTTCCGATCCACCGGGAAGGGTGGCGGTTCATCGGGATATTCCTGGCCGCCACGCTTCTGCTGTGGTGGCTGTGGAGCCCTTTGCTCGTTCCGGGCGTGATCCTGACCGCGTGGTGCATCTACTTCTTTCGTGATCCCGCCCGGGTCACGCCGACCCGAAACGGTCTGGTTATCAGCCCGGCCGATGGCGTGGTGCAGATGATCGAGGCGGCCATGCCGCCGGCCGAGCTCGACATGGGACCCGCGCCATTGCTGCGCGTCAGCGTCTTCATGAACGTGTTCAATGTTCACGTGAACCGCATCCCCGTCGACGGCACGATCACACGGCTGGCCTACCGGCCCGGCAAGTTCCTGAACGCCTCGCTCGACAAGGCAAGCGACGACAACGAACGCCAGTCTGTGCGCATGGTGACGGCCGACGGGCGCGACATCGCCTTTGTGCAGATCGCCGGCCTCGTCGCGCGCCGCATCCTGTGCACCCTGAAAACCGATCAGACCGTGCGCGCCGGAGAGCGCTTCGGCATGATCCGCTTCGGCAGCCGGGTCGATGTCTATCTGCCCGATGGCGTCGTGCCGCAGGTTTGCGTCGGGCAGTTGTGCGTCGGGGGCGAAACCGTGCTGGCGGATCTTACCGCGACGGATGACACGGCGGCACGAGGCGTGGTGCGCTGATGCTCCGCTCCCGCCGCCGCAGACCCCGCAAACCACGGCGCGTCCCTCGCCTCAAAGGCCTGGCGCTCGGCAAGCTGATCCCGAACATCATCACCGTCTCGGCGGCATGTTCGGGTCTGACCGCGATCCGCTTCGCGATCGAAGGCCGCTGGGAGCTGGCCGTTGCGGCGATCATCCTGGCCGCCATCCTTGACGCCCTGGACGGGCGCATGGCGCGCATGCTGAACGCGACCAGCGAGTTCGGTGCGCAGCTTGACTCCCTGTTCGATATTCTCAGCTTCGGTGTCGCGCCGGGCCTGGTCCTGTATTTCTGGTCCCTGCAGAACGCAGGCGGAATCGGCTGGGCGCTGTCGCTTTTCCTGGTGGTCTGCTGCGGCTTGCGTCTGGCGCGCTTCAACAGCCTGCTCGGCAAGCTGCCGCCCTATGCCTACAACTATTTCACCGGTGTCCCTGCACCGGCGGGCGGCATGTTGTCCCTGCTGCCGATCATCCTGTGGCTGGCCTTCGACATCGACCTGGCAGCCCATCCGGTGGTCGTGGGCTGCTGGGCGATCCTGATCGCAAGCCTGATGGTCAGCCGCATGCCGACCTACTCGTTCAAGAGCCTGAAGATCCCGCAGCCCTGGGTGTTGCCGTTTCTGGTCGTGGCGGCGCTGTTTTTTGCCGGCATTGCCGGAAGGCCCTGGCCGACCCTGACGGTGGTCGCCGTTCTGTATCTGGCGACCTTTCCGTTTTCCATCCGGTCGTTCCTGCGCCTGAAGGAAGAAGCTGAGCGGCTGCATGACACGTCGAACGACGAACCGGGCAACGACGAGCCGGGCGATGACGACGGCGCCGGCGGCACGGCACCCGGCCTGCCCACGTCCTGATCTCCCGCAATGCGTGACACATCCGCACGCTGCCGACGGTCCCTTCTGCGAAACTGAGCGCCATCATGGACTACGACGCGATCATTCTGGGCGGCGGCGGTGCCGGCCTCCTGGCCGCGGCGACGGCGGGTCAGGCCGGCGCGCGGGTGCTGGTCATCGACCATGCCGACAAGGCGGGCAGCAAGATCCTGATCTCGGGCGGCGGCCGCTGCAATTTCACCAACACGGGAACCGAACCGGGGTGTTTCCTGTCGCAGAACCCGCATTTCGCGATCTCTGCGCTCGCCGGCTACACGCAATGGGATTTCCTGGCGCTGGTCGAGCGCCACGGCATCGCCTGGCACGAAAAGACCCTGGGCCAGCTCTTCTGCGACGGCTCGGCACGCCAGATCGTCGCCATGCTGCTCGAGGAATGCCGCCGCGGCGGTGTCGGGATCCGGCTGTCGACGCAGATCGGCGACATCGGCCACAGCGACGGGCTGTTCCGGGTCGGCAACGCCAGCGCGCGCCAGCTCGTCCTCGCCACCGGCGGCCCTTCGATCCCGAAAATGGGCGCGACCGGCAGGTCCTACGACATCGCCCGGCAGTTCGGCATCGAGGTCGTGCCCCCGCGGCCCGCCCTCGTCCCTTTTGTGCTGGGACCACAGGACGTGCTTTTCCGGGAGATCTCGGGGGTATCGTGCCCGGCTGTCGCGCGGGTCGGCGAGACATCCTTCGAAGAGGCCGTGCTTTTCACCCACAAGGGGCTCTCGGGGCCCGCAATCCTGCAGGTGTCGTCCTACTGGTCGCCGGGCCAGTCGGTATCCCTCACCCTGGTCGCGGACGCCGCCGAACGGCTGCGGGAAGCCAAACGGCGGATGCCGCGCGCGCACCTGAAGGCCGCCCTTGGCGAACTGCTTCCCAACCGGCTGGCGGAAGCGCTCGCCAGCCGCATCGGCATCACACGGGAACTGGGCAACGTCGCCGACAGCGTGCTGGACAAGGCGGCAGAGACGCTGAGCAACCTGACCTTCAGACCGGCCGGCACGGAAGGCTATGCCAAGGCCGAGGTGACGGCAGGCGGCATCGACACGGCCGCGCTCTCCTCCAAGACCATGGAGGCGCGCCAGGTCCCGGGGCTCTACGCAATCGGCGAGGCCGTCGACGTGACCGGATGGCTGGGCGGCTACAACTTTCAATGGGCCTGGGCCTCCGGCGTCGCGGCCGGCCATGCCATCGCGGCACGTTCAGGCTGACGGGGGCAAACCCCGCTCAGGTCTGTGTTGCCTGCGCCGCGCGGACCTTGTCCGCGATCTCGGCGATCAACGCGCCAAGCGCGCGGTCCTCGAACAGATGCTCGGGATCGAGCGACACGCCGAACCGGCTCTCCAGCGCCAGCGCACAAGCCAGCGCCTGCAGGGAATCGCCGCCCGCAGCGGAAAAGTTCTTTGCGGAATCAAAGTGCTTGCGGCGCAGTTCGCCCGCAAGACAGGCGCCGATGGACAGCTCGAGGGTGTCGACAGCCGCGACACCGGTCGTGACGAGTGCAGCCGTGGCAAGCCTTTGCCGATCAAACTCGGCGATGCGCGCACGGTCGACCTTGGCGCTCTGCGTCATGGGCAGGCGCGCCAATCCGACGACCTCGTCCGGCCACATGGTCCGCGGCAGATCGCCACGGACCACCGCGGAAACGGCGGCCGCGTCGGCAGGCACCCCTTCGCCGAAACCGATATAAAGCGCGATGGCCTCGACCGTGCCGTCGCCTCCCTTGCGCGGCACGGCACAGGCGGCCACCACGCCCGGGGTCCGGCGGGCGACCGTCTCGATCTCCTCAAGTTCGATGCGCCAGCCGTTGCGCTTGATCTGGTGGTCGTTGCGACCAAGAAAGGCGAGCAACCCGTCCGGGCGGGCCTGGACGAAGTCCCCGGTGCGGAACAGCGCGGCGCCCGAACCGTCGGGGTGGGCAAAGAAACGCTCCGCGCCGGGCGTGTCGCCAAGATAGGAATCTGAAAGACGCGGGCTGGAAACGATCAGTTCGCCGCCCTCGCCGCCTTCTGCCGGATCGAGCCACAGGGTCGCACCAGGCAGGCATGTCCCGATCGGGACACGGCCCTGCGGGACGACCACCGGCGGCACCTCCCAGCCCACCGTCCAGGACGCCTCGGTCGCCCCGAAGGAACAGAAGACACGGGCATCGCCGGGCAGGACGGCACGCAGGCGCGCCACGTCCTCCCATTGCACGACATCGCCAAACAGCGTCGCCGCGCGCAGGGTCCCGAGTGCAGCCGCTGCCCCGGCGTGCTGGGCAAAAATCCGCGCGATGCCGACATAACAGGAAATCATCGTGACGCGGTGACGCGCAAAGAGCGCCAGCACATCGCTCGCGCCGGTCATGCCGGGCACGGCAACAACGCTGGCGCCGCCGCAGAGCGCCGCCCACAGATTGAGGTGCGAGCCGGTGATGCCGCTGCCGCCGGCAAAACCGAAGACGTCGCCAGGTCCATACCCCAACACCGCGCGCCGGACGCGCAGGGCCTCGACCAACGCGGCGCGCGACTTCACCACGCCCTTGGGCACACCCGTGGTCCCCGAGGTGAAGACGATGAGCGCCGGATCGCCGGGCAAGCCCCGGTCGGGCAAGCCGGCGTGAAATGTATCGCCTTCGGGCAATCCGGCATCGTCGAGCGTCACCACGGGCACGCCGGCGCCAACGTGACGGACGATCGCCTCCTCGTTCCCATCGGCCACAACCGCGCCGGCACCCGAGATGCCGGCGATCTGGCGGTTGCGCAGGGCCGAGCGCTGGCTGTCGAGCGGGACCATAGAGACGCCCAGACGCAGGCAGGCAAGAAGGGTGACGAACTGGACCGGGCCGAGCGGGCCGAGAGCGATCACCGGCAGCCGTCGCCCCTGCAGCACCTGGTCGAGGCGCGTGGCGACCCTGGCGGCGAGGTGATCAAGCCCGGCGAAGGATAGCGTTCCCTCCGGTCCCAGTACGGCCGCACGGTCCGGTGTGCGCCGGGCCCACAGGGCGACGGCGGCCAGCGGATCGGTCGCCGCGGCCTCGGGCATCGCCGCCCCGCTCTCGTCGGCGAGCAGCACCAGCCGCGCAAAGTGTTCCCGCGGCATCTTGGGATGGGGCGTGGCGCTCAAGGGATGTTCCGTTGCATGAAGTCCGCGGTCACGCTATGGGCCAAACCCATCGGCAACAAGCCCAGGGATTGCATCGTGGCGCCTGATCCGACTGATCGGCTCCTGAGCCTGGCCAGTGGCGCGCCGCTGCCGCCGGGACGCCGCAGCGCGTTGCTGTCGGAACGCGACGTGACACCCCTGCCCCGCGAGACCGCGGCGCTGAACCACCATGCATCCAGGGCCGAGGGCGACCGCGTGCTGGCGATCGCCGCAGCCCATCTCAACGGCGAACGGCGCAGCGAAACGCTGCGTCTTGCTGCCTTCGCAGCCACGCAGGAGCCTGCCTG
>Ga0105054_10009618_pt1 | contig 12491 bp, 15 predicted proteins | sample BON02_FD_78091 | JGI IMG/M metagenome (GOLD analysis project Ga0105054, IMG submission 78091) | Freshwater microbial communities from Lake Bonney liftoff mats and glacier meltwater in Antarctica - BON-02 (megahit assembly) | ecosystem: Environmental > Aquatic > Freshwater > Ice > Glacier... | reverse complement strand
GTGGGGCCCCTCTAGACATTTGGGGAGCTCAACAGCTGCGAACTGGGTGTCTTTCGATCTTAATGTTTCTTGCTCCTCTTGCTGAGGTTACTCCTTAATAAACACTCTTAAATTAAAAAATTCTTGTGCTGCAATTGGCAGCACACTTCTGTGTTCAATCAGTAACGACCTTTCAATGTGTAGGTGTCGACAATGCACGCCGCTGCATGTGGCAACGACGAGGGCCACACGCTCGCAGGTGCTGGCATATTGGCTACCTGTGATGCAAATGGATTCCTGATCAAGAAGCTAATTAAGAAGAGTCCCTCAGAGTGGGTGAGTGGGTCGCTTTTGCCGGGTGACTGTCTGGTTGCTATCGACGGTCAGGATCTGTCAGAGAAAACTCTCACTGAAGTCACTGCTTTGCTGACGGGTCCGCCCAATACAAAGGTGACCATTGAAGCAAAGCGAGATATGAAGCGCCCCTCTTACGCAGTAACACTTCGAAGGGCAGGAATGGAGAGCGACACGCGTCCTACATCTGAAATTTGCAAGCAAGCTGTTTGTGTAATCACAGAAATGCGCATACAAGTATCCAAAATTGATCAAAAGGACACAGAGGCGTGCAAGATTGCAGCAGCTCTTCGTGATGCTCAGGCGGCTGCCAAACTTCACGAGACCGAAATTGACTCGCTCAGGCAGCAGCTCAATAGCGTTAAAAGGGGGAAAAAGAAACCGACAACGACCTCGAATATGTCAAGAAAGAGTGCAAGGATTGGCAATCGCGTACACACGAGCATGAATAGAAGATATTTGCGTTGATCTCGCATAAGACAAATCTCACTGGAGCTCTTGACAAAGCAAATCGCGAGCTGCAGGAAGCCCTGCGAGAAATAGAAATGCTACGTTTCGCCCTGGCTCCCAAGGTGGACTTGGAAAAAAAGCTGCACAAGTCGATTTTAAAAGCACATGAAGTACGCGGCGAACTTGCCAAGTCTCGCGCGACAGTAGCAGAGGACCAGGATGAAATCAAGCGCCTCAGCGCCGAGCTGGACGTGGTTAAGAAGTTGCAGTCGGACATCGCCGATCTCAAAGAGCGTTTTCGTGTTGTTCACCGGCGCTTGATTGAGAGTGAGGAGGAGATCATGCGGTTGACTGAGAGTGAGGAGGAGATCATGCGGTTGCCACCCTTTGAAAAGTCCACACCGCTGCTGGAGAAGAAGATACAGAACAAAGTAACAGAACTGTCATAGGTCGTAAAAAGTCTGCAGGAGTGCCAGGTGCATCTCCAAGCTTCAAGTAGGCGCGAGGAAGAAGTGCAATGACTGCACAATGACCTGCTTCAAAGAACAGCTGTCACCAAGACAGACTTGAGAAACATGCTCGCAGCAGGCACATTGCGTTTTGCTCAACTCGACAAGGCCCTTGGGCTGTGCCAAGACGAGGTGCGACAATGCAAGTCTCATTTTGACGAGTGTCAGGTGGACCTAGACTCGGCGAATGATGCCATCCAGCAAGGACTCGACAGAGAAAAAATTGCGGACTAGAAAAATTCAGAGATTCAGCGACAGTGCGCTGAACTGACGACAATGAAGACGGACCTCGGATCGAAACTAGATCTATTTCAGACGGTCATTGATGGTAAACTGCCCACTCTAGAGAAGGAATTGAAACCCCTCTCCCTGTGGGCAAAAGGAAAACAAGAGCAGCTCATGAAAACGCTGGATATTGTCGAAGCTAGCGCTGGCATACTGAGTAAGGAGATGCAGAAGTATAAGCGGGTGAAGGAGACGCTCGAGGCGTTGCAGGCGCGCGAATCGCAGCAGAAGCGCACGATCAATGGCGCCAACACTCAGATCAACGTCCTCAACACGACTCTGCAATCCAAGGATGGGGAAATTTGTGCGTTGCACGCCGAGCTTGAGGCAGAGTGCAAGAATCTTGCCTCGACCAATACACAACTCGAAATGTCGAATATCAAGTGTGCTGGGGTGGAGCGCGAAAGTAACGACCTCAAGACACGGACACGAATGCTCGAGCATGAGGGCAACCAGCTCAAGGCGTTGTGGGCGGTTTCGCAAGGTACGTTGGCAACCGCAGAGTCGCGCGCTGCAGACCTTGACAACCAAATTCGCATCCTCGTGCAAGAGAAGCCGACACAGCAGGAGTGCACCACATCGCTCGACACACAAATTGTGCAGTTGCTCGAGGACTTACGCGCCACCGCGCTGAAGCTATGCAAGAGCGAGCAGAGTCATTCTGCCTCTCAGGGACACTCGGCGGATTAGACGAAACAGATCCACGAACTGAAATGAACAGTTGACCGGCTCGAAAGGCGAATACGCTCGCTCGAGGCTGAAAAGTGTGGGATTACGCTTGAGCGCGAAGGGCTTGCCGAGCAGCTCGCAAAGCTCGATGCCGACTTCCGTGCTCTACAGCAGCACCTAGACGACGTGCGCGAGGCTTTGCAAAAGTCCAACGAGCGCGAAGCCCAGCTCAAATCCATCTTGGCTCAATTGCAGGCGAAACATGAAATTATATCGAAAGAGGCCTCGGACAACGCGACGTCTGGCAGGCTTCTGCCGGCTGCAAGGGGCACGTGGCGCAGCGCAAGGGGGTGGGCATGATCGTGCGCACCATAGGCGATGGCCCGTCGGGCAGTCTCACGTCGCGCAACCTGCACTGCAAAGACTTTTTCGTCAAGCAGCTCATGGTGGGAGGCTCCGCCGCGAATGCCGCTGCGATCTGGCTTGGCGACGTCTTGGTGGCTGTTGACGGCACCAAAGTGCAGGGATGCACTATTGACGCGGTGCAAGATCTCATCCTGGGACCCGAGGGTACCACTGTGTTGCTGGCGCTTGTGACACAATCGCCCACAGGAAGAGTGCGCTACTCGCAGGTAGGAATTCTAGCAAATAAATGCGTTGTTGCGGTGTGTTGCAGCAGTGTGTTGCAGCAGTGTGTTGCAGTGTGTTGTCGTGTGTTGCAGTGTCAGACGCTGTCGCCGACGTGGGGGATGCGCTACTCGCAGGTAGAAATTCGTGTGTTGTTGCAGAGTGTTGTTGAAGTGTGTTGTTGCAGTGTTGTTGCAGTGTGTTGCTGTAAGTTGCCGTACGATGTAGTGTATGTCATATATATCATGTGTCGCCGACGGGTGGGGTTGTGCTACTCGCAGGTAGAAATTCGTCTGTTGTTGCAGTGTGTTGTTGCAGTGTGTTGCAGTATGTTTTTGTGTACGTCATGTACATCATTTGTCGCCGACAGAAGGGTTCTACTACTCGCAGGTGAATTTTTGATTCCGGTTACATAGTGGTTTTACGTGCGGGTAGAATTTCTCGAAATCCATCTCTAAAGCCATTTGATATAGTACATTTGGTATTCAGTCGACTCGTGAGAATCTCACACGTGTACAACATGTGTCTCGAACTGACGTGTGTATAGTGCTGAGTGATGAGAATGTCTTGTGGTTGCAGTGAGTTGTTGCACTGAGTTGTTGCAGTATGTTGTTGCAGTGTGTTGCAGTGTGTTGCAGTGTGTTGCAGTGACTGTTGAGAATCTCTCATTGTTGCAGTTTGTTGAAATGTGTTGTTGCATTGTGTTGCATTGTACGTCAGTGACTGCTGAGAATCTCTTCCACACACGTTGATGCGGGGCGAGAATACGCTAAAATGGGCGATGTTGCAGTGTGTTATTGCAGTGTGTTGCCGTGTGTTGCCGTGTGTTACAGCGACACTCCTCAACCATGGATGTTAATGCGGGGCGAAAATACGCACACGAATCTGTGTGTTGTTGCAGTGTGTTGTTGCGGTGTGTTGCAGTGTGCTGCTGTGTGTTGCAGTGACACATTTCCACGACAGACGTTAATGCGGGGCGAGAATACGCAGACCAAGCCATTTAACGAAGAGATGCAAGAGGCACTCGACGCCGTTAACAGTGTGCACTCGGAATCGCGCGTACTCAAATCGAGTGTGGAGGATCTTGGAAGGCTGCTTGCACAAGCCAAAGGGAACATCATGGATTTAGATCGACTCACGACTTCGCAGAACAAATCGATGCAGCAGCTCAACACGGACGCCGCAGACACGCACACCTTGCTCGCGGTCTCACAGCAACAACTTGCGCAAGCAGAGGGCCTTTGTGCAATGGTAGAAAGCGAGCACTCCACATGCGCAAGTGGGCGGAATTCGCTGGAGAGGATCATCACAGAGCTGCAGAGCAAAGTACTTGTCTATGAGAGCCGGCTCGAGGCCCTCGGCAATGAAACGAATGGTAATGCTGACAAGCTCACGCAGCTCCGCATACATTTGCTCGACTTGCAGCAGCAGCTTGAGAATGCTGAGGCGAGAGAAGCACTTTTCAAGTCCGACTTTGAGAAGCACAATGCGGACATGAAGGCTGCATATCAGGCGCTGCAGGTTCAATTCGAAAAGGCGTTGCAAGAGGCCTCTGACCATGCCACTGCGGGGCGAGGGCTGCTGGATGCTATTTCGGGACATATTGCCCAGCGTAAGGGCGTTGGGATGATGTTGCGCACAGTGACAGAAGGCGGCAATCTCTCGGCTAGACGCACAAAGTCTCAGGACTTTTTCGTCAAGCAGCTCGTGGCGGGAAGCTCTGCCACGAATGCCGCTTCGATCCAGCTTGGCGACGTCTTGGTGGCTGTTGACGGCACCAGGGTACACGGATTCACCATCGTCGCTGTGCAGGATCTCATTCTGGGACCCGAGGGCACCACTGTGACTATCGCTGCTTTGAGATCGTCGCCGACGGGGTGTATTCGATATTGCGTGACACTCTTGCGCGGGGATCAAGGGGCTAGCAAAAAAGCCTTTTCGGACGAAGCAAAAGAAGGCATGGGTGCGCTCAATGCCGTCTACCACGACGCTAACACTGCCAAGGCTATGTGCAAGACTCTCGAAGACAAAGTGGCAGACCTCAACGCAGCTCTCGCCGAGCTTCATGCTGCGGTTGCCTCGCACGATTGCGTCGCGCTGCATTTGCACGCAGAAATGGACATGTTAAAAGCAACAGTGGGTGCGTCGGAGAGGGAGCCACGTGCGACGCAGGACTCGCTCGACGAAACGATGAACAAGCACAGCAGCTGTGAAAAAGGGCGCACACAGCTGAATTCGACTGTCAACAAGCTCAAGGGCGCCAATCAGGCAATGCACGATCGGATGTTGGCAGCGATGGAGTTGCAGACGGCCTTTGATGACTTGGCCAAACGCGAAAACGATCTCACTTCACAGATGGCTCAAGTGCAGCTAGAACTGGAGGGCGCGAATCAAAAGGCGTCGGATAAAGAGACGGCTGGGTTACAGCTGCTCGAGGCTGTGTCGGGGCATGTGCATGTGGTGGAACGGAAAGGCGTTGGGATGGTGGTGCGCATTGAAACCACCAAACCGAATGGCGAGTATCAAGTGAAGCAGCTCATTGCGGGAGGGTCGGCGTGAAAGTCTACGATTGCAGTGGGAGATTGCATCATACAAGTCGATGGGCACCCCATTTCTACTCTGCCGATTGAGCAGGTTACAGATCTGATCCTCGGTCTGGAGGGCAGTACTGTGACGATGACGGGCATTGCAACGGCAAGCAGTGTGCGATACTTGCAAACGTTGATCCGGAGCGAAGCTCGCCATGCACTTGCATTTGAGCACGAATCAAACGTCGCCATCCATGTGCTGAACAATGCTGAACAATGTGCATCGCCAAGCCCGCGAGGCAAACGATGCTCGCCAAGGTCTTGAAGACAAGTTGGCAGCCGCCATTTTGAAGATTTCTGAATCTGAGAGGAGATCGCAGGAGTTGGAGGCGTTTCTTGCCAAGGCAACTGAGCGGTGTGTAATGTCATCCGATCAGGCTGCTGAACTGGGCAGAGAAGTGCAGATCCTCCAGCCCAAATTGATGGTCTTGGAACAAGACAATAGCCTGCTGCGGGCAAAACTTACTGGGGTCAATGACGCCTTGAGTCGAATGGACAAGGACCTCGAGGAACTGCGCACTGTGTCTTCCAGAGCTGCTTGTGCGCACACAGCAGCAAAATATGAGATATTGAAGTTGAAGGTGACGTTGCAGAGCTCGACGCAGATGCTAGATGCTCAACTCAGTAATCTCAGGGACAAATTACAAAGCAGCGAGAAGGAGGTGGTGCGCCTGACGAAGACTTCGCGTGCTCTTGTCAAAGAAAATGGGCTGCTGTCGGCAACGACAGGCGAGGCTCTAGACGCACTGTATGCTACTACTGCGGCTGTGTGCGGCCAGAACATGCAGGAGTGCGGTGTGGGCATGGTTGCGAGAGTTCAAGATCGGTGTAAAGACTGCACAGTCACGTTGTTGAGTGCCGGTGGCCCGGCCGCCTTGAGTGGTGTGCTCGAATGTGGCGATACGCTGCACGCCATCAACGACACTAGTATCCGCGGTATGCTCTTATCACAAGTGCAACAGCACATCATGGGACCTGCCAGTACTCTAGAGGCGCTTGCCGGCACGCACATGAATTCAGAATCTTTCTCGGTTGAGCTGGTGCGAGGAATGAGCGCGCACAGGAAGTCACAGTCCGTGACCGAAGTGACGCAGTCCAACATCACCACCGCCAAGAGCATGCACAAGGAAATCGCGCACATGAGCAAAGCGTATGCGGACGCGCAAAAGCAGCTGCACCTACTCAAAGAAGAGGTCGACTATGTGTCCAAACGTGAAGAAGCATTGCGACTCTTGATGCGGGGAGTGGAGCAAGATCACGTGTGCACCTGGGGCTCCCTGCACTCTCGCCAGGCAGAATGTGAACTGTTGAAGAACGATCTACAAGAGTGCCAACGACGCTTCGCTGCGGCCGTTGATGAAAACAGAAGAGGAAAGGCGAGTAGCCAAGAGTATGAAGCTACCAATTCGCGTCTCGGCAAGCACACGGCAGAGCTCGAATGTGCATTGGCCAAACAGCTGCAGGTGACAAAAGACTTGAACGCCAATCTTGTTTTGAGCCGCATGGACTACAACCACGTGACGCTGCAACGCGACGCCGCTCTTGCAGCCACCCAGCGCGCCCAGCATCAGATTCAATCCTTGCAGGCGCAGGTTACGAATCTCCACGCCCAAGTCGAGGATAGTCAGCGCCAGCTGGTACAAGCGGCTATTGCTTGACAGCAGTTGGAAGATATGCGCACACACCAATATCATGAGCTCAAAACCCTGAAGCAGAGTTCTGTGTCAGTGCTTGAAAGTATGGCTGATGCTGAAAAAGATTTGGCGACCCTCGTGCGAGAAAGTGAGAGCCGGCACGGAGAGTATGTTCGTGACGTCGATCATTACCATACTTCGCTAGTGAAGGAGCGCGAAATGACGGCAGCGATTGAGAGGCAGCTCGAGATGTCGAAGATCGATGTGTCTGCATGCCGGCGTCTGCTGGAAGTCATGACGGGCTGTGTCAGTGAGCACAAAGGTGTTGGGATACTCGCCCGCACCCACCCTCACAGGAGAGGAGAATACTGCGTCAAGGAGCTTTACGAAGGTGGGTCGGCCGCTCTTAGTGCGGCCACGTCCGTACCATCAATTTCCAGCAACGCGTCACCGACATGGCATCTATGTCTGTGACGCGTTGATGGAAATTGATGGTATGGACGTGGCCGGTTTGACGATTAACGATGTGCAGAATTTGATTGTGGGTTCTGAAGGGTCTGCGGTCACACTCAAGTGCCACAGCCAGGGGGCTACCCAAGATGCAACAGACGCGCCAAGTAGACAAAGCCATTTTCTCATGGCAACACCTCGTGGGATCCAAAACATGCTGACATTCAGGGCGGGTTTCGGCGCAGCATCAGCATCTAGTCCGAGGGGCTACATCTATAGCATCATGCTCTTGAGAGGCGACTGGGCGTAGAATGACACGTCGATGCACCAGACGGATGCCGCATGCGATCGAGTTCGTGCGCTGCATTTCGAGCATGTCGAGGCCAAGAAATTGATCAACGTCTTGCTCATGGAATTGAAAGCGCGTCAGGTGGCTCTTAATCCTTGAAAGCGAGCAGTGCTATTTCAGACATATGCAGCACATCATCAAGCAAACTCGCAGCCTTTGCGCGCACATTCTCGATCTCAACTTTTGTGTCGTCGCTAAGACGAGTGAAGGTCGCGTCATCCACATTGATTTCCGTCGCAGGATCGTCAAAGTAGTTGTTGATATCCGCGTACTTGTGTGTTTGCTTCAAGGGGGGGCAGGCGCTGTGTCAGCAATATTGTGAATGTCGAGCAAGCGCAGAAGATTTTGACAGCTGCACGCAACCAAGACCAGTCCGAGACTATCTCACAGCTCAAGGAGCGCCTTGTGGTAGGCCAGACAAAAGAGACATACGCACTGCGCGAAACTGACGCGTTGACGGCGAGTTTGAAAGTGTTGGAAAAAGAACACAACGAGCTCAAAGCGGACAAGAATGAGAAAACTATTGCGCTGGTCAATCTAAAGGACGAGCTTGCCAAGACGCTCCAGCAGAAGCGTGTTATCGATAGCGACCGGGGGGGACTCACGGCACGCGCTAGCTCCTTGCAAACTCAGCTGAGAGAGGCTGAGGCGCTTGCCTCACAGCACGCCGAAACTATTCCTGATGTTTAGGACAAGCTGACGGAGCGCGACGCCTACTACACGTTGCGCATGGCCACACTGGAGCTCGACAACGCGGCGTTGTCAAGTGATTTAAGCGAGTTGCGGCAGGTGTTTGAAAAGACAAGGGTGCGCTGTGAGCAGCAGATCAACACGATTTCACACGGCAAGGACGCCCTCGACACTGCCGATGCAAAGAACAAAGTAGTGGGCGAGGAGAATAAAGATCTGCAGCACCGACTGCGAGCAGGCGAGGAGGACTTTGCCCTGCAGCGCGCGCGGTTGCACGCAGCTCTCGAAGAGCTCGCCGATCAGGCCTCGAAGGCGCAGACCAAATTGGAGCAGTCGCTGCTCGAGCAACAGCGCCTCAGCAGAGAAATAGAAAATGTGAGAAAGGAAAAGAAGGAAAAGGATCTATATGTGACAGACATCGAGGGCAAATTGACATCGCGCGAGTCGTTGCTGTCGGATGTTGAAAGGGAGATTTTGGTGCTCAAGGACCTGCAGCGCGCGACGCAGGAGGCGTACGAAAAGACAAAGTTGCGACGCCAAGACATTGCAGAAGAGTTGAGTGAAACCAAGCAGCAGCGCGTCGCGCTCGCGACACGACTTCAGGCGCTTGAGCAGTCGTTCAAGGCGGACGAAGCGGCTACCACACACAACTGGATGCGTGCCCTCACTGAGATCGAGCAGGCCAAACGCGCTGTCGCCAGACTGGAGGGCGTGAAGCAGCTCGACCCACGAGCTGTCACTCACCCTCACACACTGCAAGAGCGGGTGAGTGACAGCTCGTGGGCGCGAAGCAGCGCGACGTCGCGCAAGAGCGCTCTGACACGGAAACCTCTGCCCTCCTGCGCCAAATTGCCGACGAAGCACGTGCCTATGACGCACTGGAGCAAGAGCTCGAAGCGCGACACACCTCGCGCAAGCGTGAAGTTGACGAGCACGACAAGTTGACGAGCACGACAAGTTGACGAGCACGACAAGTTGACGAGCACGACACGCTATATCGGGCTGCTGCGAGTGATCTGGAACAACTGCATGCTGCCCAAAACTTTCTCGTGCAGAAAGAGCAGTAGAGCGATGAGGATGTGCACACTAGTACAGCTGATGCTATTGCGCGGAGACAGGAGGTGGCATCTCTACGGCACGCCCTCGCGCAGGCACAGCACCAGACGGAGCGACAGAATGCTGAGCTCGAACAAACCAAAATGGCAGAGAAGGCTACTCAACACACACTTTCAGAAAGCATGGAAGAAGGGCTGGAGGTGAAGAGAATAGTGTATGATGTTCGGGTGTATGATGTTCGGGTGTATGATGTTTGGGAAAGGCTCCACGAGGAAGAGACGACCAATCGTAAGCTGACAAGCGAACTGATTCAAGTAAGACACACCAACAAGGACAACGCGTGCCTTTACAAGGAAGCGGCCAACACGTTGCAGCAAGCGCAGCACACGGGTGCAAGAGAGCGAGAGAGTGACAGAGCGAGAGAGACAGGTATGGCCAAAGACTTGGAGCATCGCAAGAAGGAGATTGTGCAACAACGTGCTGTGTGTCTCACGCATTGTTCTGAGTTGGACAAGCACATAGCCGAGAGCATGCGGATGAAGCAAGAGTTCGCCATGCTTCAAGCAGCGGCACAAGAAAGAGGCGTTGGCGTGGGACTCATCATCACTCAACGCCACCCGCATATCATCACTGTTGTTGAGGCCGGTTCAGCTACTGCGTGTGGGGAAATCGTGGAAGGCGATGTTATCATCGGAATCGATGGCACAGACGTCGAGGAACAGGACATGAAAGTGGTTCGTGGCATGCTGCTGGGGCCGACGGGCAGCCGCGTGCACTTGGCCTTGAAGCGGGGGCAAGCAGGCACAGCTGAGGAGGAGGAATCGCACTACGAGGTTACAATCATCCGCGGTATCAAGAAAACAAAGCCCCGCTTCGTTTGAGAGAGGGTCCTGCAGCGTGTTGCAGTGTGACAAAAATATGTGGCATCACAAGAAGACAAAACCCCGCTTCGTATCACACCTTGGCTACCCATCACACTTTGGCGCTACGCTCTGGTGCCCGGAGGGGGGGGGGAGGTGTTAGGGGGAGGTGGGGAGTGAAGCGCACTCCACATTCTAAAGCAGAGATTCGAATTGTTTTTTGACCAAAAGCTCCAAACTATACAAAAAAATATAAGAGAATAATTAATTACACCACTACAGGCACACAACTAAGTACACCCCTCCGCTGTATGTCCAAACAAGGCCGTTGTTTGGTTGTGGCTAGTCTGGCCGCGGCGTGTTACAGTGTGTTGCAGTGCAGTGTGTTTCAGAGAGTTGGAGTGGGTTGCAGTGTATTGTTTGGTTTTGGCTAGCCTGGCCGCAGCACGCTGCGGATATGTAGATGCAGATTGTGACGTGTTGCAGTGTGTTGCAGTGTGTTGCAGTGTGTTGCAGTGTGTTGCAGTGCGTTGCAGTGTGTTTCAGTGTGTTGCAGTGTGTTGCAGTGTGTTGCGGTGTGTTGCAGTGTGTTGCAGTGCGTTGCAGTGTGTTGCAGTGTGTTGCAGTGGGTTGCATGTGTCGACGCAGATGATGTAGATGCAGATGTGTGGATGCAAAGGGTGTAGATGCAGATGTTGTACATGTCTGCATGCATGTGTGTATATGCAAATGTGTGGGTGCAGATGGTGTGATGCGGATGAGTAGGTGCACATTTATAGACGCTCAGGTTTGGTGTCTGTGCAATTCCGTATTGGCGCGAAGGCGACCGAATGTGCACGTGCCGCGCACCGACGCAATTATGTGGGTGCATATACTGTGATGCGGATGCGCAGGTGCAGTTGGTGTATGTGTGGGTACCGATGTTGCAGATGCAGATGTTCTAGATGTGTGAGTGCGCGTGGCACTGCAACACACTGCAACACACTGCAACGCACTGCAACACATTGCACCACACTGCACCACACTGCACCACACAGCGTGGGAGCTACTCGCGACTTGCGCACGGCACGCGCGCATTCGGTTACCTTTGCATTTATACGGATGGTAAAAATACCCGAGGATGACCCTTATCTTGGGCTATTCGCATCATCCGTATAGTACACCCCCATGTATCTACACCCACAAAATGTATTGTGTACACAAGATATACTTGGTGCAGACATGGAAGGATTTGCGTGAGACGTAGCACACACAAAGACCCTCTCATGTCAAGAGGCTGGTGTATGCACGTGACATGTGACAGGGTGTATGCAAAGGACATCTCACAGTTGAATGACAATACGTGTGGCACTCAAGAAACTGGTGCCAGAGCCCACAGGGTGCAACGCGTGTGTGTGTGCGCGTGGATGCGGCGGGTTCAGAGGACCCTGCAGCGCGTACTGGGGGTTGATGTTGCTTCGAATTGTGACGCGCGGCGAGTCGCGTAGGTCCTCGTGGCTTTCCTGCAGTGTGTTGCAGTGTGTTGCAGTGTGTTGCAGTGTGTTGCAGCAGTGTGATGCGGTGTGTTTTGTGCGAGTCAGTCTCGTAGCTCTCCTTCTCAAAAACAAAAATTCTCAGAAAGCAGCTCGCTACCAAATTGGCCATGTAAAAGAACTATAGAGCAGACTTCTGAGAATGTTTGAAACCTTGTCATATTTGACGGGCAGCGATGGCGAGCGGCCACGCGCTTGAGTGTGTGCGTGTGTGTGTGTGTGTTGGAATTTCGATTCTTTTGGCTGTCGGCCACTCGCCTGTGTGTATGTGTATGTGTATGTGTATGCGTATGGACATGAGTCGGTAAATGTGTATTTACGTGTGTGTGTATGTGTATATGTACGTGTGTGTGTGTGTTGGGTATTTGAGTGTGTGTTGGCTGCCACCCACTGGCCTCTATGAATGCATGCATGCATATGGCTCGGTATCTGCATGTGTGTGTGTGTGTGTGTGTGTGT
>Ga0105054_10009617_pt1 | contig 12492 bp, 10 predicted proteins | sample BON02_FD_78091 | JGI IMG/M metagenome (GOLD analysis project Ga0105054, IMG submission 78091) | Freshwater microbial communities from Lake Bonney liftoff mats and glacier meltwater in Antarctica - BON-02 (megahit assembly) | ecosystem: Environmental > Aquatic > Freshwater > Ice > Glacier... | reverse complement strand
TATATATATATATATATATACATATACATGTATATATATTGACATATATTAATATATACACACACATATATGTACACATAGCTACTGTATTTGGACCACGACCTCTGGGTCCACAAGACAGGCGAGGGCAACGTGTTTGTACAAAAGCGCATGTCGTAGTGAGGGTACTGCAGTGGGTTTCAGTGGGTTGCAGTAGGTTGCAGTGGGTTGCAGTTGGGTACAGTGGGATGCAGGGGGTTGCAGGGGGTTGCAGTATGTTGCTGGGTTGCAGTGTGTTGCAGCGTGTTGCAATGCGTTGCAGTGTGATTCAGGATGTTGCAGTGTGCTGAAGTGTGCTGCAGGGTGTTGCAGTGTGTTGCACTGTGTGCTGCAACAGCGCATGTCACCGTAAGTCTGGTGCGAAGTGTAACAATGTGTTGCATTGTGATGCGGAGTGATACAGTATGTTTTCGAATTTACTCCTCTCTAGAACTGGTGGGAGCTAGCGACATAGTGAGAGTACATTAACAGCATTTATTAAAAGTACATTTCGCACATTTAAATCTATATATATACTCCCTGGAACTGGGAGAGCTAGCAACTTAGTGAAAGTGGAGAGTTCTGCAGAAGATCTCATTACTGTGAGATATGTCGTGTGACATGACTCATTTATACGCAACATGAATCATGGAGATGTCACGTGCCTCATCCATATGTGACTCATTCATCTGTGCCGTGACTCAATGAGATGTAACTAGTGTGCAGCGTACTCACTTGATGGGTCACGTGACATGACTCATTGATATGTGACATGACTCATCGAGATATAACATGACTCATTGAACTTTGCCAATACTGACTGAGATGTAACCAGTGTGCAGCGTACTCACTTGATGATTCACGTGACATGACTCATTCATATGCAACCTGACTCATGGATATGTCATGTGCCTCATCCAAATGCAACATGACGCATTCGTAGCTGACATGACTCATTCCTGTGGGACTGATTGAGAGTCAGGGGAGAGGGTCGAGAGTCGTTAGACTATTGGTGTAGGTTGAAGGTACTTTATTCAAAGAACCAGCTTCAAGTTCACGCTAGGAGCGTGGTGCTGTCTCGGGTAAACGAATCACTAATGAGTGATGATATATATATTGATCTGCTGCGGCAGAATACGACCTGCAGCCTCCAGCTCGCCTCCAGTTTATTAGTACCTTGTGTACTACATGATGTGCTACGGCAGTACATAATAAACTGAGCGTCATAGAATCTCTGGTGTATATCTAGAAGAGATTCCTTCACACCTGGCCTCCTCTTCTAAAGAGAGATTGTTTTGTGTACTTAAGGTTGTTTGGATTACGCCTCCGTCATCATGATGTTCTTAGATGTACTGGATGCTCTTATCATCGCGAACTAGACCAACTGTCGTGCATCCGATTTGTGGCTTCATCGGGGACGTGCTTCATTTTTGTGTGCCAGAACTAATTCGTATGTACCAGGACTCATTCAAAGGTGCCATGACGCATTCACATGTACCATGACGTATTTATACGTGCCATGACTCCTTCATGTGTGCCATGACACATTCACATGTGCCATGACTTTGGGAGAAGATTTCCTTGTTCAACGTGTTTCTAATCTTCATTGCCCTCTGGTCGAATAAAACTCAGCATCTCGTCTGGGTCCGCCTAGACAATAGGAATGGGAGACTCCGCAGGTGGTTAGCAACTCATTCCTAATGGGACCACAGTAGGCTGGTAACTCAATCCCAATGGGACCACAGTGGGCTCGCAACTCATTCACAATGGGACCGCAGTAAGCTGGCAACGCATTCCCAATGGGACCGCAGGAAGCTAATAGCTCATTCCTAGGCTAGCAAACTATTTCTAGCAACTCATTTCTAGGCTAGCAAGCCATTCCCCTGTGGTCCCATTGAGATTCCTTGCGGTTCCATTGGGTGCCATTCCGCAGGAAATATAAAGGCACCCCAGGAGGCTAGCATTCAGAATTTTCTCAGGTGAATAGAAAAGGGCACCGCAGGATAGAAATTTACTCAGCTAAATAAAAAAGGGCACTCCAGGAAACTAACAGCTGAGTAAAAGCGGAGTGTCGCACTCCATTTGTCACACCCCGGAAAAGCAGCGTGTGCCTACCCAAGAAGCTTCTTGGATGCAGGTTTTCGACCTCGTATACACTTTGAGTTTGATTTGTATCATTAGCTCCGAACTAAAAACTCTCTGATGTCCACCCATTTGAGTGAGCCGGGGGTGATATCCGCTGGTTTTCGGTGGACGGGTTGAACACCCGCTGGATTCCAACAAGTTTTTTGTGCGGTATGACTCATTCATGTGTGCCATGACGCATTCATACTTGCCAAGAAAGAACCCCACCATCAGTTTTCGAGGAGTATTTGCAGATTGCAGACAACGGCCTTCAAGTTCTTCTACTCTTGTCATTGCAGGCAACAATTTTTCCCAAGGGACTGGTCCTTGAGCTAAAGCGCAAGTAATTGGTGATCGAGTTTGGACAAGGCATCCATGTATTTATACATAGATATGAATCAATGCATGTATGTATGTATATGTATGTATATATATCGTGCGTCATGGGAGATCGAGTTGGGATGAGCTATTAATTTAGATGTGTAAATGTATACATATGCATATATATATATGTATATATATATATATATACATATGTATATAGCACACATTATCGGATATCTAGTTGGGACATGTATCTGTATGTATGGTGCACGTTACGGGAGATCAAGTTGTGACAAGTTATCAATTAATATCACAATTTCTGCTTAAAATCTCTGCTAGGCGCTCAATATAAAAGGCCCGGGGGTCAATCTTGCAGATGCACAGTTTCCTGAAGAAAATAAAACGGCACAAACTTCCTGAGGATTTACTGAGTCGAGACTTCAGACAGACGGACTCGATGCACGGAAAGAAAGCTCATTTGCATTCAGACAGAGACGTATTTTATGACAAAAAAGAAAAATAATGCATCAAAGAAAGAATAGCGAAATCATTGAAGTTCACACAAATACATCCAGCGACCACCGGTGTTGATAAAGGCACGTGCACTAGGAGGTCAAGTGTGTTTCATCAGTCATGATCGTCGATCAGGAGAGACACGCCATGTGCTATTTTGCAACCCAATATTAACCACATCCTGTTCTTATTGATTCCATGAAAATAACCCCCTCACATACACATACAATGCGTGAAAAAGCTATTCTCAGTGTGTGTGCCAATAGCACTGCTTCGGTGCAAGTGATTGATTGTGAGCTACTGACAATTGGCACCCAAATTTTATTCAAACAAAATCTTTACTAAATATGCGTATAAATTCTGCCAATGAGTTTGATAGTATAGTGGAATGCAATTCTGCCAATGGGTTTGATAACATAGTGGAATGCATTAGTTTACGACGCCTAATTTTGAATCCGACATATAAATGTTGTGTAAGCATTAAAAGACATATAATGTTATATAACATATATTCTTAAACGACATGTATTTTTAAACGACATATATTTGTAAACAGCATATAGCTTCTTAAACCACATATCTGTTAAGCAATATATAATATTAAACAACATATATTGTTAAACAACATATAGATCTTCCAACAACATGTTAGTTACACTAAAGGATATATACATGTCGTATAAACTTCATGTGACATACATATGTTGTATAATTTTAAACAACATACAAATGCATTAAAAACCCTCCGGAACATATTTATACATTCAACAATCAATTGTTTTTGGCCATCTATTGTTGCGTATCCACTATTTAATGATACCACCTGGACTCGACCCTGTGGAGGGGAGCCAGAGGTGCATCCCTTTTCTTGTGAGACTTAGCGTCTTCAGATCTAGGGCTGTTGCAGGCCTGTGGGCGGCGGTGCGCCTTGTTCGAAATGTATGCATGTGTCAATGTGTGTGTATGTGTCTACAGTCCGGCTAGTATAGGGAGTCTACCCCTATTCTCGTCTTGAGTCAAACACTTTCTAAAAATCTCATCCCATTCCCTCGGCGGACTGTGTTGAATTTGACTCAGGGCTCCCCTGTCACCTCTGGCAAACAAATCCACCGTGTGGTATCGGCGCACTCCAAGTATCTCTGTTTTCATTTTCTCCTCATACCCCATTTTGAAGTTGGTGTAAGCGACAATGCTGATTTCCCAGTAAATTGGTCTTAGTGCCAGAGGCCTTTGAAACATCCAATCTTTGAAGGGGCCCTCTTGGAGAGCCTCTCCCTCCTTCGACGACTGCCACTTGAAAGTTGTCTTCGCTGAGGCCACCACCTCTTTCAATTTCTCCGTACTGAGCGTGTTGAATGGTGGGCATTCTCGCCCACTGTCTTTCGTGTCTGCCGCACAGAAGGTGAATCCTTCCTCCGACTCGAAGTCGTACTTGATGGCTGTGAGGGCAAGGTTGAAAAAGATCGTTTGGTCCTGCCACAAGCATCCCTCAGTTGTCAAATCAAATTCTGTATCCAGCGCACCATCATCAATGTCGCAAACATTCAGTTTTTCTATTTACGCTCACTTCCACAATCAGATATGTGGTTGTGTTACAGGGGCATTTAATTGATTTAGAGTCTATTTCTACAAACTTACATTAAAATTCAGCCAGTCCAGAAGACTTGTTCTGAAATACTTGTCGACCTTGTCACAGTTCTCCAGTCTCCACGTCACGGCCTTCTTGTCCACGCCATACATGCATTCCCACAACAACCGGATCACGCATTCCATTTCTGCAGGACAATCAAGTTACGCACGTATACTTTCACCATCAAGTAATTTCTAATCACATATACACCTCATGATTGTAAGCATATGACATACACCCCTCATGATTACAAGTCATTGACCAATGTTCTTACACCAAGTGTAGTACGACTGTAATGATGCTGCACAATGTGTTATTTTGTATTTAACGATCACGGTGGCACCGTGATTGCTTACCTTACCCCACCCCCGCGCAAACACACAAACTTCTCCTACACCCACACACCATCTTTCTTCTGTAAGCTCATGTAGAATGTGTGCTAGGTCATATGACACCACTAGCATAGATCCCATTTCTAAAACACCCTTCCTGCCACTTTGGCCCCCAAGCATGCCTGTCCCTAGTATTTGATTGATGTTGCTTTTATTACTTCGCAAGAAATAGTCTAGTAGCTTTGTTCAAAGCTCTATGTGCTGAAATGTAGATTTTGAGTTCTCGATGTTTGAAGTTTTGGCTGGAAACGAAGCGGCGACCTCGAGACTGACAGTCCCGCGCTGTGACCAACTAAGCTAAAATCACATCGTCTCGGATTGACCAAATCATTGAATCTGGGTGTGGACTCGGACTTGGCATGAGCCTGAGCCGCAGTAGGGCCCAAAGGAATCACGCCAGACCCGGTCCAAGTTCCTTTGTTCTTGAAGACACTTGCTAACGCACTATCGTTTATTATCTTTTTGAACTTATCTATCTGACAAAAACAAAATCAAGAATGTACGTGTCACGCGGTAAATTATTGTTTTACAGGGAAGCACCGAAAAAAACATGCTAAGGCGTACTGCAATCTCTGTTGGAACTCAGGAGGCTCAGGCGTCTGATGATGAAGACAGCGACAGTGTCTCACCGTCTGGGTTGCACGACATGCTCACTGAGGCATCAGACCAAGTTAGCAAGGTGCTCATCGTGCTGGATTTCAACGGGCGTCTGGTCCGCAAAGACAGCCTGCAGGGTGGAATGATTCCAATGATTTCATGGCACACGCCCGACTTTGTAGTGCTCTGGAACAAGTACTTCATTCGCCCTTCTCCACCTTCTCAACGATGTTCGATGCGAGGCACAGTGTAAAATTGCTAACTTAATACGTGGCACACAAACAAGTCATCAGCTGTGTCCACGCATTTCCCACAAGTAAAGATTCGTTTGGTAATATCAATATTTTCATTCCTTTCATCCTCTTGAATGGTGCGCCTAATCCGAGTCACGTGACGTGTCACAAATCAGAGGAGAGGGACTGTCCTAGGTCGTCGGTTCGATTCCGTCTAAACCCCGAGAACTCAAATTCCCATGGATTTGAACTTCATAGACCCTCAATCAAGGGTACTAAACCACTGTTGAAAGTATTAAAAGCAATAATCATCATCTTGGGCCTGTTCAGTACCGAGGCTTGTGGTCGGCCTGACACCGTGCGTCACGTGATTGGACCTGCAACACTGCGCACTTGGGGTTTGTGGCTTCTGGTGCTGAACTTCGCTCAGGCTCGCGGCACAGCTCTGGGTCGTGAATACGAGTTCCATCTGGGGGCCAAATGGAGGCCACGTCTTGATTATCCTCGGGCTCTCTGGCGTCAGCCACCCAAGCTCGTGCCAATCTGTCAATAGACTGTCTCAATAGTGTGCATGAGGTCATGAATCAACTATAAACGCCCAATCCTCATTCAGTGATTGCCAGCGATGTTGAGATGTGTTGCAGCACCCCGCCTCAACTATGCCCGAACCCGTTTCCGCTAAATCGAGCCTGTGTGTCCGAGGCTGAGCAAAAAACTCTGAGTGTCTGATAATACTCACCATCTAAAATTGGATTCTTTTTCCTTCTGTCAGGAGCGCCCAAACTCGGAGGGAGACACCCAGACTCTATGGCGGGAGCGCCTAAACTCAGAAACCTCGAAGTGGATTTCATCTCCATCTCTGGCGGGAGCGCCAAAACTCTGCAACAGTGACAATGCATCTATGAGAGACCCTCACTGTGAAGTTATGCTGTCTGGAAGGACCAGCCATACTTGTGTCGATAGCATTGGTTTTTTTTGTTGGATCTGTCGGATGGGTATGGTGATTTAGCATATGTGATGCTTTGTAATACGTTGTTGTTGTGGGGGTGGAGTGTCATCAATCCTGGCGTTTCGTCAGGAGGCACTTCCAACTCTACAATACTTCCTAAAGGAGATCGAACTGGCCCTGGGCATGACCTTGCTGGAATTGCACTGGATCCTACAAGTTTTCTGTGTCCGTCAAGAAGATGGGGGAGAAGTGAACTGTGGGAGCTAGCGTCATAGGGGCGCGCGGCAAGCTGAGTGGCTTCAGCACCGGAGCCGCCGCGTGCTGCAGGGGTCGGACCAGAGTTTCTACGGGTGTGTTGTTTTTCACTTTTTCTGCGGTAATAGAGTGTTTTCTTGGGTGTTTTCCCCTTTTTTGCGAGATCGGACGTCTCCCACCCAAAAAATCTGAGATCGGACAATTGAGAGATCGGACGTCTCCCACCCAAAAATCTGAGATCGGACAATTGTCTGATCTCAGATTTTTGTGTGAGAGACGTCCGATCTCGCAAAGAACGGGTCAAATAGGGTGCAAAGACCCAGGAAATGCAAAAATAAATCTTGTCCGATCTTGGAAAAAAAAGTTGAAACTTTGTCCGACTTCAAAAAAAAATACGAAAAAAGTGAAAAAAATGGACAACAATCACCGGGCCTCTGGTCCGACTCCTGTGGCGCGCGGCGGCTCCGGGGCTAAATCCACTCCGCTTGCCGCGCGCCCAACGCGAGGAGTACTGGAAAAAATCAGAGGGCAACTAGAGGCCTCGTTTCTAATCATCCCCACCCTCAGCTCAATAAAATAAAACAACACACACGACTGAAGTGACATGAAAATGGAGAAAGGTCAGTGCTACGCATAGGAAGTGACTGCACCAGCGGAGACGAGCGCAGCCGATCAGTAGCGATACAGATCGATACGGCCGAGCTGGTAAGCCAAACTGCGATGCTGCGCCGCCCTCGCGCTCTGCTGCCCGCCATTATTGGGTGCGATCTATTTGCGGCACACACGTGAGTAGCGCGCCCTGCTTGCTTGCTACCGCTGTCTGCTTGCTGCCACCTGCTGACACCACCTGCTACATCTGCTGCCGCCGCTTGCTTTGCGGAAACCAGGCCCGAGGTTGCTCGGGTTTGGAGGCCTTCCTAGGGAGGGTCTGAGCAATCAGACTTTGGCTGGTTTGGTCGCTCACTGGAGCACGAAGCCATTTCGTTTCACAAGTAGCATGAACCCCATGGAGTAGTGCCCAAGGGTGCTTCGTGGGTTGACTTCCATCAGCTTCTGCTCCTCGCTATTGTATCGTATCGAACATGTCTAGTTTTGCCCCTTTTGAAACATCAGATGAAACCCTGAGCACGCCACCTCAGTGACTCCGACGCCTGCGACAACGTTGCTGACCCCCACTGACATGCAGGAGTCAACCCTCTCCCACAACGAATTTACGCTGTGCCTGCGATCGCTTCTGCGACTCTCCTCGGCCCTGTCTCAATGTGAATTCACCACATATATGCGAGCGCTAATTCCCTCCCGCGTGCCTGCGTTTGCTTCCGCGACTCTCCTTGGCCCTGTCTTCAAGTAGATTCGAATCATCATATGCGAGCGCTAATTTTCACCCATGTTCCCACGGGCTTTAGACAGTCTGGTTCCCGGCCTGAACAACCAGCCCTGCTCATAACTGGGCTCACCACTCGTGCTTTCTGCAGTCTCCTCCTGTTGCCAACCCCGCGCGTAATAGAATATTCTGATGACGTGGTGTTCTTTATCCACCCTCCAAATCTTTTGTCACGTTGATGATCACCTACCTGCCTCTTTCCCTGACAATTCTATTATGATTGAAATTGTTGTGAGCGCCGTGCGAATTGTCTTGTTCATGCGTCAGGTGAGTTTAAATCGAAAGACCCGGTTGCAAAGTCGCAGTCTCAACACTCCCAGACGAGTCAAAACTCGTTACAAACTGGTCAGCAGGACCCAGTTCAGTACCGTTTCTATAGTGGAAATTGGAAAGACCTGGTTTCTCTGGTGCAGGTCCGCGTTCTCGTTCGGGGTTTTCTTGTTTTCACAGACAAGTGTTGCTTTGCTTTGGTGGTGAGCGATGGAGGATTTCACAACAATTGGGACCTTGGATCTCAAGGAATCTTACTATCACTGAGGACCCTCACCTTTGAAGCCAAACCAACGTTGGACCTGGCCAGACGACGGAGCCGCCAGGGCACAAGCCCCTGGTTGTCAACGTAATAGTTGTATGTCCGTTCGAAGAGGAAGAGGAGGGGATCGGTATAACCAGCGACGTACTTAAGGTGAAGGGTGAGGATCAGGACACCCCAGGTTATCTAAGTGGGGACAGGGTGAGGAGGGATGTCAGCGATCTCGGATCGTGGGTGCGTCCTTGGCTTGCTCGTGATAAAACCCTGGGACCGTAACGATTCTCCTATATCGGTTTAATAAGACAAAGAAAGACAAACAAATTCAGAGGAAAAAGACCCTGGAAAATCGGTCAGGTTGCTGTATACACGTCAATGAGGAGCAAGAATATGAAAGAGGTTTTGGAGGGCTTCGATGCACACTATCTTAAGATGAGCTTTGATTGCAATTTCCAGCCTGTCCAAGTCTACAGTGGTTCAATTATCTCGTTGCACAGTTCGATTATGCGGGACAGCATCGGGCTTTTTGATAAGCCTTTCAATACAAAAGATACGCAGGTTTACTTTATAGGGGTGTTTCTCTAACTGAATATTCTATCTTTAAGACTGCGGCAGTAGGACCGGGCACAGGCTATGTCTGTCTGTCTCTTTCAGTCTGTCCGTGTGTCTGTCTGTCTATCTGTCTGTTTTTAACCAACTCAGAGTCTCTATCTGATCTCTGTTTTGTCAATTTCGCTCTTTGTATTTTGTCCTCTTTCTCTTTCTTTCGTAGGCTCTCATCTTCTTTCTTTTTTGTTCTCTCTCTATCTTGAGACTCACTTTTGCGCGCGTGCGCGCGCGCTCTTTCTCTATTGAGTGGTGCACGTAGTGATAATTCAGTTGAGGGGAAACAGGCAGGCACCGAAGGAATGAGACACAAAAAAAGATCTACTGATTGATGTTGCTTTTATTACTACGTAAGAAATAGTCTAGAAGCTTTGCTGGAAACTGTATGTGCTCGAATCCTTTTTTTTAAGATTCGTGACTATCAGTTTTTTCTGACGCACCGACACACATCGGTGCGCCATACGTATACTTGTGGTGGAGGGCGCCTCAAAGGCACGGGTCTCTGCGAACGGTCTGATACAACTGCAAGGGTTCCATAGTGGCGATTTGGGCACACGTGACGCCACTCGAGGTCGGTGGCAAAGGTCTCGGCTCAACATCGTTGTACCACCACACAGCAGTCTCTGTGTCCAGGTTGAAGTGCTCCCACAGCGCGACCAACGCCATCTCATGCATGTTCACAGCCTTGTCCCTAGACTGGCGAACCATTTTGTGGTACAAAATTTATTCAACATTTTTTGGCGGGAAAAAATACCGTGGGCAGATTCGTTAATACCGTGGGCAGAGTCCACGGATACCTGAATATTGGGAATCCACTCTACCTGTAGTTTACTTTAGAATAGGTGCATTTGTGATATGCGAATGTCTATTGAAGGGACTCTGTATAAATAGGCACTAAGAAGAGAAAAAGAAGTTAGGTACCCGAGTATCGAGAACCCACAGATCCAATAGCCGACTTGAATATGCAAGTGACTATTTAAGGGACTCTACCCACGGTATACTCTTAAATAAGCACGATTTGTGTATAAATAGAATGTCTATAAATAGAATTTCTTCATGCACCATATATTGGCTATTGGATCTGTGGGGGTACTTGGGGACTTACCCCGACGTCATGTCCTCTCGCGATTCGGTGTCACGGTACACTAGTGGATGTCATGGTACACACGTGGCCTACTCCCCAGTAGTCACTTGTTACATATATATACACATTCTTACAATCACATACAACTTCATACTAGTTGTGACACACTTTGCTCTGGTCATTCTGAAAGCCTGTATCTATGATAATGTTGTAAGTGTGCGTGCCACGGTCGGGGCACGAAAAATGTGGCCTACCCCCCAGTAGTCACGTGTTGCAATATATATGTGCAGTTTTGTTGATATTTGATACGTGGTATTGACATTGTCTTTGTATGTTGCATTTATGTACACGTATAGCATCTTCAAGGGTTGATGAAATTTCTCCTCAGTGTCTTTGCTCAAGCGCAACATGGAAACTCTGTGCCTGCCATTCTAAAGAAGGATAAAGCTGGAAATCTGGAAATAACACCAAGGATATTACACATTCCTCCAAGTCATACAGTGACTCCGAAGACTCAGCAGCCTCAGACTCCGAAGATTTAGGCGCCTGATTGCCTTTGTTATTGTCAAGTTTTTAGGTTCGAAAAAATCATGATAGAGTAATAGTAACATTTGGAACTCCCAACATTCTAATAAAAGAGTGTGTGCTGAGTGTGTATATTTGCCAAATTGCGTGCAATGCACTTGTAGTCTTTGCGAAACTTTGAAAAACAGTGACAACACACTGGCTGGCATGATTGCTTGATTTTATACGTATGAATTCCGCTAGAGGGGGTGAGAGATACATGAAATACCCAGAGGCTTGTTTTGGAAATTATACTAGGGAAAGATCTAGTTTTAAATCAGGGTAGAGGGGGGGGGGCGCTTAAGTCTTCAGCCAGAAGCACGTCGTAGAGAGTGGGAAAGCGAGTACGGCAACAGCAACACCAACTACAACAGAATGAAATAAAAAGTGTGGATCTAAACTAGGCCATCTCGTTTGTTATCCAATCTTGTTTGCGGGTTGCCCTTGGCGCACCACAGCAGATCTTGTTCGTGCGCGTGTCTCCACGACGAATGTTCTGTGTAGACGTGTCTCCTCCCGCATCGCCGCGGGGCTGCCCCCTTTGTCTCGGGGTAACGTCATTCTCGGCTGCTTGCTCTCGGGCTTCGATTGGACTTCCCGGTATCGGGGGCCTCGTCGAAGATGATCACCACGCAAGGAGTCTTGAAGACGGCGTCTTCCGCCACCTTGTTGCCGTGACCGTCCATGTAGCTTTCGTGTATCGATGCCGCCACACCTTTTATTCGTGCGCTCCCCTCCACCTCTGTCACGTATGGTGGTCTGCGTGACTGGCTGGCTCAAATTTGGCACGAGTTGTATTCTCTCAGATGTTGGAGATTATAAGCGACTGGCGAACGCTGTATGCCCGGCATACGGTGGAAAAACTTGGCCTGATTGCCCTTCTGTGCCAGGCTTCTCATTTCCCAGTTTTTGACTGGTTGCTCACCAGCCTCACCTATCTTACCCAGAGCGCGAACATACTGAGTGTCACCACTCAGGTGTACCTGCCCTTCCAAAGCGGGGCAGCTGCTCCGACGCTCCGACTTTGCTTGGAGCAAAGTCGAAGCGTCATCTCATGTACCACGTTTGTAACGACTTAAAGGCGCAGTGGCGACTTCCGGAAAAAAACCGTGTTTCGACGCAGGAAAAGTCGGATTTTGCGCTACGGTTCTCCAAACGCAAGTACCGAAGTTGTGCACAGACCTAGATCTCGGTCTCCTTTACATTTTGATATTAGGAACATATAGCATTCGCTCGGAAAAATAATTTCCTAGCGCTCGGCGTTTGCTTTCCGTAGCCCTGCTCGAGCGC
>Ga0105054_10009614_pt1 | contig 12494 bp, 19 predicted proteins | sample BON02_FD_78091 | JGI IMG/M metagenome (GOLD analysis project Ga0105054, IMG submission 78091) | Freshwater microbial communities from Lake Bonney liftoff mats and glacier meltwater in Antarctica - BON-02 (megahit assembly) | ecosystem: Environmental > Aquatic > Freshwater > Ice > Glacier... | reverse complement strand
AATCCGTAACGGCGCAACTCCCGGATCTGCGAACGCTGCGTGAATCGGGAGGCATCCCAATAGCAACAGCGCCGAGAAACCGCACAAAATCATCCCCGACAAGTATGCTCGATTAACCACCCTGAACACGGCATCGCAGCAGGATGTGGATTGGTCAACCGGAATCAAAAGAATCACGCCACTGCTATGCCCGCAGAAGAAGGTAAAGTTTTTCGATCCGACTCAATCGGTAGCGGGTATGTAGGACCGACTTGCCGCCATCGGAAATCTTTCGCAGGAGGCGGGCATAGATGTTTTTCATTAAATCGGATGGCCGGAGTGCTTGGGGCCACGGGGTGGGGCGGATTTTTTCGGCTGCAATATAATATCCTTGGGCCCGGTCGATCTGGAATTCGATCAGATCCCGGAATGCGGACGAATCCCGGCGGGTGAGTATGTCCTCTCGTGAAACTCCGAAGCGCGCAAGGTCTTCCAGCGGTAAATAAATCCGGCTGTTTTCCGAATCTTCTCCGACGTCCCGGATGATATTCGTGAGCTGCAGCGCAATCCCGAGATGCTCCGCATACTCCACACCCGCCGGTGCAGGAATCCCAAAGATGCGGATGCTCACCAGGCCCACGGCGGATGCCACCCGCCAGCAGTATCCGCGCAGATCAGCGAACGTCTGAAAATCCCGCGGCTCCAAATCCTGAAGAACCCCATCCACGATCGCTACAAGGTGATCGCGGTCCACGCCGTGATTCGTGATCACTGCGTCCAGTATGGGAGGCAGCTTCGCGGCATTGGGTTCCTCACAGATTGTGGATCGCCAGCCTTGGAGTGCATTGAGGCGCTCGCACAAGGGGATGCCGGGCACATCTGCGATGTCATCCACAAGCCGACAGAAGTCATAAAATACCAGCGCATCACGGCGACGATCGGGAGGGAGCGTGCGCAGAGCGAATGCCAGATTGGAATCCCGACGTCCGGAGCTTGAAGGAGAGCGAAGCGCGTTGGGAACCAACGCGTCCGGAGCATTTAGCGGAACAGACGAATTTCTCATGTGACTGAAAAAACCGGGGGCCTCCTGTCGGACGAAAGGCGTCTGTAGAGGCACACCCAGGCGGCCAGGAGCCATCCCGAAAGAATCGCGCTTGCAGCACCTGCAACCATGTTCACACCCAGGATGAGTGAGTCGCCTTGTATCCTCATCAGCATCTCATCGGTCAGAAGCCCCAGGATGAAAAAACAAACCCACGCGCCCCCGAGAAAAAACGCGGAAGCGCCCGATTTTTCCCGTAGCACGCGTGCGCTAGCGGCGATTGCCCCCCGAAGCGAATCGTTATGAAAAACCAACACCGCCTGCACCGGAAATAACGCCAGCAAAATCCCGAGATACATGAAGCTTCCTACGGATGGGAGCTCCAGTAAAGCCGGCGCGACTACCAGCGTCAGCGCCAGCGCCGTCGTCACGAGAGTCCATTTTAACACGTAGCGCATCCGCCTCGCAGCAAGAATATGCATCCGCATCCGGTCGGCATTGATTCCCCGGATCCACGCAAATGCCGTGAGCATCAAATACACCGTCAAATACGAGCCGACAAATATTTCGAAGATCACCGCAAGCACATTGATGGCAGTGGCACCAGCCACGACTGCCTCACCCTCCATGGGCAGCCAGCCAATGCACTCCGGTAGAAAAAGATAAACGAAGGGTTTTAATACGCCTGCAAGTGCGGAAAACGAAAGGATCGCTATCACCAGCACTCCGGTCCTCGGGAATCCGCGTTTGGCCGTTCGGACCAACTGCGACACGACGTTACGATGAAATAGAAGCGCCCAAACCACAAGCACGGCAGAGAGAGGGAAGGGGATGATTAAGTCGTTCCCCAGTGCCGCAGTGCGCTCCAATGCTCCCGCGGCTGCCGGTATCCAGTCATCACTCACCGCTGCGGATGAAATCCAATTTCCCTCGAGGATCCATTTGCCTGACCACTCCCCGATCCGCCAGACGATCATCGCCTCCGCGATCCACTGGAAAATCCCATAGGCCAGAGCGAATTGAACTGGGATCTTCCAGAGCGCGGGAAACCGGGAAGTGCAGCGCAGACCATCGATGAGCGCCTGTCGGACGATTGGATGGAGCACCCAAAGGCAAATTCCGAGACCGCCGATGGCTGCAAATACAATGACATGCTGTCCGAGTTCCACGTGCGCGTTGTCTCACAGACTGCGAAAAATTGCACGCATTGTGAAAATGCACCGCACGCGCCCCATGCCGCCGCCCGAGCGAGCTATCCCTCGGTTTCGTTGATGGCTGTCACGGTGCCATCGGAAAACGTGATCGTCAGGCTGCCCACCGGCGTTTTAACCCAGGTGGTAGCAATGGCAGGGAATCCGTCCCGGCCGATGTATGTGGTTTGGTGAGGAACACTTTGGTAGCGGATGTATTCCCAGACTTGCTCGGTCTTTTCGGCATTCGTCTTTTTTGATCGTTTATTTGGTCTGCCGATGGCCCGCTCCACCTCTTCGGGAACCATTCCGAGTGCCACCTCGTTGCGGGCGATCAGGCCTTCGACGTCCCGCCGACGTTCATCGCTATTACGAAGCGATTCGAGGAAATCCTCAGGCAACGGCGCGAGGTATTCGGGAGAGACCCAGGCGAGGATCTGGCCCTGCTGCGCCCGGCCACGCACGCGGAATAGCGAATCGCCGACAGCCTGAAGTTCGACCTCCTGACCCTCCCGCAGCGTACCTGCATAGCGTGCGCCGGTTGATTCAAACGACGTCGGTGCGGGAGCCAATACCCTTAACCGAATCGGCTTGAGGTCAAAGTCAGCCAGATAAATGACGCCCGGATCCCTAACTACGGGAGCCTGAGCGCCCGCAGCCGGAGCCGTGAGGCTGATTCCAAGCGCGATGAGAATCAGGAATTTCATGCAAGCAATATGACAGAGATTTAGCTAAGATGCCATTGCGATGCGGTAATAATGCCGATCAAAACATCTTAAAACCATGAATGATTTTCAGGAATTCGTAACCTCCGGGTCACAAAAGATTACGCCGGGCCAGATTGCCAGATTCGAGAACGAACTCCCGCTGGTATTGGCAAAACTCAACGAGGTCGATCCGCCGGCCCAGCCACACATCCGGAGTCACGCGCAATTTCTTGTCCAGTTTGTGGAAGATTGTCTGGACGCAAAATACCAACCCGACGATGTCGGAGCTTTAGCCGAGGCTATTTTTGGGCTGATGTATTTGCACAAGGGCGTCGATATCATCCCGGATATAATCCCGGATATCGGGTATTCCGATGATTCAGCAGTGCTCCGTACCGTGCTAGCCGGGCATGTCGAAGAATTCACGCGATTTGGCGAGACGACAGGGATTCCCTTCTCGTCGCTCTCGATCAAAGCATAACCCCGAACATCCCAAAGGTATGAAAGGTTCACGCATTTTTCTTGTCGTCTTTACGTTTGCGTTGGCAGCCTGCGAACCACCCAAGCCGGTCGTCGTGACCGCTACTCCTGCGTCGACCCCCGAAGCCCCAAAGTTGGAGGCGGCTCCGGAAGAGGAATCGATCGCGGTGGATGAAGTGGTCGGCTCCGTGGAAGCACAGGAGGAAGTAAACATGGACTCTGCAAATCTCGAAAACCAACGCGTGAAAGAGGAAGTGCTGAAACGGATTGATGTGATGCCGTCGCTGTCGTCAGCGGATAAGGACCGATTGTATGTGCTGGTGGAACGCGCGCGATCGATGGGAAAGGTGATCACGATTCCATTCTCCACCGGAGCATCCCGGATACCTGTCACCGCAATGTCCGAACTCGGGAAAAGCCTTGAGCAACCTCAGGTGCGCACGCTCACCGATGATCCAACAGTTGTTTTTGTGGTGCTCGGCTATGCCGATAAGCAGGGGAATCCGGACAAAAATATCGAGATTTCCACCCGGAGGGCAGACAGCGTGCTCGGCGCAATCCGTGATCAATTCAAGGTCCTCAACGTGATGCACGCCGTCGGGATGGGAAGCTCCGAAATGTTTGATACGGAAAACATGGATAAAAACCGGGGCGTCGAGGTCTGGGCCGTGTTGCCCTAATGAATCAGGATCCGACCAGGTCTGAATCTGCGTCGGATGGTCTGGCGCTCGCGCACGGCTTGGTCATCGGACGATCTGCAGAAGCAGATTATACGCTCTCGGATCCAGCGGTTTCCCGCAGGCATCTGCAAAGTCGGCCGGGTCGACGGGGGATGGCACAGCACCGTTCTTGGTAGCCGCAGTGGCACATACCTGAACGGGATCTCATTGGAGATCCGACCGGGGGAATTAGTCGGCGTCATCGGACCTAGCGGTGCTGGAAAATCCAGCCTGCTTGATGCTCTTTGTGGTTTGCGGCCAGCGGACTCCGGATCCGTTCTCGTCGATGGGCGCAACCTCTACGATCATCCCGGAATTTTATGCGACGAGTTCGGGTATGTGCCGCAAGACGATATTGTGCCTCTCGACCTGAAGGTCCGGACCGCCTTGGATTTTGCTGCACGGCTACGGCTGCCAACGGGAGTTCCCCAATCCGAACGATTGCATCTCGTGGATGTGACGCTGGCCCGCGTGGGCCTCGCTGAGCGCGCCACCACGCGGGTCGGAAGGCTTTCCGGTGGACAGCGTAAACGGGTAAGTGTGGCAGCCGAGTTATTAGCACGACCTAGTCTGCTTTTTTTGGATGAACCGACATCAGGGTTGGATCCCACATCGGAGTTTTCGCTCATGGAGCAATTGCGACGATTCGCGGCAAATGGCTGCACGGTGGTTTGCACGACCCATGTAATCGAAAATGCACACCTCATGGATCGGCTTTTAATCTTGGCTGCAGGGGAAGTGGTTTACGACGGCCCCCCATCCGAGGCGTGCCCGCACTTTGGAGTGCCGCGGTTGACCGACGTATATCTGCAACTGGGGTCGGCGCCACCTGCGCCTAAGACGAGTCCGTCTCTTGAAGTGGATGACACCCGCGGCTACTCGGACGATAAAGCCATTCGGGCGAAAGCTCCCGTGCATCGTGCGGCGACTTTTCCGATTCTCATGCTTCGCGAGTGGGCCATCCTTTTTGGCCGACTGGAAAAACCTTGCCCTCCTCGCTGGACAGCCCGTGCTCATTGCGTTCCTGGTCACCTGGGTTTCAGCCGATCCCTAGTTGATCTTATTTTTTGCTGTCATTGCAACGCTCTGGTTCGGCTGTGGAAACGCGGCTCAGGAAATTGTGCGTGAACTCCCGGTGTATCGTCGCGAACGTCTGGTCGGGCTCGGGCGTGCATCATATCTCGAAGCTAAGTTTGTCTCGCTGGCACGTCTGACGATTGTGCAGAGCCTCCTGCTGTTCGGATGTATGCAACTCGGGGCAGGAGGACTCCCCGGTGGGTTGGGATGGCAGGTCATGGCAATGATTGGAACTTCGCTCGCGTCGGTCGCTATTGGATTGGCGATATCAAGCTGGGCGCGGTCTGTTTTACAAGCCGTGATGCTCGTTCCGCTGATTTTTATTCTGCAAATCCTCTTCTCCGGGTTCACGCCACCCTCCGGTGACATGACCGCTGGGCCCTATTTTGTCTCTCGCGCCATGCCAAGCGCTGCCGCGCGTCAAGTGATGGATGTGAGCCTGATGTGGAAGCAGACGGTATCCGGTCGGCTAAGGGGAGATTTTCCATCGGTATTTTCCAACCTCAATCGGGATCGTTCGATGAAAAACGGAGAGGTATTTGAGGACAGTGGACCTGGATGGTTCGGCTTGGCCGCGCGTCGACGGCTTCCAGCTTGGCGCCATCGACACCCTTCACCATTGTTGTGAAGCGGTTGTTAGTTCACCGCGGGGCACTCACGGTGTGGCATCAGATCGGGAATAATGGTGTTGAAAACTTTTGATGTCATCCACATCTTGGAATGTTTCCGTAATTGATACGGACAATCCACGTGTGTGCGCTGAAGCCAGTGTTTGCGTCAGCACTTCCGCCGTGCTCCATGCGATGTCTTCAAAGAGCTCCGGATAGTCGGATTTCAACGCCAAGAGGACATATCCTCCGTCGGACGCCGGTGCTATGACTGCGTCGGCCTTGGATAAACGAGCCTCCACATCACGCAGCACGGCGGTGTTAATATCGGGGCAGTCGCCGCCGAGGAGCACGACGGCTTCGGCAGACGTCGCAAGTTCTGTCTGAACCGCATGGCGCATGCGAGCACCGAGGTCGCCCTCGGGTTGTGGACGGTAAATGGTTTGCGCCGGGGCTATCGGCCCCAACCAGGCACGCATTTCGTCCTCTGCCTCCTGCGGCGCGAAATGGATCGCGCACCGCCAGTCCGCAGGAATCTGCCGGATTTGGTTTTCCGCAAGAGATCGATAAATCGCAGCGGCCTGTTCGGCCCCGACATCGAGGGCGAGGCGGGTCTTAACCATGCCGGGACGGGGTGCCTTGAGCATCAGGGCAGCAGTAACATTCATGGGCTAATTTTCCGTCTGGATAGCAGGACCGACCAGAAAAATCCAAAACTGTAAGGCAACCATAGCAGCGCTGTTTCCCACGCCTGCAATTGCCAGACGCCGTTAGGCCCTTCCACACGGTGGTACAACAGAAAATAAACAAACGCAGAGGCGGTAACGAAGATGGCGCCTCGGTTGCGTGTGTGCACAGCAAATGGAATGATCCACGTGAGATACCACGCGTGCATCATGGGTGTGAGCACCAATGCGAAGAAAAACAACCACTCTGCCGAGCGCTCAAAGTTGCGCCAGCGGAAGATGATCCAAATCCATGCCGCAGCCAGAGGCAACAAAAACCACTGGTTCTGGGATTTACTTTGCTCCCAGAACCATCCAACCCTGCCAGGAAGGAATTCCGCGCTGCGCGCATATTTGGAAAACTTTGATAGTCGCAGCTGCAATGTCCACCCCCTGGTCCACAGCCTGAGAGCCGCATAGGACACGGCCAGCGGAAGTGCCCCTGCGAGCGCCCCCGCGATCACAGGTCTCCAGTGGCCCGTTTTCCATGCCTTCAGAAAAATGTGCCATCCCACTCAGGCCCGCATTGGCAGAGCCATCCACTTGATCGCCACCGCAACGCCCATCCAAGCAGCAGCGCGCGTAGACGCGATGGACCAGCAGTGCTATCACCGCGATGTCAGCCAGTGCGAACAATGCCTCAAAAATCATTGGTGTCGCCCAGACTGCCGCCAATGCCGCCATCATCCATTAGGCCAGCGCAGGATAAATCGCGGTGAAGGTCTTGTGCTGAACCGAAGCCCACAACCCGTCCCTCAGCGGTTCGAGGACCACGGCGTCAGGCGCATGGAGATACGGGTTCCATCCCGCCAGCAAAATCCGCCCCTCCCATGCGTAGCGGAAAATATCATCACCCGGTGCATGGAAGAGTAGCATCAGGCGTGCGCCAACCGCCACGGAGCAAAAAACCCACCCCGCCCGCGGCGGAAAACGCAAGGCCATGAAAAAGCCGGACAGCATCACCGCCGCCCCGGCTAGAAACCACGGCGTCGTGCCGAAATTATGCAGGTGTCCGTGAGGTAGCATGACCACCGAACCTTTGAGTAACAGCGCGGCCGCACCCCACTGGAGGAAATCGGACCTGCAACCAGCGGGATCGTTTGTATCACGGAAAGTCATGATTCAGAGAGCTACCATGCGCGCCATTTATTCCTCCGGAAAGAAGAGATGCGGGAATAATATGCTGCCTCACTGCCTACGAGAACGGGCGACGTCGAGGGCGACTTGTTATTACTCAATGTTCGCCTCAAGTTGGGGGCGTGAAAGCGAGCCTTTGCAAAAATACGACTCCTGTTGTGAGCATCATTGTCCCGGTGTGGAACGATGATGCGTTGCTCGGTTCCATGTTGGCGGGAACGGGAGCCGCCGATCCTGTTGTGGAATGGATCATTGCCGCCGTGAATCCCGGCCCGATTTTGGAGCAACTTGCGGATGATAAGCACATCCTTCTGGTGTGCTGCCCCGCTCCATCGCGTGGTGCTCAGATGAACCTGGGAGCCGCCCGTGCTCGCGGCCGTCTGCTCTGCTTTCACCATGCAGATACCATCATGACCCCGGACCATCTGCGGTCCCTGTTCAATGTCGCGGACGATCCAGAAATCGTTGGAGGAGCCTTCCATCGGAGGTTCGACAATCGGCACCCATGGATGCTGTGTTGGGAAAATATTGTCCAACGATTCGACCGGGGGCTTGGTCCATTCTTCGGCGACCAATCGCTTTTTATTCGTGCAGAAAAATTTCGCGCGATGGGCGGTTTTGCCGATATTCCATTTATGGAAGACATCGAGTTTTGTCGGCGGCTGAAAAAAGAGGGGCCTGTCACGCTATTGCATCCGCCCATCTGCTCTTCACCGCGACGCTTCCAGCGCTTGGGTAGCTGGCGCACCTCTGCGTTGAATGCCATTTTTATCGCGATGTATTACGCTGGAATTTCGCCTCACCGTCTCCACCGATGGTATTATGGCTACAGGCACCCCCCCGGCGTTGCTACATCTCGTGCGGAATAAATAGCCCCGCCCGTGACTCTGATCAGGATTATGAGCTCAATACACCGATTGCCCCGATTGGGTTTGACTATCTTGCTGGCCGCCTGCACCCACTAAGGTGCCCGTGCCGACCCGCCTACGAGGAACTTCTCGACCGCTAACCCATGCTCGAGGGGTGCGCTACGCCGCTTGGCACGCTAACGCCGAGGACATGGAAAAACTGCGCTCGGTGGTTGATTTTTACTCAAGCACCCTGCCGCCCGCAGACCGTGATGCCTCTTTAGCTGCGCACCTCAATGCTTACAACGCCTGAATCCTTTACAATATTTTGGCGAGATACCCAACCAAAGGGCCGCTCGACGGCGATGCGCTCTTTTTCCATGGAAACCGTATCGTTATTTCCGGACAAAAAACCAGCCTTAACGACCTGAAACAAAAGGTGATTCGCCCCACCTTTCAGGAGCCCCGCACGCACTTCGCCATCAACTGTGCCAGCGAAAGCTGTCCGCCCCCTTCACTGCCGGAAAGCTGGATTCAGACCTCAACAAACTCACGCGCGCATTTATCAATCCGGGTAGCTGATTGACTCAAGTGCCCCCCACATCTTGTGGCTTTGGCACATACAACGATTTCACTTTGGGCGGACGCGTGGTCACGGCCTGCTGCATGAGCCGATGGAAAAGTTTCCCCCGGTGTTGGGATAGCCGACGGGTGTATCGAAAAGAAAATTCGTTGAGGTAGGCTTGGAGGTGCGAAGGAGTGACGCCTCCTTGATGGGTGCCTCCCAGCCAGCGCTTGAGTAGAGAAATGATAAGATGAACATGGTCGAGTTCCTGGAGTGTTTCCTTGCCCCCGGGTGCTGACGACGTGAGGCCGATGCACGATTCCCAATGCTTGGAAATGGTCGTAGACCGACAGCCCGTCGGTTACGACCAGCGCGCCCGGTTCCACATAGTCAACGATAGAAGACTCGGCGCTCTTCCTGTCTATGGACGCCACGCACCGGAAGCGGACCCGCCCGAGCTTCTTCCCGGATTCGCCTTCCACGGCGACAAGAACAGCCGTCTTACCTTCCGCACCGCACACCCGAGAACCTTCCTTCGCTCCTCCAACAAATGCCTCATCGACCTCAACCCGGCCAAGCAAGCGTTCGCGGTCAGTGCGAACCATGACACATCGAAGTTTATGCAGCCAGCCCCACGCTGTCTGGTAGCTGCCAAACCTGTATGTGTTGCATAGGTTCTTGGCACTCATGCCCGTCTTCTGAGCCATCATCACCCACATCACATGGAACCACAGCCGCAACGGCTTACGGCTGTCCTCGAAAACTGTGCCGGCCGTCGGCAAACTCTGCCGCTAGCACTCCCGGCAATGCCACAGACCGCGATCCGTGTGCCACGCATTCATCGCGCCGCATCCGTGGCAGACAAATCCATCGGGCCAGCGAATCCACTCCAGATATTTCCTGCAGTCCTCCTTGGTAGAAAACCATTCGAGAAATTCCTCGAAAATCTTCGGGAACGGGGTTTTTTTCCGTCGCTTTCACGCCCTGCCCACCACCGGCTGTGGGCACTTGAGTCAATCAGCTACCCAGATTTTAAAATGTCATTTTCCACGCTGAGGAAAACGTTTTCACGTCGCAGGGAGCGCAGGTCGTCCGCTGCGGACCGCTCTGCGCTCCCTGCGATTGGAGCTGCCGCTTGTAGAGCAAGTTGCTGCCGATGCAGAGTTCTTCGGCGATTTGAGTAACCGGCCTCCCTGTACAGATAAGTTCGACGGCTTGGGCTTTGAACTCAGGACTATAACGCTGACGGGTTTTATCATTTATATCGGTTTTTTGTAGAGGCGCCGGTCCAAGAATCCAACTCACCTCAAATGTCCAAGAACGGAAGCTGAAGGCGGGCAACCTGCTACCAACCCGCTGCCAAATTTATGCCATTTTATGGCAGCGAACCGCTAGTTACGGAAACGAATGGTGCCTTGCACGTTGGGGGCGGCATCAGGCCTAAATCCTGTTTTGAAGAGGCTTACAGAGTAAATTGGGGAGTGGGTTGGGAGGGACTCGAACCCTCAACCAATGCCTTAAAAGGGCACTGCTCTACCATTGAGCTACCAACCCGAAACGTGGAAAACGAAAGCGGAGAATGGCCTTAATACCTCATCGTTGCAAGAAATTTTGACGCGAACGGTCGAAATTTGAGATTCCTTTGACTCGGACACACCCACCATCCGCTTTTGCCGCTTGTTGGATAAAAGAACGTGAGAGTCTCGGTGGATGCATGCAAATTGTTTGCCGACGGGATGGGATGAGATAGTATAAACAACTTATGTTTCGAGAGGATGACTTTCAATACGCGATGGAGAACACGCGCGTGGTCCGGCAACCAGTGCAGGCCATACAAACATTCGGGACAACCACGTTCCGGTTTTTGTTGGTTACCGAGTTGATGGATCAAGTGAATCAGGTGCGGGTGCGGGATGGCCGAATTCACGCTGAGCGCCCGTCGATTATGTCGCCTCATCATTTTTCAAAATTGCTGCTGGATGGATTCAGCGAAGATGCGCGGGAGTATGCGGACTGGCTTGAGGAGCACGGCCAAGACATGCGGTTTTTGCGCTATGGATTTCAGTTCAAGAAAACCGATATCAACGAAGAAATTGTTCATGCGCCGATGGTCGATGTCATCGGCCGCTTGGGGGAGCGCATGGATGGCTGGGATGACCCGATGTCGACGTTGATTGAGGGAGTCGATGCGGCATGGGAAGTCTGCCTGTTGAAGTTCAGCGTGGACTTGATCCAGCGTTCGGCAGGAGAAAATCTTGGCGAGTGGAAGCGCCGGGGGTTGCTGTGAGGCCATCGATCCATTTTCGGGCTTTCCTCATGGCTGAGGATTTTGCACGCTTGGTGACATGAAAGTTTTCGCACTCCTTGTGGTCCTGGTGATCGCAGCGGTGGTATTCGGCGCCATTGGGTATTTCAGTTTTAAATTATTGATAGCGCCGGAAAAAGCAGCCCGTGCGGAGCACTCGGCATCGATGGCGTATGCCGCTGCCGTTCCGGAGGCGACGGCTGAGCTCGGGTTGAACGAGTTTGAGTCTGCGATGGCGTTGGTCGATGACCGTTCGCGGACTCCAGAGGCAATCGCTGCGCTGCATGAATTCGCGACGAAGTATCCCAGTGCATCCGTGATCGGGGAGGCGAAAGCCGCGCTGGGAGAACTGAACGCGTCGGTCGTATTTACGACAGTAGATGCTCCCTGCAAAACTGATTATACCGTCGTTAGCGGTGATTCTCTTGTGCGCATCGCTTCGAAGACGAACTCCAGCGCGGAGTTGATTCTGCGATCGAACAACCTTTCCAGTATCGACCTTCAGATTGGCCAGAAGCTCAAGATTCCCCAGATGGATACAGCGATTGTCGTCGACCGGGCGTCGTCCACGCTCACGCTTTTTAACAATAATGTTTTCTTTAAGGAATTTGCATTACTTGCTCCGGTGCCGGGATCGGCGGGTGTTGATACATCGGTGCGGGAAAAAATCGCCACCCGGGACGCGAAGCGTGTCATCTTCGGTGGATCAGATTTTCCCGGCAGCGAACGGTCGATCATTCTGGAGCAAAATGCTCCAGTGATCCGTGGTGGCAGCTCCACTTCTGGATCGGGTATTGTCCTGAGCCAATATGATATTGAGGAACTATTTCCGCTCGTCACCCGTGGAACACGCGTCGTGATCCGCTGACGGAAAGACCCGAAAACATTTTTATATGCGATGAAGATTCAACCATTGGAATTTGAGAAGCCGGTTTTGGAGTTGGAAGCCAAGCTGGAGGACATTCGCAAGCAGCTGCAAGGGCATGATCTGGACCTTGATCCCGAGGTCCAAAGCATTGCGGAGAGCATTCAAGCCACACGGCGAGACATTTACGAAAACCTCACGGCATGGCAACGTGTGCAAATCGCCCGACACATCCAGCGTCCGTTTT
>Ga0105054_10009613_pt1 | contig 12498 bp, 9 predicted proteins | sample BON02_FD_78091 | JGI IMG/M metagenome (GOLD analysis project Ga0105054, IMG submission 78091) | Freshwater microbial communities from Lake Bonney liftoff mats and glacier meltwater in Antarctica - BON-02 (megahit assembly) | ecosystem: Environmental > Aquatic > Freshwater > Ice > Glacier... | reverse complement strand
GAGTATTCTAATTGGGACCATTTAAAAGTTGATGTTTCGTTAGATTTATGAAATCTTTCTGAACAAGAGAGTGACAAATAAAATAATTGAACGTATTTGACCTTTTGTAAAATTATATTCAAATGTTTCGGCTAAAATACTTTTAAAATAGTTAACACTCTTTATTCGCTTAGTTTTTATTTTTCAAATTGACATTTCATTGATGCAGATATGATTATTTTCCAAAACTCTTTCTTTCGATATAGCTGCGTATTCGTTTTTTTATTTTCTGCAATAGGGTGCTCAACAACCTATAGGGTCTCCAATTATGATGTTACTCAAATTGAGATTGCGAGAGATAAGTATGGTGTACCACATATTTTTGGCGTAACCGATCCAGATGTAGCCTATGGGTTAGCTTGGGCACATGCTGAGGATGATTTTGAAACAATCCAAAAAACGATGTTGGCAGGCAAAGCAATGCTTGGACGGACATTTGGTAAAGATGCGGCTCCAGTAGATTTTTTTGTGCATTTGCTTGAAACTAGAGCCCTAGCAAAAGCAAATTATGCCACAGCACTTTCGCCAGAATTTCGGTCGTTGGTGGAAGCCTACGCGCATGGTATGAATGATTTTGCATTGGCCTACCCCAACAGAGTTTGGAACAAAAAGGCTTTCCCTGTATTGCCCGAAGATATTTTGAGCGCATATATTCTTTCGCTTGCTCAAATGTCTGGTGCCGATGCAGCCATTCAACAAATTGTGGAAGGCACTATTGAAGATAATGTAGGCGCGTCCGAAAATGTTGGTTCCAATGCCTTTGCCGTTCATTCCTCCCGCACAAATTCCGGTGAGTCTTTTCTTGCGATCAACTCCCACCAACCACTCGAAGGCCCTGTAGCCTGGTACGAAGCACATTTACATAGCGAAGAAGGTTGGAACATCACTGGCGGTCTGTTCCACGGAAGTGTTTCGGTGCTTCACGGAACCAACGAAAACCTGAGTTGGGCGCACACTACGGGCAATCTTGACCTACAGGATGTGTACGTGATGACCATGCATCCAAAAAAGAAAAAGTGGTACAAGTTTGATGGCCAATACTACAAACTAGAAACCAAACGTGCCAAACTTCGAGTTGGGCTGGGTAAAAAGCAAGGCTTCAAAATTGCCATTAAAAAGAAGTATTGGTGGAGCAAATACGGGCCAACATTCATAACCAAGCAAGGGACGTTCGCCTTCAGAATGCCTACCATTTTTGAAATGAATGCAGGTGAGCAATGGTACAGAATGAATAAAGCCAAGAACTACACGGAGTTTTATGATGCGCTTAGAGTTCAAGGAATCTGTTTACAGAATATCATCTACGCTGATAAGCACGACACCATTTTTTTTATCGCCAACGGAAAAGTTCCAGTTCGTGATCCGAATTACGATTGGAGCAAGGTTTTACCTGGAGATACATCCGCAACCCTTTGGACAGAATACCTTAAAGTTGAGGAATTGGCACAGAACCTCAACCCACCTTGCGGGTACGTTTACAATGCAAACAACTGTATTTACAACAACACGTGTAGCGATTATGTGAACGACCCAGACCTCTTCCCTGTAAGCATTGGCTATGATGCGCTACAGCAGACCAATCGAGGAAATCGTAGTGCTGAGATTCTTGAAGGTCTATCGCACATTGATTATGAAGGAGTGAAGAAATTGAAGTTCGACATTCAGTTCCCAGATAGCATGGTGTTCTTGAAGAACTACCCAATCATGGGACTTTTCGATATGAAACCAGCTGATTTTCCTGAAGTTTCTGATGTGCTGGAAAAATTTCAGCAATGGAACTTCCGTGCTGATAGCACAAACATGCAAGCTGCTGTAATCTTTACCATGATGTACGAAATGTACAACGATAACAGTTTTTCGGTAGAGGATATCCGTGAAAATGACAGCATCCGACAGGTATTTTTTCTGAAAAATTTAAAATCAACAAAAGAGAGATTGCTCAAACATTTCGGAAGTATTAACCTTCCACTTAGTAAAGTTCAAGTGCTATCGAGAGGAGGAATTGATTTGGCCATAAACGGTGGTCCAGATGCTATTAGAGCCGTATATTGTCAGGAGCGTGATGATGGCAAATTGGCCATGTATATCGGTGACGGACTTGTTCAGTTGGTTAAATTCACCAAAGATGGGCCCGAAATTGAGAGCATCAACCCGTATGGATCGAGCAACAAGCCAAGCAGCAAACACTACACCACGCAGATGAAGAAATTTGTGGCGCAGGAATTCAAGAAGATGAGCTTGGACAAGGATGAGGTTTACAAGAACGCTGCTGAGAATTACCATCCCGGTGCTCAACGAGCGCAATAATGTACTTCGTGGGATTACTTGATCACATTCCATATTCCCCAGTGGTGCTGCCTTCAGAATGGTGTAGCAAGCAACCATGCTCAGAAATTGGTGGCATCGTTATCAGTCAGCCAACTTCGTCCGTCATCGTCTATTTGGCTGCATTGCTTGGCCTGTTCGTTGGATGGAAACTGTACAAGGATGTAACAGGGCAGAAATCAAAGCAATGGTTTGGCATCTCGTTAATACTTGGAGGAATCGGAGCTTTTCTAGCTGGCACGAGTTACCAAGCATTCGGATATGAGATTAAGTGCGCTGGGCGCGAAATCTGCAACTGGACCAGCTGGTGGGAATTGGGTTACGAACTGGTAACAGTTATTGCCGCAGCGTATTTGCTCTTAGCAGTGGTTAAAATGTGCTTTTCGGACCGATGGATATTCTCAGCTAAGGTGTTTTCGGTAACACTATCAGTCGCATACGCCATTGTTTTGGCAGTTGGTGTAACGCAGAACAATCAATTCCTACTTTCCTTTGAATTGATGCTGCTCTTCTCTACCCCACTTTACGTGCTGATTCTCTTTGCAAACGGCATCCAATACTTTCAGACAGGAAACAGACATATCGCCAAGTTGGCGCTTACTTGGCTCATGCTTTTCGGAGTGCTCATTGCCTATTTCTCATACATGATGCTAGGTTTCACGGAAATACTTTGGGCGCATAACATCTGGTTCTCCGAAAACGATGTACTGCATGTGGGTATGATTCTGTGGTTGCTGTACATTCATTTTGCTTTATCGGATAGCATTCAAGATAATTTGATTGAGAAAAATCACTAACAGGCAAAACCGAGACCCTTCCTTTGTGGTAATTGCCTAGCAAATGACTCAGTGCTTAATTGGTTATAAAAACAGACCCTTCGTTCCTCGAGGAAACAAACGGATCTAGAGGAGCTAGCTAGTTGCTTCCCTGAGGAACGAAGGGTCTCACATTTATTCAGTGAATAATAATTTTGAGTCGGATTGCCACTTTCTAGGAAATCACCTCCTTTGTCACGGGAATAACGAGCTAATAATCATGATTGAAATAAAACTGAGTACAGAAATTGGAAAATCTGCCGATGAATGCTGGCAGGTGTTCGGTAATGGATATACAGATATTTATAAATGGAAATCGGCTATGAAAAGCTCCGATGCCGAGGGAGAGCCCTTCGGAGATTCTACAGTAGGCTCACGAAAAATAAAAGCTTCTGGACTAACCTTCTCGGAAAAACTTATTCATTTCAGTAATACCGAACGCGCATTCACGTATCAGGTTACGGGTTTGCCATTTGTTGTTTCTAGTGTTACAAACGAATGGAAATTCTCTGAAATGGATGGCCGAGCCACGCTACACATGCATCTCCGCCTTCAAAGCGCCACCGGTTTCGGATGGTTATTGAACGGTCTTCTCCAAAAGAACATGACCAAAGAAATGGGCAAACTCCATCAGGAATTCAAGTACTTTATGGAGAATGGTGAGGTTCATCCACGAAAGGCGAAAGAACTAAAAAGTAAGTAGTCAATTGCTAGCACGGTAATTGCAATACGCCTGAAAACTAAAAATCAAAACCAATGAACAAATCATTTCAAACCGTAGCAGCCATTTTGGCTTTGACCTTCGTTAGCACTGGCCTAATGGCTCAGGATAAGGAAACAAATAAGGAAACGAAAAAGACGGCCGTCAAAACAGAAAAAGCTGAAGAGAAATCAGAAAGCAAGACCGCAAAGGCCGTTGACAAAGCAGCAGACAAAACCGAAAAAGCCGTAATTAAAGCAGCAGATAAGACCGAAAAAGCTGTGACAAAAGCAGCTGAAGTAGTGGAGAAAGAAGTCATCAAAGCAGCTGATGTGGTGGAGAAAGAAGCCATTAAGGCGGCAGATAAGGTTGAGAAAACCTTTGAGAAGGATGAGAAAAAGTCCGACAAGGACTGAGTTCTGTTACGATACGTTTTCAAGGCTTCACGTTTTCAACGTGGAGCTTTTTTTTGTCCATAAACTTCAGTTACTGAACAGACTTAGAACAGGATGGTCATTCACCGATACACCTTCTTTCTCAGCCGTTTAAACAGTTCAACCAGAAGCCTCATCGAAATAAATTGTAACCACTTCTGTCCCAATCATGTAAAACCCCGTCCAATGACGTTGATTTTCCATGTGGAAAGAATCACATATCAAACTAGAATGTAAAGGCGGATTACACCGCGTTCTTCTTGCGCCTTCAACAGGCGTATTCACCAAAGGCTAAACATCATGAAACTAAAACTGATTGCTACCATAGCCATCCTGTCTTCTGTCGTTTCGGCAAATGCACAAATTTCTAAGCACAGAAAATACGACTGGGGCTGGTCGTATAAGTTGGAAATGCCCGAAACAGGCATGAAATGTGAGTTTCCAGAAAAGCCAACCATCACCACGTTGGCATACGGCTATATGACCGCTGCATCTTTTAAAGATGAGTTGTTTATCGCAGCCAAATTGGAAAACCCATCACCCTACGACCTTCAATGCAAAACAGACGAATTTGCTACGGAAATTAGCAAGGTGCATGGACTTCCAATTCAAAACCTGAAATGGGATAAAATCAGAACAGCCAACGGTCATCTCACCGCTTCTGCCGAAAGTAAAGGTGGCTGGGCCAAGTTTCATATTGATGCCATTGCTACCGAAGATGTGCTCACCATTTTCATCTATGCGCATCATGGCGAACTATCTGTTCCGGGTCACTTCTTTGCCAATTCTTATTCTGTTAATGATATTCCTGAAGGAGACTTACAGTATGCAACGGAAGCGAAGCAAACCATGTACGCCAAATCTCTTGAAAAAGACAAAGGCCGAAGTCTTGTGAGATTGGAGAATACTTCCGTTACACTCGAATGGCCAGCTACCCCCGTTATGGAAGCAAACCGTCATGGTTCTGAGTACATTTTAGACCAGAAAGGTTCGCATTACGCTACTCGTGTCATAGAATCTGGACCACTGATGAGCTATGCGTTCTTCCACGCATTCATAACTCAAGAGCAGCAAAAATGTGGAGCATCTTATTCTTTGCAAATGATTGCAGACGAAACCGAGACTCCTGTTCAGTTTGATAGAAACAAAGAGGTATTCTTCCGTAAAATGACCTTCAAAACAGAAGACAAAACACACCACCGTTTTTACGTGGCGGCTGATAACAAAATCATTGTTCAGGAATTGGAAACATCAACAGAACCAACTCTAGCAGAAACACGCTATTTGAATACTTTCGAACAATCTGTTCGGAACAAATACGATACGAGAACCCTCGTGTTGAAGTAAACCAGGAAAGTTTGTAGGTGGAGGCCGTCACGCAATATGTGTGACGGCCTTTCTCTTTTTAGAAACTAGCTTTCACAGAAAGAATGAAATTCCTTCCAGGAGCTACGATTCCAGAACTGTACGGACGGTAACGCTGGTCGGTGAGGTTTTCTACACCAGCACTGACCGTAAAGTTTTGCAAGAACTGATACGAAGCTTTAAAATTAATGGTGTACCAACTTGGCGACCACGGATTTCCATTCTCATCTACCGCATAAATCTCGGTCTTGGCTTGCTCCTCTTCTGGTAGATTTTTGTTCTTAACTGCACCGCTGTATTGCGCATTCAACTGCAAACTCAAGGTTTTGTAACGATACGATAAACGTGAAACTCCAAACCAGGGTGCTGCATGGCGCGATGGACTGATTTGGCCATTGTCCAGCTCTTCTCGCCCAACTTGCCAGTTGAAATCGGATGAAAGCCCGAAACCGAGTGGCAACTTCATCTCTACTCCTGCCTGTATTCCATAAACAGTTGCCACAGCGGCATTCTGAATGGCCTGCACTTGGCTCAATTCGCCATCATACATAATGCTGTCCTGTCCGTTGATGGTGAAATCACGTCTTACCAAAGCGTTGGTCAGAATGGTGTAATAGCCAGTCAAGTCCAACTTCACCACATCGGAAATCACTTTTGCAATGCTTGCGTCCACATTATAGGCGTATTCTGATTGTAGGTTCGGGTTTGGAACGGTAACCGCACCTGGTTCCGAATCGAAGACCTTACCTACATCATCCACATTGGGAGCACGGAATGCCGTCCCGAAATTGGTACTTAGCACCCATGTTTTGCTTGGACGATAAACCAATCCGAAACTTCCAGTAAGCGAACCATTGTTCAACTTGGCCTGTGTGAAAGGAAAGTGATAGAACGTAGTATCGAAATCTGCATTGAGCATGAAATGATTGTAGCGCAAACCTGCTTGCAAGGTCACTTTCTCATGCACACGGTATTGGTCGGAAACATACACGCCATAACTCGACCAATCTGATTGCGGATAGCGCGTTGCCGCTTCAAACCTCACTCCATTGGAGAGGTTCTCGTCAATTCCAGTAGAAACCACATCATTCCAAACCACTTCCAAACCATAATAGAGTTTGTTCTTGGTTCCGATTGATTTCACAAAATCGAGGTTGCCTGAATAAGCATAGACATTCTCAATGCGCGTTTCGCGATTGAACTTATTAAAATTGCGGCTAATACGACTTTCTTCAAAGAACTGTTGCGCCAAACGGATGCTCATCTGGTCATAGACCGCGTTGTTTCCCTTATGCGTAATGCTCAGCGCATTCATCATCCATTTCTGCGGACCATAACTCCATTCGCCATAGCGTGGCAATCCGTTCTTGTACCGAATGTGGCGGTCGTATCGTGCATAGGAAGATGTTTCTGACCAATGGAATCCGTACTGAATATCCCATTTATCGTTGGGCGTATAGCGAAACTTCTGCATCACATTCATCTGTGTATAGCCAGAAGGTGCCTGAACGCGTGGGTCGTTGTTCGTTACCACCACATCCACGCTGTCTTGCCGTTGCACATAGAATGGGCGCAGGTATTCATCTGGACCGTATGTTCCCATTTTCAAATCGCCAAAACGGGTGTAGGTGGCGCTGCTTACCATGGCAAACTTCTTCCAGCCCACACCTACATCAAAATGGCCAGTAAATTCATTATTTGCAGATGAATAGCGCGTAACGGCCTTTCCTTTGAAATTGGGCTTGTCGTTGAGTGAAAGCTGTGGTGTGAGTGTGCGGAAACTCATCACGCCACCAATGGCATCGCTACCGTAAATAACAGAACCAGCTCCGAAGAATATCTCTGTGTTTTCTGTGGCAAATGGGTCTAAAGAAATCACGTTCTGAATGTTTCCACCACGAAAAATGGCCGTGTTCATTCTCACTCCATCAACTGTGTACAACAAGCGGTTGGTGGCAAAACCCCGAATCATGGGGCTACCTCCACCCTGCTGACTTTTCTGCATGAACACCTTTCCCGAAACGGTGAGAAGGTCGGCAGCGGTTTGTGGGTTCTGAAGTGTGACATCCTTGGTTGAAATACTGACAACTTTGGAAGGCACATCGCGCGATTCCTGATTCCAACGTGTGGCGGAAACGACTACGGCATCTAGGTTAATGTTGGTAGCGTTAAGCTGCACCTTAAACAAACCTACTTGTAGTTCAGCATAACTTTTCAGAACGGTTTCGTAGCCGAGCGAACGGATTTCAATTCGTTCTTCGTTTTTAAAATCCGAAATATCGGCTTGTCCGTTGTCATTGGTTGCGGCAAACAGCTTGCCGTTGCCAGTCATCAGGGTAGCCATTTCTATGGGTTCGTCTGATTCTTGGTCTTTGATGGTTATTACCTGCGAAAAGGCCGTATGAGACCATGTAAGCAACAACCCGATTAAAAGGATTTGTTTCATTGTTTAAGATTTTGGTTGAAGGTTGTATACACGCCACCGTGTCTGCCTTAGGCAAATCGGGGTTTATATACAGATGCTAACCCGCCTAAGTCGGACAGCATGACGCGCTAGCAAAAGTCGGCTTAATCAACCCAACTGCGGAGGAGGACTTGGAGGTGTGACGCTCCAAGAACGAAACGGGTGCAAAGCGGTGCATGACTTTGCTTTCGCTTTCTCAACCAAAAGGAAGGCGTACAAAGGTATTTCCTCAACAAAAAGGTGCTGTAAGAACTGCGTGAGTTTCTGTTTTTGGTTCTGATGCTGCGGGTCTTTGTTCAAGGCCAAAGCGGTGAGGTCTACTAGTTGGCGATTGAGGGCTGTTTCCTTGTAATCCAACCAACACCAGTAATAAGTAGTATCGCCATGGGTTTCGGTTTGCACTACATCATACATCTCATTGCGGTATTCAAACTCTTTGCTGTGCTCCCATTCCAATTGCTTGGCAGTTTCTTCGGCTGTGAATTTGAACAATACGAGTTCGCTTTTGTCAACTTCGGCTATCAACTTGTGTTTCACTTCTTTCCTAACGGCCCTTTTCTTCATTCTCAACCATCCGAACATTCCCACAATAGGGAGGGTCAGACAAAGAAGAAGGATTATGCTGAGGATTCTGTTTTGCACAGGTAGCAAGTTTAACCGCAATGACGCAAAGTCTGCGCAAAGACGCAAAAGGTTTTTACCACAGAGACATGGAGATGGCACAGAAAGCACGTGAAAAAGAGACAAGAGACTGAGAGATAAGGATTGGACTTGCCGCTTTGTCTCTTGCCTCTTGTCTCTTGTCTCTTGCCTCTTGTCTCTTGTCTCTTGTCTCTTATTCACTCAATATCAATGCTCCTCCTGATAATACAGCTTGTAGTATTTGCGGCCATCATCGTCCTTTCCTTTTTGGATAAGGGTTTTATCGCCATGGATGTAAACGGAGAAGTTCTTGTCTAGCTTGAGAATGCTTTTGAATACGCCCTGCTGTTTTTTCACCGCTGGGGTGGAGATGTCGAAGGCATCGGCAATGTACATTTCGCGCTCTTGCTGGTATTCCTGCTTGTATTGTTTGAAACGGTTGATGACATCGGGCTGAATGATGACCTCGGCTTCAAACTCGCTCATATCAAACGTGTCCTGCTCTTTGAAGAAAGCCATGGAACGGTTTAGGAAATCTGCCTGGTCGGGTTTGCTCACATCAAAATGCTGTGGCAATTCTTTGGTGATGAAATTCTTGGTCATCGTCAAGGTTTCGCGGGTTTGGTAGAAGTCGTCTTCGCGTGGTTTTACGTGCAAGAAATCGTCTACCCAATATTGCGCTTCGGTGGCCTTGTTGGTCTTATCTACAATGGCAACGATGTAGCCCTTGTCTTTCTCGGTATTGAAGATAATGGCGCCCTTATCCAACTTGTTGATGTTAACGCCTTGGTCGGTTTTTACCACAAAGCCATCTCCCGTAGGGTTGACCTTTAGGAACGTGTCTTTGTTCTCCGATTTAAAGAGGCCAACGGCATCTATCAGTTTGCCATCTAGCAAGCAATGGTGGAAGAATACGGTGTAGAACTCCCCTCCTTTGATGTTGGGATGGGTGCTGCATTCGAACAGGTGCCTGGCCAGTTTGACCGACTGCGTATGCAAATTCTCTGGGTTTTCGAATATGGCACTTACAAAGGTGAATACCTCATTTAGCTCCAAACCGCTATCGTGGTAGAGTTTGTGGTACTCGTTGGTTTTGAGTGGTGCTTTGAAATATTCTTGCAACGCTTCGGTAAGCTCCCAGTCCAATGCCAAAGGAATGCTCGAAAGCACCATGCCTTCTTCGTTGCCTTTGTTGCCTACTCTGTGTACCGAAATATGGTCTATACTACCTAATGCTGACTCTTCTGACATTGCTTAGTTTTTGGGTGGCACAAGTTACAAACTTGCGCAAGGAAGAAGGTAAGGAAGATGTGGGTTTGGGGAAAGGAGAAAATGGTAAAAAGGAAAAATGTAGGGGCTTCTGTGGATGAGACCTTCAAGGTTTTTGAAATAGGGGTGTCCTAACTACGGGTTTTTGCTGCTTTTTGGTTCAACTCACCCCCGTCCCGACAAGCCGGGACGGGGGTGAGTTGTAAATAAGGCCATTTCGAACTAAGAGAACTACCACTGCAAGTTCCAATAAACGAGAAAATCTGCCTCATTTCAGCACTATCTGGTCTTTTCAGACACCCCTGTTTTGAAAATCTTGAAGTTCTTATAGGGCTTAGCCTTAGAGCTTGCAAAGCGTATAGAAGGTCATTCCTTTTCTGGATTTAGCAACAGCTCCGTCCTTGTCAAATTTCCATTTATCGTGGAAGGTATAGGTAGAATTGGCATGAAGAAGTTGCACCGCGTTTCCTTTATGTTCCCAGTTTCCGCTTACTTGTATTGGCTTTGCTGGGTCTGAAAAATCTTGGTAGCTGAAGGTATAATCAGCGCACAAAGTCAATTCAATGCGGGCAGGGTCGGTGGCACTTACGCCATAGCTTCCTACTACTGATGTTTTGGATGGATTAGTAAAGGCCATGGCGCCAAACAAAACGGCTACCATGCCTAGCATCTTCAACTGGTTTTTCATGCGATGTAATATTTATGAATGCATTAATGCGAACTAAAAATACGTTATTAAAAAGGATGAGCAATAGTTTTTGTTCGGTCGTTTTCTCCTCAAAAACTACACCTGTCTTATTTAACAAGTTAACCAAAGCTGAAATGCTTTAGGTAGATGGAAAATTAAATGTAGCGTAATTTAAGTACGGTGATTAGCGCTTTGAGAAGGTAACTTTGCCTATGCTAGAAAATCGATGTTCTGATCAACCAAATTATAATCGCATGTTTCTCAACCTCAAAACATTTAAAGCAATTGCCTTAGTCGGATTGCTCTTCGTTACTATTTCAACTTCATTTGCTCAAGACGGTGTGCTTATAGACTATGTGGGAAGCACACGCGATAATTCGGCTGTATTGGATGTGCGCTCTTCAACTCAAGGCTTTCTAGCGCCACGAATCAGCATTCCCAATTTAGCTGTAGCCGTACCTGTTACTTCACCTGCCAATGGTTTGATGGTTTACAATACAAACGGAACAACTGGAGAAGGCTATTACTATTGGAACGGAACGTTATGGACCCGTTTTATTTCGGGTAACTCCACTCCATTATCAGGAACAGGGGTTGCCAATAAGGTGGCTTTTTGGAGTAGCCCTACAAACCTCTCGCAGAACACTAATTTTCATTGGGACAATGCAGCTACACGTTTAGGAATTGGAAACGCAGCACCAGGAGTAGCCTTGGACGTTACGGGCAGAATTACCTCGTCAGACCACATCTCAACTACTGCTGGAAATTTACACACCAACCGCGGACGTCTGGCTTTTTCCAACACGGCTACAGATGTCAATCATACCATCTACAACAACAACTCAAACATAGATGCCGAAGGTGCTTGGGATGGAATGAAGATGAATGTTTTTGCCGGACTGAACATTCGTGTTGGGAATGCAGGGGCAACGTCAGCAATCTATGTAAATAATTTAGCCAATGTTGGAATTGGAACCATAGACCCGCAATCGAGGCTACACGTAATGGGCAAAACCAATATTCATCAAAGCGGTGCCGGAGGAGGTCAGAACAGATTCGAAGGTTTAGATGCAGTTACAAGTGCAAATGGAAGAGCGCAGCTTGTACTTTCATCTGCTTATAGCGACTTGGTTGTGGCATCAAGCCAAGCCAACGATAATCATGGTTCAACCATTTCGTTGGCCGCTTATGACCCGAGCAATGCTGCGAGCTACAGGAAATGGGTAATCAATCAGGGCAATTGGGGAGCACGTTCTCAATTTCTTGATTTCGGATATGCTGTAAACATTTCAAATCCTCACGGTGCAATTAACTCTGGCAATACAACATTTACCCTTGACGGGACGAATAGAAGGGTTGGTGTAGCCAACATTTCACCTAGCTATAATCTTGACGTGGCTGGCAAAGAAAGAGTCAGACGCGGAGGATACAGCTTAAGTAATGCTAATGAAGGTCAGATTGAGGTGTCCAACACGGGAAGTGGTGATGCGTTTATATCTTTTCACCGTGAAGGAGTTTGGGGAGCTCATTTTGGTTTAGCATCCGACAATTGGTTTTCTACTTTAGGATGGTCAGCAGGAGGCGGATATACAAGCATGAGGGTAGGTAGTTTTGTGGCTAATGGATCAGCGTCAGTGACCAACCTCGCGGGAGGTGGTAATAGAATTGTAATGACAGATAATAACGGTGCGCTCTATCCTCTGGCAAATCTGAATGGTAGTGGACTTGGTGACAACCTCGGTAACCATATTGCTACG
>Ga0105054_10009612_pt1 | contig 12498 bp, 14 predicted proteins | sample BON02_FD_78091 | JGI IMG/M metagenome (GOLD analysis project Ga0105054, IMG submission 78091) | Freshwater microbial communities from Lake Bonney liftoff mats and glacier meltwater in Antarctica - BON-02 (megahit assembly) | ecosystem: Environmental > Aquatic > Freshwater > Ice > Glacier... | reverse complement strand
TATATATATATATATATATATATATATATATATATATATATATATATATACATATATTTGTTGATTTATGTATATATACATTTGTATATATATGACAAACGAAACGCTATTTTGTGTATATGTATACATATATATATATATGTATATACATATTTACGCACGTATACAGCATTAAACACCATTGAGATCTCCCTCGAACACAACCTCTTCCTCGACACATATACAACGCTATTATGTATATGTGTAAATATGTGCCTACATATATATATACGTATAAAGGATGAGACACCAGTGAGATCGACCTAGACCTCCTCCTCGACTCCCACAAACACAACTCAACACTGAATGAGCCAACACGCAACATACCAGTGCGACCAATCTACTCCTCCTCGACCTCCGCCATCTTTGTATATACCTGTACATACCATTTATGTATATATATATACACACACACACACGCACACACACACACACACACACTCGAAAGATACCAGTGAGACCAACTTCATACTCGTACTCCTCCTCGACCTCAACCATCTTGGGCACAAGCTTCTTGATGATGCGCTGTGCATTTTACATTGTATGGGTAGGGTCACATTTGGGTTTATACATGATGATGCGCTGTGCATTTTATATTGTATGGGTAGGGTCACATTTGGGTTTATACATACGTATATATACACATGTATACATAAATTTTACTCATCTTGGGCGCACGTGTGTACATACATGTGATCTAACTTGGGTTTAAAGGAGTCCTTGATGATGCTCAGTATTTCTAGCATTTGATAATGCGCAATATTTATAGCATTGGGTAGGATTCAATTTTGTGGGTTTGTATATATGTGTATGAATATGTGCATATATGCACGTATATATATGTATATGAATATGAATATGAATATATAAATTTATACATATATATGTATATATTACTCCTTTTAGTAGCAAGCGTCTTGAGGATGCTCTGTTTTTATTACACGCGTCCGTAGGTTTACTAGCATCTTTGGTCATATACATACATAAATATGCATATATATATATACATATATAATTGTATTTGAAAAATAGAAACGTACACAACGAGACACACGTTCTCAATGGACTGAAGGGGAATTGATATCTCACACGGCTTCAACATACATACGTATACATTTACATTTACACAAATATGTGTATACATATGTATGCATACGTGTATATATATATATAAATATACATGTATATACATTTCAATACATATATCCATACACACACATACATACACGCACACACACACATACACACACGCTCACATATGTTTATGCAACCCGTTGCATATACTGAAAGACGGGGAAGAAATCTCACATGACTTCTACTCTACGTACATTCATATCTGTATATGTATGGATATATACATGCACAAATTTACATGTAGATACATACATATGTACACACACACATCATCTCAATGATCTGACCGGGGATAGAGATCTCACGCGGCTTCTACATACATAAATATGTATACATAAGTATACTCATGCACTCTCTCTCTCTCACACACACGCATACACGTACACACACCTTTTCAATGATCTGACGGGGGATAGAGATCTCACGCGGCTCCTGAATCCACTTGGTCTGCATCACGATCTTGGGCACCTGTGTGTTTTTGTGTGTGTGTGTGTGCGTGTGTGTGTGTGTGCGTGTGTGTGTTTTGATCTGCATCCCGATCTTGGGCACCTGCGTGCGTTGCGTGGCCATACGGTCGAGTCACGTCATACACGTGAATGAGTCATGTTACTCAGTCTGCATCACAATCTTGGGCACCTGTGTGTGGTGTGACTAATCCGTGGCTGTAATACATGCATAATGGAGGCGTATTATTTGGTCTGCATCACGATCCTGGGCACCTCAGTGTATATGCGTGACACGCCTCATTCATGTGGGTGACAAAACTGATTCATGTGCGTGACATGGCTTATTCATGCGCGTGACGTGGCTGAATTGTAGATGTAAACATCACAATCCTGGGCATCTATGCGTGCTGCGTGGTTTGACTCATACGTGAGAGTTACAACACACGATTGACTCACGCCACACACGAATAAGTCATGTCATGCACACACCTGTGTGTATTCGTTGCGAGGCGTCATGTGTTCGTAAATATGATGTGACACGTTTGTGAGTGTACCAAACATATGACTGTGTCATACCACACTCACGAACGAGTCATGTCATGTACGCACACAGGTTCCCAAGATCGGCATGCAGAGACAACGCAACACACTACAACGTACTGCAGCATGTCAAAATGTCATTACACTGCAACATGCCATGCACACACACACACCTGGATGGCAACCATTTTGGTCTCCATGACTTGGTACGGCTCTTGCACAGAACGCGGCACCTGTACGCACAAAAATTATTTCAAAACATGCGTACCAGCACTTATTAATGTCAATACAATCATTGTTTTTTGTCTTGTATCAATTTCTGATGGAAGTGTCGAGACAACACAGCAAATGTACACACAAAGTTGAAATAGGTATCTGCATTTATATGTACCCATGCGTACTAAAATTTGAGAACAGAGCACTGGATCGACTTCATGTGTGTATACATATATGCATATATATGTGTATACATGTAATGATATAATATAGATGTGACATGTACCAGCACAGTGTGCATGTGGTATTGGAACTTGAGCACAGTGCACTGCATCACCTTCATATATATGTATAGATGTATAGACATGTACATAATACATTTAATGCTATGATATGAAATGTACCAGCACAGTGCGCACGTCGTACTGAAACTTAGGTACAGTGCGCTGCATCGACTTCATCGTCGTCCTCTGCTCATATGATGTTGAACACAATTCAGTCAGATGTATATCAATATGCATCCGATTCGATGAGCAAAGGACATACGATGTATACATATATATACATAATACATACATACATACATATATTTATATATATGTACATACATATATATGCAGTGCATATACGTACATATGGACGTATGTATGTTTAGAAGGGCACGACGATGAAGTCGATCACACGCGTGACAATTTGCACACGATTAAGTCACACGTGTGTCAATACGTATTTCATGAGCAGAAGGCGTGTATCGCTGAATTCGCAGACGTTCAAGTCATATGTGTGTCATTGCATATTTGATGAGCAGAGGATATGTGCGCAGAAGATGACAATGCAGTCGATTATGTGTGTCACTGAATACGTACACGATTCAGTCATGTGTGTGTGTCATAAGGCGCCTGATGAGGTGCAATTGATCACAAGTCTGTACGATTTATGCAATGAAAACAGTCTGTGTGTGTATGTGCGTTGATACGCACACGATTCAGTTGTACGTACGTTAAAACGCATTTAGATGCGTGACGTGACTCGTATTGTGAGGGAGTCTTGCTTTTCCTATACTTAAGAATGAGTCCTATGCATCACGTGCATACGTGCATGAGTCATATTTCACATACAAGCGACAGGATGCCATCTAACACATAAACATACACGTACATTCGTGATGCTTCTCCACAAGATTGTATGCAAGTATACTCAAAGCAACGCACATTTGCAAACAAATGCAGGGGAGAGGCATGCTCTGCAAAAAACTAAACCTCTACAGGTACCTGGTAAACACATATACATTTTCGATCCTTCAAGGACAGACCTACTCGCTTGTAATCACATACACATGCAGCAACACTTTTTTTCTTTTCTCAACACAGATTTACGAAGGACCTGCTCGCTCTGCATGGTGACCTTGGGCCTCACAACTTCGACCGTCATCATCTGCTGTTCCTGTTGTATTTTGTGATAGAAAATTCTCAAAAGTCAGCGCTACAGTCATTTTCTGTAGTGAACCTAGTAGCAAGCTGACTTTTTTGAGAATGTTTACCTCCTGCTGCTGCTGCATCTGCTGATCTGGCTGGTACGCCTGCTGCTGGTAAGCCTGCTGCTGGTAAGCCTGCTGCTGGAATGCCTGCTCCTGCTGCTGCTGGTACTGTAATTGATATGTGTGTGTATACATACACATGTATATACATATACAATGGTGAGTCTCCAGGTCATTTTATCTTTGACCTGTACACGTTTACACATGTGCACACGCATTCACGGCATGCTGGCAGTATCATTCAACACATACATCCTGGTGTGGCAGACACAAGCACGCAGCACACATGCGCAGAATAAACCAGCAGCACAGATTCACCAAAAGATGTATGAACACATATCCATAACAAATGATACCGGATCCTGGAACTGTTGCTGTTGCTGATCCATGGGCTGCATGTACGGCTGAGAAAATAGGCACACAGAGGATGAGGGGGGAGGAGAGAGCGAAGTTCAAATATGGGAGTCGTTAGTTGCTGGAGAGCAAGTGAGAGGGAGAAGGAAAGAGTTTTGAGGGACGAAAGCGAAGGATAATGTATCAGCAAGAGAATGATTTGAAGGCTGCAGTCTAAATTCGTTGAAAGCTCAATCACGGAATACAAGACACACAGGTGAGATGTACCGAAGGCTGTTGCATCTGCTGCTGCGCGGGCTGCTGGACCAGCGCAGTAGGAGTGGAGGAAGGGGAGTGAAAATATGAGAGTCGTCAGTAACTGAAGGAATATGGCCAACACAGGGGATTCCAACAGAAAAGGGTGCTCAGCAAAGAGGCAAGGCTGATCGTGACTGGTATGCAGCGCAGTCTTGAATTGAGTCAAAGTGCCATAGAACATCTACCTGCTGCTGCACAGGCCCAGGCTGCTGCTGCTGGCTGGCATTCGTGGCGCCAGGGTTGGGGAGCGTGCCTACATTTGGGCCCCCACTTGCATTGGCTGCCCGGGCAGCCTTGCGTTCTGCAGCAGCTGTAAGAGGTGCCATTGTGTCGATTGGGTCAAGAGGCGCGATCACGGACAGAGGAAACGAGTCACGGCCACTTGCCGTTATTTGACCGCAAGAAGTAAAATCATAAGTCAATTCCATTAATAAAGACATTTTAGTACAGCCATTCCCACTTGGGGTGACATTTTCGAAAGCTCAAAGCTCAAAGTTCGAATGTCTCTTTTGCCACGTTTCAGTGAAAAGAGACTTCGAGCTTTGAGCTTTGAGCTTTGAAAGAGCATTCGAAAATGTCAACTCAAGTGCGATCGGCTGTACATGCTATATCCCTCAACACAGAAGTCTAAATTTTTTATAATTATTATAAATTCAAAATTTGGTGCGACTTTGAACTTCTCGCGGCCACTTCGATTTTTGACCCCTCCAAAGCTTTAGGGTGATGGGCAACGGAAAAAAATCGAATCGAATTTGATTTCCCCCCTCCCCCTTTTTTGAGTCGGGACAGTTCACTAATAAAACAAATCAACACAAAACAAATCAACATTTTTGTTGCACCTAAGAACTGCATCTTTTGAGGCGCATCTTTTGAGCCCATAAAGAAAGTGGCAAGTCTGTAGGCTCAAAAGTTACAAGGATTTAATAGAAATCCCCTATAACATTGTTACACCCTACTAGTAGCTTTGCTGGAAGCTCTAGTCGCTCGAATCTTTTTCAAATTTGAGTTCTCAGTGTGCTGTTATTTTTGGTTTTAAATGTGCGTGCGTGTGTATGTGCTAGGCCTTTGTCTCTAACAAAACCTACCTCCGCCCCTTCCAATCAGGCTTTTGTGCCTGGTTCTCGCCAATTCTTCTGTGTTTTACTTACAGATGTGTACTTTTGTGTCTGTGCCTACATATGTGCGTGTGTAAATGTGTAATGAAAGTGATGAATTTTTGAAAAATATGAACAATACCGTGACGATGTCACATGCAATATTAAAGAAGAAATGGAAATAAATGTTCATAGTGACGTAAAACAAGCAAAAAGTGACAAGACACGCGACAGAATACAATATGAATACGTAAAATACAATAAATGTGTCCGTCTTCCGGACTCTGGGGGGGTCTTGGATTGTGGTTCACAGTTTTCCATCCCGATTCCACTGTCGTTCGATAACCCCATCTTGGATGCGTTGTGAGCGTGCATTCCTCCTCAGGCTTGCATCTCCTTACAAGTGCACATTGTTTTGAATATTCGGAACAATGTCCCCTTCGATCCTTTTGTGGTTGGCCTCGCAAGTCCTTGCACTGGCTGGAGAAATGACAGAATCACTCTGTAACGAGATGAAGCCAAGGCAGTGGTGCTGTACGATCACTTCTTTTTCCTGTGCCTTCACCACCAGATCTTCCTCGCTGCAAGTTCTAAGAAGCTCTTATCGTCGCCACAACGTGCTCATGTTCCATTTTTTGACAAGAGTGACAAACTTAAGCTTGCTTTTTGGCTTTTGTGCAGCATGCATGCTGTCGAGCATAAAGAGCTTCCAGCAAAGATACGATACTATTCTTACGAAGTAATAAAAGCAATATCAATCATACAGATGGGGTCCAGGAGGGCCTGGAAGCAAACCAACTTCTAGAATTATGGTTCCTGACAAACAATTTGGGGTGCCAAATGACCAAACATTCAGAAAAGAAAACTACACCAGAATTCAAATCAAAGATCTCTCTTGGGGTTTGCAGAAATTTACGAATATCAGGGGAAGGGAGCAGTCTTATCAAGAAAGTGCCACTCACAGAAAGATTGTCCTGGCAATTTAACATCAGCGAACACCCATACAGTACAATTCTGCAGGCGGAGTCGCCCGTACCAGCGCGAGGCGTTTGGGCCATCCAGCCCAGGGCCTTCGGGGAGGTACCAAAATATCTTCGTGTTTTTGTAAAGAAAAAAAACGCCTCCAGGCCCTTATTCTGGGCACAAAGATATGTAAGGTACTTCCTGCCACATCACTAGAGAGATAATGTTGTTTATTGGAAAACCAATGGGAAGATCAATAATGATCTCCAATCACTACCAAATCACTTGCTGCTATATTATTTAACCAGGTTGGGTGATTCTTGTAGTCTTTATAAAATATGCATTAAAAATATTCTGTACAAATTAAAACTTCCTGTGGAAATTTCGATTTTTGACCTACTTGCCGAGGTTAATTAAGCGTGATGGGCAACGAATTGAAATTTGAATTGAAATTCGTCAAATTTCAATTTATCATTTTCCCTCCATTTGTTTGGACGACGCGAGTCATGGGACTCGTGCCTTGAGTCGGGGCCGGTCACTCAAGTCATGTTGAAACAAAAATAGCCCATCGACTCAGTCGTGATGCAGAGGATCAAACTGTACACAAGCCGCCTAGAAATAGACACCGCATGACACAAGAAACTGAACAATACACAACGGTCACGGTGTCGTGCCTCGCGCCTTTGTCTGCAGCGAAACTCAACGTCAAGGCTCAAAGACTTAAAGTAAAAGTAGGTCAAACATTGAAGGCTACTCTTGACACAATCTGCTCTCGCCCAATTTCTCAGTGAGCCTCGTTTATTTCCATAATCAATACAGGGAGAGGCCATGCACAAGCTTTGAGTAATGAGAGTATGACTGTATCTTTTGCAGGCAAAAATGGGCTATTAGGAGACCCAGTATGTGTTGCTTTCAAACACATAAAATCAACAAGTACCTATTGGTTTCATCGTTACCCAAAAGTGGACACAGCGCCACCATTTACTTCCACCCCGGCCCTGCCTCGTCCGTCCGGCCCGGCGGCCTCAATGATCAAGCGACTCGTGACTTTGTCACAAACAAACATTACAAACAAACATATTTGTTTGTTTGTTGATGTTACTCTGATCTTGATTCGATTGATTGATTTTGCTTTGAAAGAATGTAGTTACAGTGGTGTTCCAGATCTTAGAAACCAGCTATTGGAAATCAAAGTGCTAGGATTGGGATACATGTTAAATATGATTTACTATACCTTTATGCGCTCAAGATATGTTGTTAGAAACTAGGCTAGCTTAGCTTATAATGTTTGGTTTTATTATTTTGAGCACCGATGTAAGCCATGTCATCAAGGGTGGACCAAAACCTCTTAAATACAAAATCAACGAGATGTTGGGTTCCACACGTGGGGACCGATTTTCCTGACCATTCTTTTCGATCTGATACGAAATACGAATTTGGTTCGTTTTTCGTACCTTCCTGGCTCAGTAATTTCTTGAAGGGCCTGCGGACCATGCAAAGTTCCTGCAGAAATGCCGAGACGATATAAAACTAGTTCAGCTGGTCAGAGCGTGGGACTGTGAATCTGGAGGTCGTCGGTTCAATTCCGGCCAAAACTCAGAAAACCGAGAACTCAAATCTACGTGGGTTTGAGGTACATAGACCCTCAAGCAAGGGTACTATAGAAATTGCTGAATCGAAGCAGGTACGGAAAATGAACCGAATACGTATTTGTACCTGATTAAAAAGAATGGTTGGAAAATCGGTCCTTACATTTTGAACCAAAGATCTTGTTGGTTTCGTATTGAAGAGGTTCTGGTCCACCTTTCATGTCAATGTGCAAATGGTGCAGGAAGGACAAGAGGAGGGTGTTTTGAGAAAATATTTTATTTAAGATAAACAGACAATTGCTGCACTGCTCAAACTGCGTGCGTGTGCTTTCTTTTCTCTTTCTCTGTTTCTAGTCTAGGGTGCATCAATGGGTTGAAATGTACTCATGTGTGGCGCATTACGCATTCAATATTGTCTCATAGCATGATTCATTCGAATGCCAGTGTGGCTCAGTCAGCCCATGACTTAAAGAATGCTTTCTTGGTTGAGTTCTTCCCCGTATGTACACGCATACATCGTAGCTCACAAGCACATGTGCGTGGAAAAGGAGGGACAGGTGTGAGAGTCTGCGAGAGAGAGCGCGTGAGAAAGGCATAGCGACAGATGAATCTGAAACTGGAAGAGAGAGAGATGAGAGAGAGAAAGGAGCTGACATAGCAGGCCTCAGAAAGGCCTCAGAAAGTGAAAGCAGCGTACGTGTCGTTGAGAGCAAGACCATACGAATAATATCCTCCAAGCACCCAGAGATTCTCGCGCGCCGTGTCTGCAAAAACGAGAGTGCTCATAGCTGCTCTTGCCGACCAGTCTGCACCTGTGTAGGGGTTTAGGGTTTTGTGGTTTGAGGGTTTAGGGTTTCATGCAATTCAGCGAGAGAGTGCTCATTGCAGCTCTTGCCAACCAATCTGCACCTAAAGGAATCCATAACGCGCCATCTTCCAGATGCATTTTTTTTGGTTGCGAAGCCCCAACACAATCATGTTGCGAAGCCCCAACACAATCATAAAATGTCCCGGATATGTAATGTAGGGCATTCTTTATCGAAAACAGGGCTCTCTGGATCGAATATAGAGATCTTTTGATAGAAAAGAGGGCTTCCTTTTGCAGAGTAAAGGGCTCTTTTGACGGCACATACCGAAAGTGGAAGGGCTCAATGATGCGCTGACCCATATGTTGTTGTAACGCAGTGCTCTGTTGATTGAACATCAGGCTCCTTTGATAGAGAATAGGGCTCTTTCAGTAGAGTATAGGGCTCTTTTGATGTGATATACCGAGAGTGGAAGGGCTCCATGACGCGCCGTCTTTCGAGTACCATACATCGTTGTAAAAAGTGCCCGGATTCTGGTTGGTCTCGCTGCACACATACGCCTCGGGTGTCTGTGTGTTGTCTGGAGGTCTGCACATACAGCAAGGAGTCAAGTCACAAATATGAAGGTGAATTGTACGCAGTCGTGGCACACACATATGTGGAAGGTATGTCACAGGTATGATGGTGATTCAGATGGAGTCATGTCATGCGTATGAGGTGAGTTGGAAGGAGTCATGTAGCACTGTAAACGCATATATCCAGAGGTCATGTCGCACATAGCAGAGGGAGTCACGTCACACACTTGAAGGCGAATCGGAGAGAGAAATATGTTACACATGTGAAGAAGTCGTGTCACACACATGTGAAGAAGTGATGTCACACATATGAAGGTGAATCGGAAGAAGTCATGTTACATGTATGAACACGTCATGTCAAACACACATGATGAAGTCACGTCACACGTATGAAGGAGTCATGCTACACACGTGTGAAGGAGTCGTGTCACACACATAAAGGAGTCATTTCACAATCATGAAGGAGTCTCATCACACATAAATGAAGAAGTCATGTCACGCACACATGAAAAAGTCGTCGGGTTGTAGCGTGGCGGGCACATAACTGACTATGTCATTCATGGACTGGCAATACATACACCAAATTTCACAAAAGAGCCCTGTATCACATCAGTACACTCTTACACACGAGTCCTCAGCGACACACCTGCACACGTGGCCGCCCAACACCCAGAGATTATCGCGAAAGGCTACAGTCGAGTGTTGCCACCGAGGCGGAAATGCAGCGTTAGATGTGATGATCGTCCACACCAGGCCATCGTAGGATCTCCAGACGTCGTTGAAGAAGGAAGACATGTCACTACCGCCCATGATGAACATTGCTTGCCGGGAGAGGTGGGGGAAGACTGCTACCGTGTGCCCGCATCGCGCTGACCACGGAGCTTGTACGGTAGTGCTGACCCAGTCCTTACCGTTATTGGAGTGCCACACATCATTATACACCTTGATCACGCGAGCACTGGCTAGACCACTTATGGATTGACCTCCAATCATCCAGATCAAGCCGTCGAAGACTACATGCGCGGCGCGTGCGCGTGTGCTCCACGCAGCGCTGTTGGTGACTTGCGTCCACGCAATGAGTCCGCTCATACTCGAGTCTCCTTGCTTGACACTCGCAACAGCGGCAGATTGCCACACGTCGCCCTGCGTACGCGAGAGGGCGCACGACTCCTTTCCAGCAGAGTTCGTGGTGCATTCCGAGCGTGCCCCACCAATCACGTAGAGGCGATCTTTGTACGTCACGACCCCCATAAATGCCCGTGCCAGCCAGGGCGTGTAAGAGTCGGGTGAGGCTACAACCCATGAGAGCGAGGTGCCTGTTGGCCCTTTGGCACACGTGTCCGAGGGCTGCAACGGCAGGCAGCTGGCGCCGTTGGAAGCCTCCGAGAACACGGTTGAAAAGGCGTGTTTGAAATTCGACGAGAGCCCACCCACCAGCCAAATAGCATTCTTGTGTACGACAGCACCCGCCCCAAAACGCGCGCCGCCAGCCCAGGATGCCTCGCCATATGGCACCCATGCAGAACCAAGTCGAATGCATGTATCCTTTGTTTTGTACGACAATTTTGGCAACCCAATCAGCGCGGGAGTTTTAGGACCGGAACAGAGATAGAGGGGTTCTACTTTGCATGCTGCATCGCACCCGTCCGCCCCATTTGTGTTGCCATCATCGCACTTTTCATCGGCTTCCCACTGCACTCGCCCGTCACCACAAGTCGGACAAAAGCACGCTGATTCATTTCTGAGTTCGAACAAGGCGTCTCTAGGCGACACGCCTCCCCCCGAGGTTCCTTTGGTACTCCCTATAGACCCTTCCATGCTCACCTGCAAATGAAAATGGTTCATGTCACACATATGGATGAGACATGACACACATGTGGATGAGTCATGACGTATATATGAAGAAGTCATAACTTCCTTCATAAATCCTTTTGCGATCATCTGGAGAAAGAGAGACATCAAAGAAAGAGCACGAGTATGCGCGCGCGAGAGAGGGGGAGAGAGGAAGAGAGGGAGAGAGGGAAAGAGAGGGTGAAGGGAAGAGAGAGAGAGAGAGCAAGCGAGCGTGCAAGCGAGAGAGAGAGAAAGAGAGAGGGAGACGGACAGAGGAATCTTGTGGGGGGTAGTATTTTTTCTATACGAATCCAGGATTTTCATAGAAAGAATACCACCTCCCGCATGAAAGTATTTTTACCTGTGCTGCAACCATCAGGCATGTATATTTGTAGATGTACATGTACGCATACCAACTCACATATATATGTGCGCTCCCTCCACAGAGAATCCATTCATATGAATGAGACATGTCACGCGTATAGATGAGTCATGGCACACACATACGCACACACGCGCATTTCTACACGCACATTTCTCTTGCACACGAGTCATTCGCATATGCGCAACATGACTCATTCATATGTGCAACACAACACATTTCATGCGAGTGCAACAAAACGCGTTTATACCCGTGACATTTGCAAGTGCGACCTGGCGTAGCAACACGACTCCTTCATATGTGGAACTTGACTCACACACACGATCGATACGTCTCAGTTGCAAGTGCGACACAATTGAGCGACAAGTTCCATGCATAAGTGTGATATGACTCGTCTTCATTACCTTAGGGTAGGGGCACAGGACACACGAGTGCTGGTTCGGCGAGTAAAATGTAGTCGGGGGGCAGTGGATTTTTTTTTTAAATGCCACTGCTGGCACCTGTGATATGCGACATGACTCATTGATATGAGAAATGACTCATTTGTACGTGACATGACTCACTGTTAAGTTGTGTGACTCACTCTACACCTGACGTATATCCAACAACATCCAAGGAGGCACACTGCAACACACTGCAACACACTGCATCACACTGCATCACACTGCAACACACTGCTACACACTGCAACAC
>Ga0105054_10009611_pt1 | contig 12499 bp, 5 predicted proteins | sample BON02_FD_78091 | JGI IMG/M metagenome (GOLD analysis project Ga0105054, IMG submission 78091) | Freshwater microbial communities from Lake Bonney liftoff mats and glacier meltwater in Antarctica - BON-02 (megahit assembly) | ecosystem: Environmental > Aquatic > Freshwater > Ice > Glacier... | reverse complement strand
CAATAGACCTAGTATGGGATCATGGCTGAGTTATGGATTGGGAAGTGAAAACAAAAATTTGCCGGCTTTTACCGTATTGCTTTCCCGAGGAATAGGTAATGGTCAGGGAGTATATTCTAAACTTTGGAACAACGGCTTTTTGGATTCTGTCCATCAGGGCGTACAATTCAGCAGTGGTGAAGATCCAGTACTTTATCTCAAAGATCCCAAGGGATTGAGCAGAGAGGAAAGAAGGGTCATGTTGGATAATATTTCTGAGCTCAATCATATTTCCCATGAAAAACTAGGTGACCCAGAGATCAACGCCAAAATCCAACAATATGAAATGGCTTACCGGATGCAGACGACCGTACCGGAAATCATGGATCTTAAAAACGAACCTGACTCTGTGATCAAATTGTACGGACCTGACTGTCTGGTTCCTGGGACTTATGCGGCAAATTGTCTTTTGGCCAGAAAACTCTCTGAAAGCGGGGTTCGCTTTGTACAACTTTATCACCAAGGATGGGATCAGCATGGAAACTTGCCTTTTGAAATATCCCATCAGGCCAAAGATACAGATCAGGCATCCGCTGCATTGGTGACCGACTTGAAACAGCGTGGACTTCTAGATGAGACCTTGGTTATCTGGGGTGGAGAATTTGGAAGAACTAATTACAGCCAGGGCAAATTGAATCCTACCGATTATGGTCGTGATCATCATCCCCGATGCTTTAGTATTTGGATGGCAGGGGGTGGAGTAAAGCCTGGAATTGTTTATGGCGAAACAGATGAATTGGGATACAATGTGGCCAAAGATCCTGTTCATGTCCATGATTTTCAGGCTACTGTCCTGCACTTGATGGGGCTCGATCATGAGAAACTGATTTATAAGCACCTAGGCCGAAGATTCAGATTGACAGATATTTCCGGTCATGTGGTCAAAGACTTGATTGCATAGAAAAATTCACCCTTTTATCAATACTACCTCATTTATGAAGAGCAAGCTTCTAGGCATTGCAAAGGGAGTTTTATTTGGAGGCAATATACTGTTGCTTTTTTTCCTGCTGTTTGAGTCATATATCACTATTCCCCTTTGGATGCAGCCGATTGGGCGGATGCATCCCATTCTGCTTCATTTTCCCATTGCACTGTTGTTACTGGCACTTTTGCTCGAATTTTTCCGTTTTCGGCCAGAATTCCAGTCTCAGCCTTTCTTTCAGAATTTCTCCAGATCTCTGCTTTTATTTTCTATTCTCACGGGATTGCTCGCTGCGATCATGGGTCTGTTTTTGTCTCAGGAGGAAGGATATTCCGGTCAGATGCTTGATTGGCATAAATGGTCCGGCGCAGGAATGGTTTTCTTGGCTTCCTTGATTTATGCCATGCGCGATTATAAATGGTATCAGGAAAAAGTGTCTAAAGTGGCAATAGGAATAACCACACTTTCTATTATTCTGGCAGGACATTTTGGAGCTACGCTTACACATGGTGAGAACTTTATACTCGAGCCTGTTCTTGCAGCCCAAGTAAAGATGGTGCCATTTGAAGAAGCACAGGTTTTTAATCATTTGATACTTCCAGTATTGGAAAGCAAGTGTAATTCCTGCCACAATTCCTCTAAAGCAAAAGGAGAGTTGATCATGACAAGCATAAAAACCTTGCTAAAAGGAGGAGAAAATGGGGTAATATTTGTTGGAGGGGATCCTGAGGAAAGTTCGCTCCTGAACCGAATCCATTTACCGGAGGAAGATGATGATCACATGCCGCCATCTGGAAAACCCCAGTTGACGGAAAGGGAAAAAGCCCTTTTGGTGCAGTGGATTCAATCTAATCTAGAACCTGAGACAATGCTCGTTTCACTTCCTGAGTCGGATGAATTGCGGATAATTGCAATGGAATTTTTTGATTCACACTCTTCTGAACCCACATTTGATTTCTCTCCAGCAAATCCCAAAACCATCCAAGAACTTAATACCTCTTATCGGGCAGTTATTCCTTTCGCCAAGGATTCACCTGCGTTGGACGTAGTATTTTTCAGTGCGGCAAACTTTTCTCCAGCCTCCTTAGAAGAACTTGTGCAAGTGAGAGAACAAGTGGTTGCGCTAAACTTGAATAAAATGCCTGTGACAGATCAGGAAATGAAGTCCATTTTGCCCTTTGATAATCTTATACGGTTAAATCTGAACTTTACAGAAATCACAGGAAAGGGGCTTGCTGAGTTGGTGAAGCTTAAAAGTGTTCGACAGCTTTCTATTTCTGGAACCAAGGTAGATTTTGCATCCATAGAGGAGGCGGCTAGGAATTTCGAAAGTTTGCAAACTGTCACTGTTTGGAATACTTCCGTGACGAAATCTGAATTGGAAACACTCAGAGAAGAGTTTAAAAATATCACGTGGGAGGTTGGAAGAGAAGACTTGGATGAGGATATTTTGCAATTGAATTTGCCCCAACTTGCTAATGCCTCCAATATTTTCACGGATACGCTAGCCTTAAAAATCGCGCACCCGATCAGGGAGGTTGAAATCCGTTTTACCCTAGACGGATCAGAGCCAACTAGGGAGAATTCTCCAAAGTTTGTTTTTGGGGAGACAATTCTAACCGAAGGAAAGCTGGTGAAAGCAAGGGCATACAAGGAGGGTTGGGGCAACAGTGAGGTAGCTGAATTTAATGTCTATCAAAACAGAAATCTTCCAGATACAGTGATGCTTTTGAGCAAATTGAGCAGGGTTCATCCAGCTAATGGATCCAAAACTTTCTTTGATAAAGAGCAGGGAGGTTTCAATGCAAACAGTCCGGCATGGGCAAACAATTGGGCAGGTTTTCGTGGTAATTCTATGGAATTGCTCTTGGAATATGATGAAAAAGTGGAAGTTAGCTCTGTAAGCATGCGTGTATTGGTGGAACCAAGCAATGTCATTTCTCCTCCTGAATCCATTGAAATCTGGGCTGGTGATGATCCAAACTCCTTAAAGCTTGTAGGTAATATGAGACCCAAACAACCCACTAAGGAAGGAGAACCCTACATTGAACTTGTTACCTGTGAGTTCAAAACGGTCACGGCAAAGTATATTAGAGTTGTGTCCAAGCCTGTGGAAAAGATAGGCGACTGGAGTGGACGAAAGGGTGCTGGCGGTCTTTTATTGGTAGATGAGTTGTTTGTGAATTGAGGTGCTGAATAGTTTATAGGAGACAAGTTTTCTTGGTTTAAGGCTACACTGAAATCTTCAGATTTTTCTCAATAGGGCTTTTGGCCAATGTGCAATTTGGTCTGGAAAATAGTCATTCGCAGTTTGGATTCTGGTCTAGAGATAATCATGAAGTAGTAAACCTGTTTTGAAGTGACTTGACTACAAGATGTATTACGTTGAAATCATCCTCTTTTTAAATTGGATATAATGACCAGAAATCTTTGAATTCTTTGAAAACCGGCTTCTTTTCATTTAATGGAATATCTTTTTCTATTCGAAGTGCGGGCTGAAAGGTAGCTCCATCACTGGAAATTGAAACTTCGGGAATGCCAGATATAAAACAATTCAATCATCGCTTGCTATACAGCGATTAAATGTTGGACGGTTAGCTGAGTTATTTCCCTTGAAAATTATAGAAAATTGATGAATTGCTGTCATTTACCGTCACTTTGGATTATTTATCCAGCTTGAATGCGGTATTCATTGCAGCTTTATTCCAGTTGTTCTATCCTATTCTTACTTTTAAGGCAAGGGTTAATCAGGTCGAGTCAAGTATTGATGTTGTTCTTTTCTGCACAATAAATCTTGATTCCTAACTTGATCTTACACCTCATACTAGCATCAGAAAAATATGGCGATTAATAATTCGGAAATCCTTGTGTTGGATAGTTTAATTGATGAGTTCGAGGATATAATCATGCATCGCGGAGAGGATCTATTTCATTCGGATCATGTGAAGTTTTTAGGAAATGATCCTGCTCGCGCTGTATATACTTTTAAGGTACAGGGAAGTGGTAAAAAAGCTTACACAGTAGAACTTTGTCTCGATCAGCACCTCATTGACCATTGTATATCCAATAAGTTGAATGTGCCATCGACTTGTGGTTGTATCTATTTCGAGCAAAATCCGAACTGTAAGCATATGGCGGCCGCAGCACTTTTTTTGGCTTTCTATAGCGATGAAATTTCCCGAAGTCTTGATGGCATAAAAAAGAAATCGCATTCTAAGAAAATAGTACCTGAAGTCGAAAATCGCTTACATTTCCCTATCCAAATTTCCTGTAAAGAAGAAGGTTTTGAAAATCTGGCTGAACGTCTTCCTATTATAAGTACTCAGGAAAGGTCTACATTCCTACAGACTATTGATTTTATAGAAAATGGTATAAGATACTCATTATTAATTATTGGATTTCCTGTTCAACTCACCGTGACGTATGATCCAATAATTGAGCGGCTTACCATTGTTTGTTCAGATAGAAAAATTATTATACAAGAACAAGCAGTCATTTTTCTCCAGCAACTCTGGAGGTCTTCTACACTTGATGACCTCAAGTTCATCACCAATTCGCAGCGCTCGAATGAGAAACGTAAAAAGCTAGCCAACCTTGGCTTGCTGGATGAAGTAAAAAATCCTGACAAGGCTCTCGATTTGGAATTTACAGCGAGGGGAATTCAATTTTTCTATCGTGGAGAATTGGAGGGGATGATGGATATGGTTGAGTTAGGGAATGAGTTTAAGGACTATTCTGCCAATAAAATGGTCGCTGTGGATTTTGAAGCTCTGGCGGATCAGTCCGAGTCCAAGGAGTTTGGGCTCTACAATGCAGCGTTTGCTATTGCTATCACAGATCAAGGAGTTCTGTATAATATCTTTGCGTTTATTGCTAAAGGGAAGAAGAATGATCCGGAAGGATTCCATGTTAGATTTGATCTACTGTCTGATCCAGATGATTTGCGGCTAGCAAAAAACGATAATTTGGAGCGGTTTCTTATTGATATTAAGCTGATGAAATCCTATGTGGAGCGCAATAAGAAAGAAGTGCTTCACAGATCTTTAATGAATTTTATCCAATCCGTAGGAAATCAGTATCCGATTTTTAGATGCTCTGCAATTCATAGAGGTCAATATTACTCGAATTTCCATAAAAATACGATCAAAGAGCAATTGACTTTTCAGTATGCTGAGCTGGAATTTATCCTTCTAAGAAATAAATCCATCTTCGAACTTCAGGCTTTGCTTCTCGTGGGAGAGGAGAGGTTGAATTTGGCTGACTTAAAAGGAAAGCTGTTGCTGTCGGATGTTTTTGGATTATGGAATGATCGGGTTATTCTACTTTTTGAAAATTTGAACAAGATAGCTTTATTGAAATATTGGAAAGATCGTGTTCCCTCCAAATTTGTGGAAAATAAGTTTCCAGAGTTTGCGGAGCATGTGATTATACCACTGGCACGGCATGCGAAATTTTCTGATGAGACTGGAATGATCTCAGAAGTTGACTCTAGCGCGGCATCTGATAGGGAATTGTATATTTCAGAGCTTTCTGGACTGGTTATTTTTGAGCCAAAAGTAAGATATAGCCCTGCTATCAGCTCCAACCCGCTTACTACAGCCACTCTTTTTGATGCTGAATCAACTACTATTTTTCTTAGAAATAGCGAGGTGGAAAACGAATATGTGGAGTTTTTGAAATCGCTTCATCCTTCCTTTGCTAAGGTAGGAGGCGAAGGTTATTTCTTTCTCAAGCACAATCAATTCACGGAGGGAAAATGGTTTTTGGAGACATTTGAGCTTCTCAAAGAGGTAGGAATAAAAGTCTTTGGACTGGAAAAACTCACGTTGAAGCGCTATTCGCCATTTTCTCCAGTGATATCTATGAATGTCAATTCCAATTCTGATTGGTTTGAAATCAGTACTCAACTGAAATTTGGAGATTATTCAGTTCGCTTAAAAGATATCAAGCAGGCTATTCAAGCAGATGAACGATTTGTGCGTCTGGGAGATGGATCGCTTGGACAGATTCCGGACAAGTGGTTGCGCAAATTCCGGAAACTGATTCAATCCTCGGAAGCGGAAGATGAGACGCTCAAGCTTTCAAAGATTCATTTTAATCTGTTGGATGATTTTGAGGAGGAGTTAGTCAATCCTGAAGTGGAGAGAGAATTGGCTGAGAAGAAAGCCCGTTTGCAGTCCTTTGAGGAAATCCGTTCCGTAGAAGTGCCGAAAGCGGTCAAGGCTGAGTTAAGAAATTATCAGAAAGCAGGTCTGAATTGGATGAATTTCTTGCAGGATTATGGCTGGGGCGGCATATTGGCAGATGACATGGGCTTAGGCAAAACGCTTCAGGTAATCACGCTGATTTCACAAATGGCAGAAAAGGGCAAAGTCAGTGTGTTGATTGTAGCACCCACAACGCTACTTTTCAACTGGAGAAATGAACTGGATAAATTCGCTCCGCATCTGGATTACTTTATCCACCATGGTGATCGATCTGATAATGTAGAGAATCTCAAAGGGCATTCTATTGTGTTGACCAGCTATGGCCTAGTCATCAATGACTTGGATTTGCTGTGCAAACTGGAGTTTGATCTGATCGTGGCTGATGAATCCCAGGCGATCAAAAACGTATCTTCGCTCCGCTACAAATCTATTATCAAGCTCAGAGGGAAGCTCAAACTAGCCATGACTGGAACACCCATTGAAAATGGGATCGCAGAGCTTTTTGCGCACATGAACTTTGTGAATCCTGGGTTTTTTAGAACCTTCTCGGGGTTCAAAGATCAGTATATCAAAGAACTCCGTAATGGAAATCCCGAGGTAATGGAGGATTTGAGGAAGAAAATCCAGCCTTTTGTACTTCGACGGACAAAGGAGGAAGTACTCACCGAGCTTCCCGACAAGATAGAGGAATACCTATACTGTGAGATGGGTGCTGCGCAAAAGAAAGTGTACGAAGCCTATCGCAATGAATACAGAGCGTATCTTCAGGGGAAATTTGACGAAGAGGGAGCCAACCAATCCAAGATGTATGTACTGGAAGGATTGACCAAACTGCGTCAGATCTGTGATTCACCCGATTTGATCAGCAAAGAAAAGAAAGGAGCTAAGAGTGCCAAAATTGATTTGCTGATGGAGCATATCGTGGAAAAGACAGGCAATCATAAGATTCTGATTTTTAGCCAATTTGTGAAAATGCTGGACTTGGTCAAAGAGGAAATGGTCTCCAGAAATATCCCTTTTTCATATCTCGATGGGAAGAGTTCGATGAAAAATCGTGAAAATTCCGTGAATCAATTTCAGGAAGATACGTCCATCCGAGTGTTTTTAATTAGTATAAAAGCTGGTGGAACTGGTCTTAACCTCACTGCAGCCGACTATGTGTATATCTTGGATCCGTGGTGGAATCCTGCAGTGGAAAATCAGGCAATCGACCGCTGTTATCGCATGGGACAGGAGAAGAAGGTAATGGCTTATCGTATGATTTGTAAGGATACCGTGGAAGAAAAAATCGTTGACCTTCAAAAATCTAAACTCAAACTAGCCAAGGACGTGATTTCCGAAGGTGATGGCTTCCTTACAGGAATGAACGGGGATAGTATGCTGAAGCTATTTGAGTGAAAAGTGATTTTCAGTCGTTGCTTATTGGTTCAAGATATGAGTCTTCCGGCTTGGATTTTTTTTATTCTTATTGGTAATACTCACCCAAAAAAACAGCCATGAGAATTATGTATAATTACTTCTAATACCTCGTCAAGTGAACTCATTAGGTCCGTTGGCTCATATATATACCATTTGAAAGCTATTTCTATGATCCAGCTTTTCTCACAATGCTTATGATGAGAGCCTCATGCAGATACCTTACTATATCAGGAGAATAGGAACAATCATAATCCCTGATCACCTCATGCCCCGCATTGACTTTTCTCGCAACACAAAATACCCGTTGAAATTACTCCACTTTCAAAAGAGTAATAGGAGTTATTTTCTTTGTCGAACACTGCTATGCTGAATTCTGGATGCTGCATACTCTCTAGAAACATGTTTTCATTCGTTTCCGCTGAGCGGATAGTGATGACGTTGGGCACGCCTGCTGCCAGCTTCCCTTCAAACTTGTACAGCTGCTGATAAACCGAGTGTCAACGTTTTCGGTTCGCATTGGATAGCGTGGTTCCGATAGGCAATAGCTTTAATTCCGCAAGGAATAATCTTTCCAGCTATACGGTAAATATTCATACAATCTTCCCTGAGGCTTCCGTTTCGTGCAAGCACCACTTACAACATACATGTAAAATATGCCGCTGATTATCCTCCCTAATTTTGATCTCGGACGACAGTAGATTTTTATAAATCCTAAAAGCTTTTGTGGGTTACCGTTTCCATAGTATTCTCAAAAATACCATCTCTACAAATAATTCTCAAAGTCAAGTTTGATATTGATGCCTCAGGGAGATTATCCATACTAAATTGCTATGATGTTTAAAAAAATAAGTATTCCTATTTTTCTGCTGTTAACTCTCTCCATTTTTTGCCAAGCCCAAGACGGGAAGGAGTTTCACGTTTCCCCCCAGGGATCTGAGCAAAATACTGGAACGGAGGAATTGCCTTTTGCCAGTATTGAAAGGGCCAAGGAGATAGTGAAATCCTATAGGAAGAGCAATCCAACTAACGCGGTTACCTTGATTCTTTCGGGAGGCACCTATTACTTAGAGGAACCTTTGGTTTTCTCTCCGGAGGAATCAGGATCTAAAGAAGCTCCTTATATCCTCAGGGCTGCCCAAGGCGAGAAAGTTGTCATTAGCGGTGGGAGGTCATTAGAGCTCAAATGGAAGACTTATAAAGGAGAGATCTTAGTGGCGAAAGTGCCAAAGAACTTGAGGTTTTCAACGCTATTTATAAACGGTGAGAAACAAATAAGAGCCCGATATCCCAACTATCAAGAAGATGTCTTCCCATTCAACGGATACGCTGAAGATGCGCTTTCGAAGGAGAGGATAAGTGTCTGGAAGCATCCTGAAGGAGGTTTTATCCATGCCCTCCACACAGGGAAATGGGGTGGAATGCATTATGAGATTACTGGGAAAATAGGAAAAGACAGTTTGGCTTATGTAGGTGGCTGGCAGAATAATCGTGCAAGTGCTATTCATCCTACCATGCGTTTTGTGGAGAATATCTTTGAAGAATTGGATAGTCCCAAGGAGTGGTATTTAGACAAAGAAACAGGACTACTATATTATTTTGCTGAGTCAGCGTTGCCTATACTAAAAGTAGAAGTGGATCGATTGGAGAACTTGGTGACACTACAGGGAAGTTTTGAAAACCCTGTTCATCACATATACTTTGAGGGATTAACATTTACCCAGACTTCTCCCACTTTTATGAAGACTGAGGAGAGACTGATGCGTAGTGACTGGACTATTTATAGAACTGGAGCGGTTTTGATGCAAGGGACAGAAGATTGTGCTATTGAGAATAGTGTTTTCTCAGACTTGGGAGGAAATGCAATTTTCGTCAGCAATTACACCAGAAATGCTAGGATTAAGGATAATCTGATTGAGAACATAGGTGCTAGTGCAATTAGCTTCGTTGGCGATCCAGGTGCAGTAAGATCGCCTTCCTTTAATTACCATGAATTTGTAGAGGAACAAGATATGGATACAATTCCTGGCCCGAAAACAACAAATTACCCGTCTAATTCATTGATATCGGGCAACTTGATTCGAAATATTGGGCAACTTGAAAAGCAAGTGGCTGGTGTTCAGATTCAGATGGCGATGGATCTGCATGTGGTTCATAATACCATTTACAATGTGCCGAGGTCAGGAATAAATATAGGCGATGGTGCATGGGGAGGTCACATCATTGAATTTAATGATGTCTTCAATACCGTAATGGAGACTGGCGATCATGGTGCTTTTAACTCCTGGGGTCGAGATCGTTTTTGGCATCCTAACAGAGGAGTGTTGGATGCCTTGGTGGAAAAACATCCAGATTGGATCAAATTAGACGCAATCAAAACCACTATAATTCGCAACAATAGATTTCACTGCGACCATGGATGGGACATAGACTTAGATGATGGTTCCAGTAATTATGAGATTTATAACAACTTGTGTTTGAGCGGTGGGATAAAACTAAGAGAAGGTTTTTACAGAACAGTTTACAATAATATTACTGTGAATAATTGCTTCCATCCGCATGTATGGTTTGAGAATAGCCATGATGTATTCACTCGCAATATCGTGATGACCTCTCATCAGCAAATTAGAGTAGACGCGTGGGGAGATAAGGTCGATGAGAATTTTTTCACGGCTGAAGAAGATCTAAATCAATCAAAAAGTTTTGGAATAGAGGCAAGCGGAGAATTTGGGAATCCTGAATTTGTCGATCCTGAAAGAGGCGATTTTAGTATAAAAGAAGGCTCCTTGGCAATGACTGCTGTTGGATTTGTGAATTTCAGTATGAGTAATTTTGGAGTGCTTTCTCCAGAATTAAAAAGTCTATCTGAAGAACCTGAAATCCCTTTTCTTTTGTTGGAAAGATCCGATAAGGCAGATGAGATTTACGAATGGCATGGATTCAAAGTAAAGAACATGGAGACGCTTGGAGAGCAATCCGCTGCAGGTTTAAATGAAATCTCTGGAGTTTTGATCTTGGATATTCCTGAAGGATATGATTCTTCTACTTCAAAGTCATTGAAAAAGGGAGATGTTATTCTGAGTTGCTGGGAGGTGAAAGTGGATGATTTTGTCTCACTTCGTAAGGCTGAAAAAGGTAATATTTGGAAAGGGCAAATCGAACTGAAGGTTTGGAGAAATCAAGAGTTGACCACGATAGTTTTGGAAGAGTAATAATCTTGGAATTGGTCAAGTTAACTTCTTCTCCTACCTTTTCTCTTTTCTACCAGTACTAGACTAAATGCGTTTTATAATCAGGGATAAAGTTTCATGGTTCAAGTCTTCAAACCTGAACAAGCACAGTAAATTAAGGTGACTCTCAGCCAAAAAAACATCCATGAGAATCCTGCGTAATTTCGTCCAAAGCATTGTCCAAAGATTTTAAATTACCGGCGGGTTCATATAGATGCCACTTCAAGTCGCCACGTTTCCAATAGATTTTCCACTCATCAGAACTCTTGATGTATTTAATTTTAGCATATGCCAGGGTGCGATTTTGGGTAGGATTATTCCAGATCGGCCGAATTTCATTTAGATAAATATCCTGATTTTCGATCGTATAGCTCAATTCTAGTTTTTCTCTGATGTTTTCAGGTGGCCTGCGTAGAGCTAGCCAACGTGTCAAAGTTGATTCTATGGTTCTAAGGAGAGTAGAAGAAAATGCCATGAGGGTCTGCGATTTTTTAAAATTGAAGATATTAACTTAGGTATGTGAGATCAAATTTTTAGGATCTTAATTGATCACCAGTTCATCTAAAAAGAGAAATGCTTTCTGGGCATTTGGTGCAAAGACCTTGCTGTGCCTGGCTTGCTTCCCTTCTAAGGAGCCTTTGTATTCTTTGAAAACCCGCTTTTTTTCATTTACTGGAATATCATTTTCTATTCGAAGTACGGGCTGAAAGTTCTCTCCATCACTGGAAATAGATACTTCCAGATAGCCAGGCATAAATACTCCAGGGCCAGCGACCTGCATAAAGGTGGTAGAAATTGAATTCAAATTTGTTTTAATTCCCATGTCTACAGTCACATCCAAGTTAGTGGTGAAGCCCTGCCACTTGCCATCATTATACGATTCCCCACCTCTGTAGCCATCGGTCAAGCTACCTACATCTCCAGGCGGATAGGAAGTGTTCCATGATTTCCGATACTCAACTGCCTTGCCAATTGCTTGATGATAATCCACTTGCTTGTTTAGTACTGGTTTGGTAAGTTGACCATTCTGGAAAACTGCCGCGACTATAATGGCACTTCCCTTTATGAAAAACTCACCTTTATACAGATTTGATTCCGAAGTTGGTTGACTGCCGTCTGTGGTGTAATAGATACTGGGTTCGCTGATTTCGCATTCTATCGTGATTCCGATTTGCTTTGCTTCTCGATCCACATTCATAAATGGAAGGAGTTTAGTGCTGTGGTTGTACTTATACTTTACTCCCAATTGATCTAGACGTGAAAGCTGATTTTTTAGACGGGCTTTAAAAGAATTCCAGTCCTGAGACTCCTGCGTTGACCAGGCTCTTTCGACCAAAGCCAAAACATTTGGAAAAAGCATAGCATCTGCCAATTCTTCTGAAGGAATAGTTTCTGTTCAGAGACAAGCCTGAATTCCTTTGATTTTGTGTTTTAACTCAAATGGGAATTTTGAACCCAACAATGGCTTATTATAAATGTCAAATAGCTTAGAGTTAGGAGTGGAGAAAGAAAGAAATATTCCCGACCTGAACGAACTGGCACTGAGCAACCAGCGGGCAGGCGGTGCCAACCCAATTGCTTTACTTAACCCAACTTGAAGATTCTGTCCCCATAAATCAGGTAAAATCGATTATTTCAATTTATTTTTCGGGGCCAAAGTGCGTTTAGAGCAATTGAGTGGGTGT
>Ga0105054_10009610_pt1 | contig 12500 bp, 9 predicted proteins | sample BON02_FD_78091 | JGI IMG/M metagenome (GOLD analysis project Ga0105054, IMG submission 78091) | Freshwater microbial communities from Lake Bonney liftoff mats and glacier meltwater in Antarctica - BON-02 (megahit assembly) | ecosystem: Environmental > Aquatic > Freshwater > Ice > Glacier... | reverse complement strand
CAACCGAATTTACAGAATTTTGATACTTCAAAGCCATGTTATCAGGCACAAAAACGCCCTCATTGTTTATCAGTCGCTTAAAAGTATCATTGCTAATTATATCAGTAATTAATGCCTCCAAGGAATCTTTTTGCGTTCGTTTATATTCATATCTCCCATTATCTCTTTCCAGCTCGTATGCCATACCTCGAAAATCAAATCTAAGATGAAGATTATCATAATTATTTCCTCCATGTGCATTAATTGATTCTGAAATGATTTCAGCTTCCCTTTTTTGACAGGCTACTAAACCGAAAAATAAGAATGTTAAATAGAAAAATTTATTCATGAGATTTTAAGTAATACTTCAAAATACGGAAATCTTAATGTTTAGGATTTATGAAAACTTGGCACTTTTTTCTAACTTTAAAATAGACTATTCTGCTAGCATGGAAAATTCCTGCTCATCCTCTTCTTTTTTACCAACACCAAGTGGGATTTTAACAGGCTTTTTAGCAAAAAAGCTATTGAAGTTTCTGGAGAACAAGATATTAGCACCTGAAACTAGCACATTCCCAGAATTAGCATTTAAGAACGAATACGTGGCATTTGGAACACTACGTGAATGAACTTTTAAACGCCAAATACCATCTTCAGAGAGCAAATATTCAAGTTCTCCTCCCACAGATAACTGACCTTGCTGTGTTGTTAAATTTGCATTTTCAAGACCATTAGAATAGGTACTTTTACCGCTTAACTTAACTCTATTATTTAAGAATTTATAACTAAAATTTAGTTGCATATTATTCAATAAGTTCTGTCGAAAATCTCCTAATAAAACACCTACTTCTAAGTTTGGGTCTAATTTATTAGCCAAGTTTCCAATCTGATTTGACAACATACTGCTAATATTATCTATTAAGAACTGTTGGTCAAAAGCATCTCTAACATTTTCTGGGAAGAGTTTATTGAAAGCTATAATACTACTTACATTTCTACTTAAAACTTGCTCATCATTTCTAAGTTTTTGCTCAAACGCCAATAAGTCTGTCAGGTGTTTACTGGGAATTTGGTTTTTATCAAAAGAGAGTTGATAGTCAATTTTTGGAGTTTGTAAATCTTCAGTAATATTTACCACCACATTCACCGGATATCTAGTATTGTCTTTTGATTCACTAGACTCAGATGTCCAGATTGTACTTAAATCTATATTACTTTGATAGTTTGCCTTAAGTGATAAAATAGCATTATATGGATTTCCAGACCAGGTAATCCTACTTCCTTCAGCTATCTCAAACTTCCGAAGTGATGCTAAGTTTTGGAAACTGAAATCATATTTACCTCTGGAAACTTCATATGGGCCACTCATGGTGAAATTACCATCTCGAGAGTCATAATCAAATGTCAATCTCGCATTTCCAAATGCGTTTAACTTATCATTATTCGTTCTATCCAAAATGATTTCTACTTCTGCCTCTGGCGTTAAGGTTAAGTTCATTGAAATCTTTACGCCAACAATTTTTTTTTCTAAAAAAAGTCCTTCCTCCAGTACTACAAATAGTTTAGGGTCTTTAGCAAATGGGATAGCCTCAATTCCTGTATTTACACTTTCAGCTCCATCAAGTGGAATGGTAACTTTGCTTTTAGCTTTACTAACTAATTTGCCAGAAATTAAGACATCTGAAAAACTGCCAGTTAAATGAATATCTCCAGTGGCATAAGCGGTACCATAAAATGTGTCATTATCACTTTCGGTGGTATTAAGAAGGAGAAACCCATCTGGGTCTTTTATGTAGGCATGAAGACCTAACATAAAAACACCACTTCCTCCATTAAAAACTCCACCTTCTAAGTAAGCTTCATTTCCGTTAGTTTTTGCGTCGTAGACTTTAAAACCACCCTTTTGTGCAACAAAACCTTCTTCTGTGAATCTTATTACATCATCAAAATACAAATAACTACCTGTTGCATTAATTCTAAGTTGTCCTTTATTTATTTTCACATCGCCTCGTACTATCGGGTCTCTTGGTTCACCCGTTATGCTTAGTTTTCCATTGGCAAAGCCTCTAAGATCTGAAAATATATTATCCACAAATGAGCCTAGCAATTCTAAGTTAGCATTATCTAATTTGGCCACTAAATTCATTCCATTTTCATCATTCGGGTCATAAATACCGGCTACATCTAAAATTTTAATACCTCGCCTATCTATTTGCGAATTAATTTTAACCTTATCTATCAAACGATCCCAGTCAATTACAGCATTAACATCACCAACTAAAATATTTTTATATACCATTTCAGCAACAGAAACATTACTTTCTAATATTGGGCTATCGTAATAATTACTAATAGACACATCACCGTCTGCAATTCCTTCTATTTTCAAAGCAGATAATGGTTCCAAAGCTCTTAGGTCAAATTGATTTATAGCCGCAAAAAGCTTTTTTGATTTATCTGCAGAAAGAAAACCGCTTAAAGCTAAACTTTGACTTTCGTTTGAAACCCGGAAATCTTCAAATTGAATTTCCTTATTATACACTGTTACCAAATTATTGGCATCAAATTCCCATTTAAAATCTAATAAATTGATATAACTATTTCTAGGGTTTACTTGGAAAGAGAATCCATTTCTTAAGAACCATAAATCCCCAAATAAACGAACTCGATTTTTACTATCCTTCTGTTTTATTCCACCGTCAAAACTGATTTTCTGGGAATCGCCCCATGAACCATTCAATTCTAAATTTTCTGTTTCTACATTACTTGCAAGCTTTTGTTCATTTGAATTTAAAATGAATGAGGTTAGGACATCAGGCGAAAGGGAGTTCTTTGAAGAATAAAAATCAATTTCATTATCAAAAAATGCATTCCCTTTATATAAAAAGGTATCGATCGACGTATAAAAAGTGAATTGAGAGGTGGCTTGTATCCTAATATCACCATTCATATTCATCCCCTTCGAAACTGATATGTCTGGATTAAGGAACGCAAAAAAGTCATCTGTGTCTTTTAAATTGATTTCATAATGTGCAGAATAGTTACGATTAAGACTATCAAGTTTTTTAGAATTATAATATGCTTCTCTTTCATTTTCAGTACCAGAAAAGAATAAGCCATATTCATTTTTCAATTCTATTAAATCTAGCATTAATATAGTTGGCACAAAATTTCCTGAGATATCCCCGTCGAAATACTCCGTCCTAATTCCCATATTTCTTTTGCCCTGAAACTGAGTACTTAAGAAGGATAATTGATCTATCACTAAATTCCTGTCATCTTTATTGACAAATGTGTTTTTGAATTTAGCCTCTCCCAACCAGTTGTCTAAGTTATTTCCATCAAAATCCAGATCGAAATTAGTCACAAGTGTTATCGGATCATCAGTAAAGCCTAATGCTTTCAGATTACTTTTAGTAACCCTACCATCAATTCTAAATTGGTATTGAGCAGGATTAAAATCAACTCGTCCATTTACAAAACCCCACAAATTAGCATCGTTAATATTTACATTACCTTCAAAAATTGATTGCCTAAGCAAACCATCAACCTTAATGTTTTTGAAATCATAATCATTATACCAGATTTGACTTATAATTCCCCTAAGGTCAAATGAGGCATTGTCCACAGAGTTTCCATCTCCTTTAACTTTTCCAATAAATGAAATATCCTTTAAGCTTTCATTCTTCGTTAATTTGCCTATCGAAATCTTGCTAGATACTATATCAGCATTGTAAATTGGCAATTTAGATTTTGGCTCAATCTTAAATTCAACCTTTCCCACTACAGCGCCTAAATTTGAAGATTTTACTTTCAAATCTGTATAAAAATTATCAAAAGTACCCTTAAACAAACCACTAAAGTCTATTTTTTGAAACTGCTCCACATATGTTTTATAGTTGGTTTCTCCAGCATATTGCCTAGCATCTTCCGCATTTATAATAGAAGGGGCTATTTCCAAATGATAAAAGGTATCATTGACATTAGGAAGTCCTTTGAAATTTCCTTTGCCTGTAATATAACTTAGCTTACCAAAACCCACTTTTGCTTTATTAAAATAGAGATCCGAAATTAAACCTGTTAAGTTAGCATCAACATGATACTTCTCTTTAAAAGTATACATTACACTAGCAAATCTGCCTAAATCTTGTGAATCAAAAACTGAATTTCTAAGATTAGCTTTTATATTTACCTTATCTACTAATTGGTTTAAATCAGAAGGGTTATCATAATACAATCCTATAAAGTTCCCAAGAACAGAATCATTAATACGTGCATCTAATTTTTGGAGTAATATTTTCTTTTTAGAATAAAAGAAATCTGTGTTTAAATTCTTAATAGCCAGCTTGCTTCTAGGCTCCAGTCCTTTTATACTTGTTCCTTTAAATGTAATGGTGTCACGATGAACAAAAAACTCCTTTAAGTTTCCAGTAATATTCTTAAATTCAAAATTTGTATAATCAAAAAGATCCTCTGGGAATCGTTCTTTGTATTCATCTAAGAGTTCGAAAGAGCCATTCTGAATTACGGCCTCGTCAATAGTAAAAGGTTTTGTTTTACGTATTAACAAGGAATCTCTATTAGAAGCTAAAGATGTTGCCTTTATTATCCAATTATCCAAATTAAGCTTACCATCTTTTTCTCTTATAATCCTTACATTCGGCTCTTTTAGCATCACAAAGTCTAGATTATTATCAAAATCAACAATTTTATTTCTATTAAATTTAAAATTAGTTTTACAATTGATATAAATTTCTCGCACAAAAATCATGTCTCTACCATTCAAATCCTTGATATTAACATCTTCTAGTCTTATCTCGTCAAGCCAATGAATTTGAACATTGCCTACTGTCACTTTAGAGCCCAATCTTTCAGACAGCCAATCTGCTGCCCTTTGAGTCAGGTTAGTCTGAAATTCTGAATATTGTAAGCCATAGAAAACCATACCAATTACAGACACCAGTAAAAGGAGAAAGAGAAAAAAAGCCTTGAATCCTATTTTAATACCTCTCATAAAACCTTTTGGTTTCTTCTTCTTAATTTTACGGTTTAAAATTACTTTATGCCAAATAATATTGTTCTGCTAGCCATTGAATCTTCTTGTGATGAAACTTCAGCTGCGGTTATTATTAACGGTAAGGTTAAATCCAACATTGTTTCTACACAAGTAATCCATGAAAAATACGGCGGTGTTGTTCCTGAATTAGCCTCAAGAGCCCATCAGCAACATATTTTGCCTGTGGTCATTGCAGCACTTCAACAAGCAAATATAACAAAAAAAGACATTAGAGCCGTTGGTTTTACGCGTGGCCCAGGACTTCTAGGAGCACTTTTAGTTGGAACCTCATTTGCTAAAGGATTTGCGTTAGCTAATAATATTCCATTGATAGAGGTTAATCATATGCAAGCCCACATTTTGGCTCATTATATTGACGAACCAAAGCCCACTTTCCCTTTCATTTGTTTGACTGTTAGCGGAGGACATACCCAGCTTGTTTTAGTTAAAAACCACCTTGAAATGGAAGTTATCGGAGAAACCCTTGACGACGCAGTTGGTGAAGCATTTGACAAAGGTGCAAAAATGCTTGGCCTACCCTACCCAGGTGGTCCATTAATAGATAAACATGCCGCACTTGGCAACCCAAAAGCTTTTGTATTTCCTATTTCAGAAATTAAAGAACTTAATTTCTCTTTTTCTGGCCTAAAAACTTCGTTACTTTATTTTTTACAAAAAAAAGTAAAAGAAGATTCAGAGTTCATTGAAAAGAATCTGGATGACATCTGTGCTAGTTTTCAGTTTGCACTGATTACAAGTCTAACCCGAAAGTTAAAAAAAGCTACAAAACTTTATAATATTAATCAAGTGGCTATAGCGGGTGGTGTAGCAGCTAATTCTGGCTTAAGAAAGGCATTAAGTGAATTGGCTAATAAGCAGAATTGGGAAGTTTTTACACCTCAGATCCAATATTGTACAGACAATGCTGCCATGATTGCCATTGCCACCTATTATAAATTTTTAGCTAAGGAATTTACAGAGCAATCCATAAGTCCATTACCAAGATATAAGCTGTAATTGAAATTTGGTTTAAAAGAATTCGTTCTTAGGTTTTAACTTGTAAATTTGAAAAAGAATCATTTCGTTTTCCTTTAGTATATGAAGTTTCCTCAATTAAGTTTTTTAGCCAAAGGCAAGTATAAGCGTATCATAAATATCTTTTACGTTTCATTCCTTAGCGGTCTTGCTATGTTCATTGTTTACCTGTTTGCAGTCAATTTTAATCTTTTTTGGCTGTTTGGCAAAATGGCTTCTGTGGATGATTTAGACAATCCTAAAAGTGAAATAGCTACAGAAATCATCTCCGCAGATGGTGTAGTTATTGGAAAATTCTTTTCTGAAAACAGAAGCCCTGCAGATTTTGAAGAACTATCCCCATATCTTATTGATGCCCTTATCGCTACAGAAGATGTACGATTTACTAAACATGGCGGAATAGATGCTAGAGCGATGCTTAGAGTAGTAGCTGGTGTTTTAACCTTCAACAGAAAAGGAGGAGGTAGTACCATCACTCAGCAATTAGCAAAAAACTTATTCCGACTTAGAATGGATGAGGAATATCAGGGTATTTTGTATAAAATTCCTTTATTAAGAACTTTAATAATTAAAACCAAAGAGTGGATTACCTGCGTGAAACTTGAAAAGAGATACACCAAAAAGGAAATCATGAAAATGTATCTTGACACCATTGAATTTAGCAGTGGTGCCCATGGAATAAAATCTGCAGCAAAAACCTATTTTCAAAAATCTACGTCAGAATTAAGCATAAATGAGGCAGCTTTACTCATTGGAATGATTCAAAACCCTTCAAGGTTTAACCCTAAATTTAGACCTGAATATGCCAAACCAAGAAGAAATGTAGTATTGTCTCAAATGGTACGTTATGGTAAATTAAGTAAGGACGATTTTGATCAATTAAAGGAAGAAGATATTGTTCTTGATTACTCTCCTGATTCACATAATAATGGCCCTGCCCCATATTTTAGACAGTTTTTAAAGAATTGGGCAAAAAGTGAGATTAAAAAATTTGGTTATGATGAGAATGACATTTACACAAAAGGATTCAAAATTTACACCACTATTGATTCCAGAATGCAAGCCTATGCAGAGGAAGCGATGGAAGAGCATATGAAAGCACAGCAAAAGCTTTTTGATAATCATTGGAAAGGCCAAAATCCGTGGGTTGAAAGAAAAAATGCCGAATCATCCGCTGGATATAGAGAAATACCTGGTTTTATTGAAAACGTTGCGAAAAGAACGCCCATTTACAAAAGCCTTAAAGAGCAATTCGGAAATGATGAAGCAAAGATTTTTGCCGAAATGAATAAGAAGACGGAGATGACCATTTTTACATGGGAAGGAGCAAAAGACACGCTCATTTCACATATGGATTCTATTAGGCATTATAAACGTTTTTTAAACATAGGCATGATGGCAATGGATCCTAGAAATGGCAACATTAAAGCCTGGGTGGGCGGTATAGATTTCAAATATTTTCAATATGACCATGTGGAAAGAAGTAAGAGGCAGCCGGGCTCAACTTTTAAACCCTTTGTATATGTTACAGCCATTGATAATGGGTTTTCCACCTGTGAAGAAGTAGTAGATGAACCTATCACTTTTGGAGCAGAAGACGGTTTAGTGGGCACAACTTGGACTCCAAAAAATGCCACGGGCAAATTTTCATATCAATCTATGACCTTAAGAAGAGCTTTAGGTCAATCTGTAAACAGCGTAAGTGCAAGATTAATTAAGCAATTTAAGCCTATTAATGTTATTAATATGGCTCACCAATTAGGAATAAAGAGTGAGTTAGATAACAGCCCTTCGCTGTGCCTAGGTGTTAGTGATGTTTCTCTTTATGAAATGCTAAGTGGCTATGCAGTATTCGCAAATGGCGGTAAGTATACAGAGCCTAATTTCGTAACTCGTATTGAAGATAAACATGGGAAATTAATTAGTCAATATTTACCCGACCAAAAGGAGGTTTTAAGTTCTGAATCTGCCTATAAAATGGTGCATTTAATGCGTGGTAGTACACAAGATGGAGGTACGTCTACTGGTTTAGCTAGATACGGCTTACTTGCCAATAACGAAATGGCCGGTAAAACAGGAACCACCTCGAATTACTCAGATGGCTGGTTTATGGGTCTTACATCCAATTTGATTGCTGGTGTATGGTCCGGTGGTGATGATAGAGCTATTCACTTTAGAAGTTTACAATATGGACAAGGTGGAAGAATGGCGATGCCTGCCTATGGACTCTTCATGAAAAAAGTATATGCAGACAAAGACTTGGAGGAGTACGGAAGAAGTAAATTTACTATACCCCCCGGGATTCGAATATCCGGTGATTGTATACTTAGCCCAGGAGAATCATTTTTCCCGCGATACAGTGATAATGATACTACACGTGTGGTTAGCCCTGCTCGTGTAAAAGCAGATGACGATGAAGAAATGCTTTGATAAACCAAATAAAAAGCAGATTTGAAACCTAAACTTTACAAAAACACGATTGCCTAATTGGAGATATTTAGCTAATAATCTATCTTTTAAGAGAAACATAATTCCTGTATAAATAACTTTCAGAATATTTTGAAAATTCAATAAGGTTCATTTACTTTGGTCTTTCGTCTTACGTGCAAACCTAGAAGATTTTATAAAGCCAAATATGGAATTACAAGAAGCGAAGGATAAGTTTATCCATACTTGGGGTACGCTTGCTACACAATGGGGAATAAACAGAACCATGTCACAGATTCATGCTCTGTTACTACTTTCTCCGAAATCGCTAAATGCGGATCAGATTATGGACGAGCTACGCATATCCAGAGGTAACGTTAACATGAATTTAAGAGATTTGATGAGCTGGGGATTAATCAATAAGCAATTGCTGCCCGGTGAAAGAAAGGAGTATTTCCTTGCCGAAAAGGATATTTGGAAGGTAGCTAGACAAATAGCCAAAGAAAGAAAAAGAAGAGAAGTAGAGCCTATTCTGGAAACCATGGACGAAATCCAAAAGCAACTTCTACCAGATACAGAAGAAAAAAAAGAAGTTTTAAGAGTTATTTCCGACATAAGCAAAGTAAGTAACTTCACAAATGACACTGTAAATTCTGTTATACAAGCTGAGGAATCTTGGCTAATTAATAATTTCTTAAAAATATTTAAATAGTAGTTCCAAAATTGGGTTTTAGTATAGTAAATTTAAATCTCAATTTACTATTTTTTTATGCCTTACAAGATAATTCTATTTTTAACTTTGTCATTTCAATGCCTTTCACAAAAGTCATTAAATGTGATGACATTCAATATTCGCTACGCTACAGCGGCCGATGGTGAAAATCAATGGGAAAACAGAAAGGAACTCGTAGCTAAAACCATCTCTTATTATGAAGCCGACATATGCGGTCTTCAAGAAGCTACTGAACCTCAAGTTTTATTTCTGGCCAAAAAATTAAGCAATTATAAATGGGTTGGCCTAGGTAGAGATGACGGAAAATCTGGCGGTGAGTTCTCTCCTGTTTTTTACAACTCCTCTGTACTAGAATTAGTGCGTTGGGAAACTATTTGGCTCTCTAAAACTCCAAATGTACCTTCAAAAGATTGGGACGCTGCATTACCAAGAATAGCGACTATTACTCATTTCAAAAGAAAAAGCGATAACAGGAAATTTGTAGCTATTAATACCCATTATGATCACATGGGTGAAGTTGCTAGACAGGAAAGTTCAAAGTTAATTCTAGTCAATGTCCAAAAGTATGTCAAAGATAGACTTAAAGTCATTTTAATGGGCGATTTTAATAGTACGCCAACAGATCTACCTATAACTACTTTTACAAACGACATCCTTCTAAACAGCATGGAACTGAGCCAAACACCGCATTTTGGCCCTGTCAACAGTTTCACAGGATTTAATAGCACCGAAAAGGAAAACAGTCAAATAGACCATATTTTTGTTACTAAAGACATAGTAGTCCTAAAACATGCTACTATTTCGGAAACTTGGAATGGTAGGTTTGCCTCAGATCACCACGCTATACAGGCCAAAGTGAAATTTTGATTTAATGCTTTTTTTGTTCCATATGTTTATCCTTATTCCATGGTGCCGTTGTTCTTCTAGCCATGTCTGCCAATACGAGTAAAACTAATGCCACAAAAATCACAAAAACAATTCTGAAAATATTCTTCTTTTTCATGTATCCAATTCTTTAACGTCAATTCGTTGAACCATACTACCCGATTTTGAAGAAACTTCTTTCCATGTTAACTCTTCAAAATTCAACTCAATAATAGTAGCCTTACGCATAGAGCCTTGAATATCATCTGATGTAAGATATTCTGCAAAAAAACTAATATCCGGATTATGTCCAAAAATGGCCATTGCTTCTAAAGATTCAGAAGTCCTATTAATGCACGACAAATAAGCCCGCGGCCCACCCCCATAAAGATTTTCATCAATTTGAATACTATCTTCCTCTATGTTGAATTGTTCTAACAGAAATTTAGCTGTTTGAAAAGCACGTGCAGCTGAACTTGAAACAAATACATCAATTTTTGCTTCACTAATCTTTAAAAACCGACCAATTTTTGCAGATTGAGAAATTCCTCTCCCAGTCAAATTTCTATCAAAGTCTTTAAGCATAGTAGAATTGCCAAAATTCTCCGCTTCTGCATGGCGTATTATAAATAATCTTTTTCCCATTAAAACTATGTATTCAATTTTAACGTAAATATCATTGATTTAACTAGAAATACTTAAATTTGTACCATGAAATTACTCCTAGTTACATTAGTAGCAGTACTATTTGCGTTTTTCCTTTTCAGCGTAAGATTAATATTCGTTAAAAACGGAAGATTTAAAGGAACCTGTGCCAATAACAATCCTATGCTACAAAAAGAAGGAGCGGTATGTGGAGTTTGTGGAAAATTACCAGATGAAATGTGTGAGAATGATTAATTCTCTAGGATAATTAACTCCTTAAAACCTTTAGAGTAAGCTGTTTTCATTTCACCTTTTTCTTCGTAAATACATTGAATCTTAATCTGATTCTTTTCTGCATAAGCGATTGCAGAATCTTTGCCTATAACCATAAACATAGTAGCATAAGCGTCAGCGTCCATAGCATTATTCGTAATTACAGCAACACTTAATAAATTATGTATTACGGGCTTACCAGTTCTAGAATCAAGCGTATGACTATACTTCTTGCCCTCCTTTTCAATAAACTTACGATAACTGCCAGATGTTACTAAAGCAGCATTAGACAAGCCAACTACAGTCTTTACCGCATTATTGGTGCTTGTATTATTCCAGTCTGGTCTTTCAATCCCAACTTTCCATTTTTCACCTGACTGATTAAAGCCTTTGGCTAAAGTTTCACCTCCCAATTCTATCAGATATTCGGTAATTCCTTCAGATTCTAAATATTCTCCAAGCACATCTACGGTATAACCTTGTGCAATTGCATTAAAGTCTAATTCTGAATTCCATTTTGATTTTGTTAAATAACCGTTTAAGAGAGAAAAGTGATTGAAATCCACTAAATCCTTTAAGCTATCTATTTTCTCCTGATTTGGTAGTTCCAAACCTTGTTTGCGTGCGAAACCCCACGCACTAATTAAAGGCCCTAAAGTTGGGTCAAATGCTCCTTTACTTATTTCGTGAAAATACTTTGATCTATTAAATACCGCTTCAAAGTGTCGGTCTACTACTAAGACTTCTGCAGATTCATTAATTCTAGTTATTAATGAAGTGCTATCCCAGAGCGACATACTTTTATCTATTACCGCTAAGATGCTATCAACAGAATGAATATATTCTTTGTCTGATACAGCCTTATAGACAACACGAAACGTACTTCCTTGTGCGTAACCCTGAAAAGCAGAATAGGATTCCTGCTCTTTTTTACAACACAGGAATCCTATTGTAATCAAAACTATTATAAATCTTTTAGAATTAACCACCAAAATCATCGAAAGCAACGTTTTCTTCAGGAATTCCCCAGTCATCAGCCATTTTAATAACTGATTGATTCATCATCGGAGGTCCACAAAAATATAGTTCTATATCTTCTGGAGATTCGTGCTTACTAAGGAACTCCTCAATAACTACGTTATGTACAAAACCTTTAAATCCATCTCCATTAGTGTCATTCATATCCTTTTTCAATGACCAATTATCCTCTGGCAAAGGATTATCTAAGGCAATATGAAATTGGAAATTGGGAAACTCCTTTTCTATCTGTCTAAACTCTTCTACATAAAACAACTCACGCTTTGTACGTCCGCCGTAAAAGAAAGTTACTTTACGTTTTGTTTTTAAAGTATGAAACAAGTGATACAAATGAGAACGCATTGGAGCCATTCCGGCACCACCACCTATATAAAGCATTTCTGCTTCAGTCTCTTTAATAAAGAACTCACCGTAAGGGCCAGAAATAGTAACCTTGTCGCCAGGTTTTTT
>Ga0105054_10009606_pt1 | contig 12504 bp, 11 predicted proteins | sample BON02_FD_78091 | JGI IMG/M metagenome (GOLD analysis project Ga0105054, IMG submission 78091) | Freshwater microbial communities from Lake Bonney liftoff mats and glacier meltwater in Antarctica - BON-02 (megahit assembly) | ecosystem: Environmental > Aquatic > Freshwater > Ice > Glacier... | reverse complement strand
TACGAGGTATATTTCTAGGCCGCAAGCAAGATATAAACTGGGTTTACGCCGAGGGCGGGGCGTCGCGATTATTTCCTGATGCTTGGCACCATTTAGTTAAAAACCTGCCTGAAGCTGATCAAGCATCGCCCATGAAGTCCTATTATCAACAACTCACCGCACCTGATGAAGTGCATCAAATGGCTGCCGCTAAATTACTTCAGGCATGGGAAAGTACTATCGTCACGCTACGTGACCATGAACATCGGCCTGATGTAACACAAGAGCTTAGTCCGCTGGCTCATTCACGTATCCAACTCCATTTTTCCTTAGGTGAATGTTTCATTGCCGACATGCCTATTTTGGACAATATAGATACAATTAGAGCTATCCCTACCATTATAATACAGGGGCGTTATGACATTGTTTGTCCTACACAACAAGCATGGGAACTACACCAAGCATGGCCTGAAGCCGAGCTAGATATTATTCCTATGGCTGGACATGCTGCAGGAGAACCAGCCTTAATCAGTGCATTAGTAGATGCCACACGCAATATGGCAAAAAAATTAGCTCATAAACATTCCCAACCTTCAGCATGATCGGATTACTACAACGCGTAGATTACGCTACGGTATGCGTAGCGAATGAAGAAATTGCCCGTATTCAACAAGGATTATTAGTTTTTGTTGGAGTAGAACGTGAGGATACACCAACAGAAGCGGATCGCTTATTATCAAAAATATTGGGTTATCGACTATTTAGTGATGATGACGATAAAATGAACTTATCATTACAAGATATTAATGGCGGCTTATTATTGGTACCGCAGTTCACCTTAGCAGCTGACACTCGTAAAGGGTTACGCCCCAGCTTTACGCCTGCTGCATCGCCAAAGGAAGGCAATGAACTATTTAATCACATTTGCATACAAGCTAAACAACGTCACTCCATTGTTGAAACAGGACAGTTCGGTGCTGATATGCAGGTCTCTCTCACCAATAATGGCCCAGTCACTTTTTGGTTACACGTATCGGCCCACTCCGTTAATAAATAGGTAAAACTTCATGCGACTATTTCGTAATTTCTTAATTGGTTTATTTCTCACCATCGTTGGAATTGGGGCATTATTATTTGTTCCTTCACAACAGCCACCGGCCCCCATGCCTTGGCAAATAACCATCATGCCCGATGGCAAAAGTAGCGTTTTCGGTATCCATCTCGGCACTACGACTTATACCCATACTAAAGAACTATTTCATGAATTTGGCAAAATTGCTGTTTTTGCTCAAGAAGGAAAACCTTCCACGGTAGAAGCTTTTTTTGATAGCGTGCATCTCGGTGGTATTACTGGCAAACTAGTGTTGAATCTTGCTCTACCTCCACAACAAATAACCGAAATGATGTCCCGTGCTTATGAGGCCAGATTACAAGATAGCGGTGCTCACCGTTATGAACTTCGTAACAGTGACAAAGCGAGCGTGGTGAATGCTCCTATCATTGCGATCACCTACGTTCCTTCAGTTAAGTTAGATACCGATATTGCACGTTTCCGCTTTGGTGAGCCTGGAAGTATTAGCCAAGACACCCTGGACCCGAACACCACTATTTGGGATTACCCTTTGACTGGTTTGACTATCCGTATAAATGAACATGAGAAGACAATACTGCAATACCAGTAGCTTGCATGGTTATATTTAATGCGTAAGGTTGAGTTTTTTAAACGCTGATTAAATATATAAGGACACATTGTGTGACAAGAGTCTCACAGGCCTACCGACTCATCAACCCCTCTACACCTTAGCCAATAACAAAAATATTTTTATCAATATAGTTATTAAAGCCCTTGAATGTCTTGCTCGATAAACCGGCTAAAGTTATCGAAATCCAATGGTTTACTAAAATAGCAACCTTGAACACGCCTACAATCATGTGCTTGTAGGAAGTCTAATTGTTCCTTAGTTTCGACGCCTTCAGCAACAACATCAAGTTGCAAACGATGTGACATGGCAAGAATAGCGTCCACAATGGCTGCATCACTCGCATTATCGTTAACATCTCTCACAAACGCACGATCTATTTTTATAACGTTTAGTGGGAATTGTTTTAAATATGAGAGTGACAAATAGCCCTTACCAAAATCATCAATAGCTAAGGTCATGCCCATCGCACTTAACTCATTTAATGTTGTAATGGCTAAATCCGTATTATCCATCAAAATACTTTCAGTGATTTCTAATTCTAAATTTTTAGGTGACATACCTGTTTCGGATAATAACTGTCTGATGTAAGAAACTAATTGGCCACCTTTAAATTGCCGGCCAGATAAGTTAACCGCTATTTGAAAATCAGGAACGAGCTTATCCTTCAATGCCATATAGGCTTCACATGCTTGGGTCAGTACCATTTCTCCTACGATACCCATTAAGCCCGTGTCTTCTAGAATAGGCACAAATTCTGCCGGCGAAACATTCCCCCATTGCTCACTATTCCAACGCAATAGAGCTTCTGCACCACTCACCTTTCCCGTCCTTAGATCAATCTGAGGTTGAAAGTTTAAATAAAGCTCGCCCAACTCAACTGCTCGACGTAAACTAGTTTCCATCGCTAATCGTTCGGCCGCTTTAGCATTCATTTCAGCAGAGTAAAATTGGAAATTATTTCGACCATTGTCTTTAGCATAGTACATTGCGGCATCAGCATTTTTCAATAATGTATCCATATCACGACCATCAGCTGGGTACAGACTAATGCCTATACTAGGACTAATATTGACCTCGATTGTATCTAGTAGATAGGTTTCTGATATTGCCAATAGTATTTTTTCTGCGATTTTTGCAACATATTGAGCTGAGCGTACGTCCTCTAAAATGATGGTAAACTCATCGCCACCAAGTCGCGCAACCGTATCGCCCTCTCTTATTGATGCCTGCAAACGAGTCCCCACTTCACACAACAACTGATCCCCTGCTTTATGACCTAAAGAATCATTAATATGTTTAAAATGGTCTAAATCAAGGAAAAAAACGGCCAATGTACCCGATTCACGATGTGCTTTATGTAAGGCATGTTCAAGACGATCAAGAAAGACGGCGCGATTAGGTAAACCAGTTAAACTATCAAAACTTGCCAAGTTCACCAATCGTTCTTCATTTTTACGTTGATGAGTCACATCTTCAAATAGCCATATCGTTCCTTGCTGGGCATCTTCATGGTCAATGGCCTTGCTCGAAACTGAGCACCAGAATCGTTCACCATTTTGGCGAACCATTTCCAGTTGTCCTTCAAAATTTTCGCCACTATTCAGCACGGCATCAACTTCATCACTTAATTGCTCAAAGGCTATGTCACTGAGATATAAACACCGAGTTGACATCCCTGAAATCTGAGCTCTCATATATGAAAATAACGTTTCAAACTTATGATTAACATGTAAGAATTTTCTGTCTTTAATAAATGCTATACCCACCATGGCATTTTCTAAAATAGCATCTAACTCAGAACTTTTTGTTTTTAAGTTCGCTTCTGCTAATTTCCAACTACTTACATCTGAGATCACACAGACCCAGATATTATTATTCATACTTGAGATAGGACTTAAAGATACCCACATATGAAATGGCTGTTTATTATAGTAAAGCCCCTTGAATTCCTGACTACTTTGTTGCAACCTTACGACATCAATAAGTTTTTCTATTTGTTGATTTTTATCAAAAAACTGAAGAATGTTTAAGCCGATCAATGTATTGTTATGTGCTTTCAATACACGATCAGCTGCAAAATTAGTTGACTCAATAATACCTGATGTCGTTACGGTTAAAATGGCTTCTGGCACACCATTTAATATCGCGGTTATGTGCTGCTTTCTAACTTGCAACGAAGCTTTGGCTTCGGCCAAATCCTCGATTAATTTCTGAGTATTTTCGGCAAATAAATTAAAGTCTTTAGCCAGTATCGCAAATTCACTGTTACCGGATGTCACTTTTAATCGGGTAGTAAAATTTTTGGCTGATAAGGCCCGCATAGCACTGCGTAACTCGGCTAATGGACTGTTAATGCGTCGTGAAATCACTATAATAAACCTTAACATTCCAAATATTATCATCGTGCCTAATAAGATGATGATCCAGCGAGCTTGTTCTGCAACAATAGCTGATTGAATAGCGGTAGTTAAACTTTGTTCACTAATTATGACTGACAATTGTTCTAATTGGGACATCATTACTTTAAATGTAATAATTGATTGTTTTTGCCCTAAGGCTAGCAAATGTTGGGTTTGTAATTGCTGTAAGCGTAATTGATATATAGACAGGTCACCTAACAGCACATTTTGAGTTAACAGATCAATATGGCTCTCTAGCTCTTCTGTTAACTTGAATAACTCAGTCTCATGCTGCAACTTTTTCTTTAATTGTTTAATATCAATATTTAATAGTGCTATATGTTGCGGAAGATCATTATCACGAATATTGAACAGGCTATCTGTATTTTTTGACTGAATAATTTTTTGAGTAAGATTGGTAATTTTCAGCACATTTAATCGCACAGATTGGCTTAATTCTTGAATGTCATTCTGTTGATTAAAAATAACGTCCTTAACTCGTTTTTCGGTATATGCGGGCTCATTTGTTTTAGGTGACAAGCTTAATGCATTCTTATCTTGGCTCACTTTTAAATTAATACGTTGAGAAATTGCTTCAACATGATCTTGAATTTTTGTATCTAATGATTCGATAATTGTAATTTTTTGATTTAGACTAAAAGTTGTATGGTGTTGTTGCTCAACCAATGCCAATAATTGTGAATCAACATCTAAAAAACGATGACAATAATCCAACAACGTCATCGCCACTTTTGTGCCTTGTTTATCATTGGCTACAGCAGATAGAAGTCGTGTCATATGTTTTTCAAACTCTGTTTCTAACCGACTACGAGGTAATAATTCAGCAATACTTTTTAATGAATCAGAAGCGATAACTTGTTTCTGCCGAATTATAAATGAAGCTGCGACACTACTAAGTTGTCGACTAGCATTCTCTATAGGTAGCACATAAGATGTTAATTCATTTTGAGTGTTCGTAAATGATCTATTGCTATACAAAGCAACGATAGCAATCGCAAGAATGGCAAAAATTGTTGCCAGTGACCACAACTTAAGTAAGCTTTTAATACTCCATGACTTAAACATTATCATCATCCCTTATGAAAATACTCATCTTTTAATCATACTTATTCACAATGTCAAAATAAGCTTCAACCCCTCTGAGCATATTAAAATTCAATTGAGCCGTGAGTCCTGTTAATGCTGTCGTCATACCCATTTTTATCGTTTCTAGTGACCAGACTAAAGGTAAAAGAAATAGTACAACTATAAAAAATAAAGCTCTATTCCTCATGTTTTGGCTTATGCGTCGCAAGATTAATTTGTTGCTTGTCTGTCAGTTGAGTGTCGGTGTCGGTGTCGGTGTCGGTGTCGTTAGTTTGATCCATTCCTTGAGGATCATCCATTAATATACGATTAGCGGCACCATCCATATCATCATATTGTCCACTGCGTACTGCCCAGAAGAAAAGAGCTACGCCGACGAAACCCAGCAGCAACATACCTGGCAATAAACCATAAATGACGTCCATTGAATTACCTCTTTAAAAAATGCTTTATTCTAGCGGCATTTCCAATAACTAATAAGGAGCTTATTGGCATCGTTATAGCAGCTATCAATGGGTTAACTAAGCCCATCATGGCTAGCGGTACCATAATAATATTGTAACTTATCGATAATACAATATTTTGCCTTATTGTGCTGAGCGTACGATGGGCTAAGCGCCTTGCTTCGGTCACTTTATGTAATTCATTATGTGTTAGCACAATATCCGCACTTTCAATTGAAACGTCGGTACCTGAAGCCAAGGCAATGCCAACATCAGCTTGAATTAATGCAGGGGCATCATTCACCCCGTCACCCACCATTGCCACGATAGCACCTTGTTTTTGCAACGCTCTCACCACATAGGCCTTATCCTTAGGTAAGACTTCCGCTTGCCGTTCAATATCACCTAATTCCGCAGTAATAGCGTCAACTACAGAGGTTTTATCACCACTCAATACCATAATCTTGATGCCTTGTTGCTGTAAATCCATAATCATCGAGTGTGCATCTGAACGTAATTGATCTGCCATGCCTATAAGACCAACTATCTCTCCTTCCGTCGCCATAAATACACAACTAATTCCTTGCTGCTCTAAACTATCAACGCGCTTTAATACTCTGAGACTAAAAACAAATCCAACTTCAGTAAGCCATGCTTGCGTACCTAATAAAACATGCTTTTGATCAAATACGGCTTGTACACCTTGGCCAGCAAAAGATGAGAAGTCTGTTATAGGTGATAAAATAAGGGTTCGTGTGGCTATCTCAGCTAATATTGCTTTCGCAATACCATGTTCGGAATATTGCTCCACGGAGCCAGCCAAGATTAACAACTCATCTTCTGATAAATCAGAAAATGACTCAACGGTGACAACACGTAATTTACCTTCCGTTAATGTACCTGTTTTATCAAACACAAAATGTGTCACTTGTGATAAACATTCAAGCGCAGCTCCCTGTTTAATAAGTACGCCATGATGTGCCCCTACTCCTGTAGCTACGGCAATTGACATAGGCGTTGCCATTCCAAATGCACAAGGGCAGGTAATAATAAGTACTGATGTCGCGGCTAATAAAGCCTGTTCAAAATCAAACTGGTACCAGTAAATAAAGGTAGCGGTTGCTAAAGTAAGTGTTACGACTACAAACCAGGGTACGATTCTATCTGCTATACATTGTATAGGTGCTTTAGATGCTTGGGCGTCTTCCATCAAAGTTACAATTTTAGCTAAAGCAGTATTACGTAATACTTGCTGCACTTTAACGGTAAAGGCCCCTTCGCCATTAATGCTTCCGGCAACAACTTGATCGGTCAGCTTCTTCACTACTGGAAGTGACTCGCCCGTTAGCATCGATTCATCAACGGCACTCTGACCATCAACCAAAACACCATCTACGGGTATTTTTTCGCCAGGTTTAACCAGCACATAATCACCAATTTTAACTGAACGAATCGGAACTATTTTAGGAAGGTCATCGATAATTACTGTCGCTAGTTTTGGTTGCAACTCTAATAATCGACTGGTCGCTGACAATGCTTGACGTTTGGAAATTGCCTCTAGATAGCGTCCAACCAATATCACAAATAAGAAATTGACCACCGTGTCGAAATACACGTGACCATTAATAGAACCTGTTATCGTGATATAACTAGAGTAACTATAAGTAACAGTAGCGCCGATCGCGATAGGTAAGTCCATTGTTAAATAGCGACGTCGCAGACCTAGTAAGCCGTTTCGTAAAAATGGATATCCAGCATAAAGTAATGTTGGTGTAGCGATAAAGAAACTGATCCAGTGAAACCAGTTTTTAAACTCCCCCTGATCAGCTCCGCTATAAAGTGCAATTGAGATCCACATCATGTTCATCATCGCAAAACCAGCGAAGGCCATACGATACAATAAACTTCGGTGTCTTCTGGCTAATGCACCTTCGGCGGTATCAGGATCAAAAGGAATCGCTGCGTAACCTATACGGCCTAGCGCTTGAAGCAATGTAGAGAGTGACGTAAGACGATTATTCCATTTTATGCGTAATCGTTTAGATGTAAGATTGACCTCAGCAGAAACAATACCTTGTTGCTTTATTAGGGAATGCTCAATGAGCCAAACACATGCAGCGCAATGTATTCCTTCAACCAATAAATGTATTGATCGTATATCACCCAAATTGTCAACGTAATCGGATTGAATTTCATCTAAATCGTATGAAGCCAGTTCTGCAAATAACGAGGGTGGTGGCGCTAGGTGTTTACCTTCTGGCATTTTAAGATAAAAACTTTGTAATCCAGCATTATGGATAGTTTCACAAACAGTCTGGCAACCAAAACAACAAAACTCATGGTTTTCATCTGCAACTTTAACGGTGAAACTACCTGCTTCTACAATAGGTAAGCCACAGTGATAACATGGTATAGACAAGATTTATAAAGCCTAAATTAAAAATGTCATACACGACATTATTACGTTATAAAGATAAAAGAGTTAAGGTGAAATAGTAAATCGCTTAGTGACAAGGAATTCATGCTCACCCTGCGTAGCAACTATAATTACATCCCATATACCAGGCAAATTAAAACTCACATCTGCGCCATAGATACCGGGTTTACTATTTGCCATTTCTACTGAAAAATCGGCCCGAGCATCGGATGGTCTATATGCATGCAAGGTAACTGAGTCCAAATTTAGGGCTGCTGAAAGTTTTCCCTGCAAAAGGACTTCATAAAGCTGATGTTGATTAACACGTGTGTTTGCTGGAGCCATAATCAAACCTGTCCACCCCAAGGCTTTTTGTTTTTCAACCAACTTATGAGCTTCAATATAATGCTCACCACGCTCATAATAGTCTTCCACAACCAAGTTAGGCGGAGATTTAAATGCTAGATATATAAAAATAGCATTAGCCGTTAAAAAAGTAGCTAAGAATAACAACATACCTAGCACCCATGGGTTTTTTAGCGCTTCTTTATTACTTTGTGAAATATTCATATTTTACCTAGTTCGATAGCTATTATCTTTCCGGACTCATAAACATACTTTTGTAGCTTATAGTGATCGGAGAATTCTCAACTTCGCCTTTAAATACAATCGGAATAAGCTCTCCTGTTAATCGGTCTAAAGGTACACGAACCAAAGCTGTCACGGGTATCACTTTACCTGGTTCAATTTCCATATCGGCTAATCCATGTAGGATCGCCCCCTCTAAGCCTTCTATTTCAAAATGGATCTTAATCGTATCTTTTGTTTTATTAAGCAGTTTGACAGTATATTTGTTTTGAATAGAACCATCACTTAAAAGGACATATAGAGGCTGACGTTCATGAATAACTTTAAACTCGGTTGGAGATAAGTGCGTAAAGCCATAGATAATGCCTGACAATGCGAGCAATAAAATCAAACCATATATAATTACTCGAAAACGTTTATAAAGTGGTATCACTGGCTCATTATGGTGTAATTCTTTGTATGAAGCGTATCGAATCAATCCACGAGGTTGATTAGTTTTATCCATAATGCTGTCACACGCATCAATACATAGTCCACATGTAATACAACCTTCTTGTTGACCTTTGCGAATATCTATTCCTGTAGGACATACTGCTACACACACATTACAGTCGACACAACTCCCTCTAGTTGAAAAGTCATCACCTTTCTTAATTCTACTTCTTGGCTCTCCACGCTCAGCATCATAGGAAGGCAAAACGGTATCTTGATCATACATAACGCCTTGTAAGCGCGCATATGGGCATAACCAGAAACATACTTGTTCACGCATAAAGCCAGCAAAGAGGTAAGTACCTCCTGCAAATGCCGTGATAATAATCAAGGCAGTTAGTGATATCTGAAAGCTAAATAAATCATCCCATAATTGAGACGCGTCAGTGAACCAAGCAACAAATGAAATCCCAGTGAAAAGACCAATGAGTAGCCATAAACTATGCTTCAGAATTTTTAAGCTGAGTTTATTCATTGTCCAAGGGGCATCATTAAATTTCTTTGCTTTTTGTGGCGTAGTGCCTTCTATCTTGCCTTCAATCCAAGTGAAGATATCCGTCCAAACGGTTTGAAAGCAAAAATAACCACAAAATACACGACCCGCAATACTGGTTACCGCCGCAAGTAGAATTGCAAAAAATAGCAAAGTGAGCGATAACATCCAAATATCTTGTGGATAGATAGTGACATCAAAGATATTAAATTGACGTTTTGGTAGATCAAATAAAATGGCTTGAGCACCATTAAACTGTATATACGGTCCTAAAAACAATATTGACCATATAGACATTCCAAGCCATTTTAATGTTCGAAATCCGCCTGGGAGACGCTTGGCAACAATATTGATGTCGCCAGTCTGGATATGCCATTCGGACATATTTTCATAGAGCTCATCAATATTGATATTTGTATTGCCTTTTACTTCACTCACGTCATCGTTCCCGACTTACTGTACATAATGAAATTATAACATATTGCAGCAATATCAGATTTTACTAATATTAATACCAAGGACAATTTCGATCATAAAAAGCCGACACAAGTGTCGGCTTTTTATGTTGTTTTCAAAAGGAATTACTTTCTTTGTGATTTATCTTCATCTATATGTTTCATTGCATAATAAACAAATATTCCTGTGCCAATAACCATGGCAACTACACTTGCAATTACAGCAACTACAACCCAATCAATATTCATAATAAAATTCTAGGTTTATGTAGGGTTTTCTACTCACCTCGCTTCATAAAAATTATTGACCACCGCCAAACTGGTGAACATAAACAGTTAATTTCTTAATATCTGTTTCTGATAAGCGTGATGATTCAGTTCCATTAAGTTCATCAGTCCAATCAATTTCATTTGGATCTTCACCATCAGCGATGGCATAAGCTCTGGCTTCAAGCATGACGGCTAACTTTTGACTCCATTGTGGCATCACTGCTACGCGTGTTGCTTTATCAGTAGCATCATTGACACCGTGCAGTATAGTTTGGCGAATTTGAGCTTCGTCACCCGAAAAACGCCAAATTTTGTCTGTTAAGTTTGCTGAGCCCATCGCTTTAATACCTTTGGCATCTGCACCATGACAAGCAAAACAGCCTTTAGCCATAAATAATGCTTTACCTGCTTCAGTAGCAACACCATTTGAACTATTTACAACAAATTTAACCAACTGATCTACTTCTTCTGTTTTAAGCAGTTTCTCATGTGCAGGCATCATGCCTTGACGACCTTTAGCGATGCTCATTTCAATCTCATCGACAGTTCCGCCATACAACCAATCATCGTCGGTCAGATTTGGGTAACCGGCACCTGCTGCTGGAGCACCACCGACACCATGACATGCCGCACAGTTATCACCATAAAGTACTTTACTTGAGCCGATAGCGTAGTTCAGCATTTCTTGATCAGCAAGAATCTCATTAACACTCATCGCTGCTAGTTTGTCATCAAATGGCGCTCGTATCGCTTCAACTTTCGCTAAGTCCTCTTTGTACTCGCCGATCTGCGTCCAGCCTAATAAGCCTTTAGTACTATCATGTACTAATGGTAGTGAGGGATAAAGTACAAAGTAAACAACCACAATTACCCCACTCAAATACAGTGCGTTCAACCACCATCGTGGACAAGGATTATCTAATTCACGAATACCATCCCACACATGGCCAGTGTCACTAACCTCAGTAGATTTTTTTTTATTCTCTGCCATCTTGTTTCTCCGATTTTCTTTCGTCTTCATCCATAAGCATTGTGCGATGAGATTCTATGCTGTCTTTATTCTTAGGATTCAGTACCCAAAAATAAACAACGACCATTACTATAAACACGAACACTGTGAGTGAGAATCCAAACCAATCTGTACCAGTCATCCCACTCCAATCAGTATGAAAATACTCTTGAAATTTAGTCACGATAGTCCCTACCTGGTTCAAATTTAACCATTGTGCCTAAGACTTGAAGATAAGCGACTAGGGCTTGCATTTCAGTTTTACCTTCAACTGAAGCGGCTGCTCCGTTAATCTGTTCATCGGTGTAAGGCACACCTAGTACTTTCATCGCTTTAACACGCTTTTCAATACTATGACCATCGATAGTGGATTTTTCCAACCATGGATAGTTCGGCATCACTGATTCTGGCACAACACTACGAGGTGCACGTAAATGTTGATAATGCCAGTCATCAGAATATTTACCACCTACTCGAGCAAGATCTGGCCCAGTACGTTTCGATCCCCATTGGAATGGGTGGTCGTATTTAGACTCAACAGCTAAAGAATAGTGTCCGTAGCGATCGGCTTCATCACGAAAAGGTCGAATCATTTGTGAATGACATAAATAACAGCCTTCACGTTGATAAATATCACGACCAGCCAACTCTAATGCTGCATAGGGACGTACACCTGATAACTCTTCATATTCAGGGTGAACTTGATCTTCGAATGTAGTGTTCAGATAGAACAAAGGTACGATCTCAACGATACCACCTACAGACACGATAATTGCAGTTGCTAATACCAATGCCCATACATTTTTTTCCAGTTTTTCTTGAAAGGATTCGGGTTTATTTGGGTTATGTTCAGACATGCCAGTTTCCTTAAATGTTAGCTGCAACAACCATCTTTGCAGATGGGTTAGCGATAGCTTTACGAATAGTCACAGTAACGTTAAATAACATCACACATGCGCCCAAGAAGAAGATCAAACCACCTGCCGCGCGCATGGCATAGTATGGGTGCATTTGAGCAACGGATTCTACAAAGGTGTAAGCCAAATTACCGTAATCATCATAAGCACGCCACATTAGACCTTGCATAATGCCCGCTACCCACATTGCCGTAATGTAAACAGCTGTACCGATAGTTGCCATCCAGAAATGT
>Ga0105054_10009603_pt1 | contig 12508 bp, 11 predicted proteins | sample BON02_FD_78091 | JGI IMG/M metagenome (GOLD analysis project Ga0105054, IMG submission 78091) | Freshwater microbial communities from Lake Bonney liftoff mats and glacier meltwater in Antarctica - BON-02 (megahit assembly) | ecosystem: Environmental > Aquatic > Freshwater > Ice > Glacier... | reverse complement strand
TCACCTATCTCACGGTGATTATATCCATCTACCACATGCATGACAAAAACAGTTCTGTACGCTGGAGAAAGCTGCTGGACTAAAGCCAAAATTTCTTCTGCTGCCAGATGACCTATTACGTCTTCATCATACTCCACATGTTCATAGCCCTCTAAGTTTATCTCCTGCGTAAACTTTTTATTATCACGATAATGATTTAATGCTGTATTAACCATTATTGTACGTAACCAAGCTTTAAATGGATAAGAACTATCATATTTTTCGAGATTCTTAAATACTTTCATAAAGCCCTTATTTAATACGTCTTTGGCATCTTCAGCATTTGAAGAATACCGTAAGCATACGCTCTTGGCATAGCTAAAATACGCCTTAAATAGCTCATTTTGAGCCTTCCCGTCATTTTGAAGACACTTTTCTATAGTGTCTCCAAAATCAGAGTCGGATAAATAATCTGAGCTTTTTGAAATCAAATTTGGTATCATATTCATTGCCGTTAGCCTATACACGGATGCCGAGGAAACCGTTGCCTAATAAATAAATAAAAATCAAGACTTACTATTAAGTAAGCTTGATTTTGAAAAACTTGGAGTATTAAAGTTTGGATGGCTTGCCTTGGGTATCAAAAATCAAATCTTTACCTCCGACTTCGGCTTCATAAAAAGTTTTGCCATTTTTGGTAATAATAGCGGCTTCAGAAACTTTCTTTCCTTTAAGTGCCATTTTTATGGTATCCGGAAGAGTAGAAAATTCTATCTCTTTTTCTGTTTCTAAAATTTTTCCTTTGGCATCAAAAACCACAGAAAGCTCTTCTTTTCCATTTTCAAAAGAAGCTTCAAAATCTTTACCTTCTTTATCCCATTCTACATCTTTAGCTTTAGGATACGCGTTTGTTAAGGCCGACTTAACTACATCTGGCACTACTATTTCTTGTGCCTGAGTTCCAAGAGCGACTGAACCTAAAATAATACTCATTAATACGATTTTCTTTGTCATGATTTGTTTTTGTTTATGTTGTTTAACATTACAAGATTGCGACATAATTCTGTAGAGAATTGGGAGTAGCGGTACCATAAAAAAACGGACAAAACATTTTCAAAATGCTCTGCCCGATAATTTACAACTTCAATAATTTATCTATTTCAGTCTTTAATATACACTCCATTACCGTTAAAGTCAACGTGATATGCTATACCGTTTTGTGTAATATTGACCTCATACTTCTTTAATACAGCACCTTTCATCTCTTTAAAAGCACTCACAAACACAAAGCCTTTAAAGTTTGCTGTTAAGTAATTGCTTATTTCGGAAGGTAGAGCAGACTGGAGGATGGCAGTTTGGTTTTTGTCATTTTTACTTTCAATGTTACCATTAGCGTCAAACTCTAGTGAGTGTGCAAGACCGTCATGGTTAAAATTGACTTCGTATTCCTTTACTATTGTACCATTCTTTTCTACTAATACACTTACAAATACGTAGCCTATATAGTTTGCGGTAAGGTAATTGGTGATGACAGCAGGTAGAGCTGTTTGAAGAATGGCAGATTTATAATTGTTGTCTCCATCATGGTCATCTTTACCAGTTTTACTTTCAATGTTACCATTTGCGTCAAATTCAAGTGAACTGGCTACACCATTAAGTGTAAAGTTGACGAAGTACTCCTTTATCATAGTACCATTCTTCTCCGCAAATGCACTTACAAATACGAATCCGAGATAGTTGGCAGTGAGGTAATTGCTTATTGATACGGGTAAATCAGCTTGAACAATGGCAAGGTGAACGTCACCGTCATTTTCTGTTTCTAGGCTTAAGAAATTGCCTAAAGCATCGAAACGGATTTCATAAACCAGACCATTCAACAGAAACTCAACAACGTAACCTGTTACAACAGTAGAATTATTTGTTTTACTTCCAGCCTTTATTATCACGTATCCTTTGTAATTAGTATCAAGATAATTCTTAATGGCCACCGGCAAATTACTTGTAGCTACTACAGTATGTGAATACATCATCTGACCTTGCGTAGTAAAAGTTGCCATTTGGTTCGTTGAGTTTGAAGTAAAACTAGCTTGTAGAGCTTTTGCCGAAACTTGAGTCCAAGAAGTGTTTGTAGCATTCGGAAAACTTTGCTTTAATGCACTCTTTACAGCATTGGGAGCAGTGGCTGTTTTTAAAACTGCTTGATTAACAGCGTTTGGAGTTAGTGAGTCCTTTGTGCATGAACTGATGCTAATAACTCCTAGAAATAGAATAAGTACTTTTTTCATTATGATTATTATTTAATGTTAAAAAAAAAGGTGAATCCTTTTATAAGTAGATTTTCATCATAAATGTTATTCGTTTGTTTTTTTTCGATTTTTAGCCTTTACCCCAAATTTTCATTTACCGTTGCCTGCACTGGGTGGTTTCTAAAACAACCGCATCTAATAAATTCACTTTTCAGCTGGAATGCTGAATTCACTTGCGGCCCAACCTTTCTTTCTGCCGAGCAGAAAAGACTCGAAGCCGCTTTGGAGCAAATTACGTCTATCGCAAAGTTTTGGAAAAGCGACCTAGACGGATCCTTTCAATTTTATAAATCGAAGGCAACGCTTTACCAACTAACTGTGTAAGGAAGTAAAAAGATAATAAATGAAAAGAATAATAACCGTTTTACTTTTAAGCTTTCACATGCCAAATATACTGGCAGCACAAATAAAAACGGATGACCTTTTGGGTTATTGGATTACAGAAGATGATAATGTAGTAGTGCTCTGTACTAAAGAAAATGATAAGTATTACGCCAAAGTGGTATGGTACGGGCCTTTTCAGGAAGAGAACTTGAAAAAAATGAGCAAAAAAGAGCGAGAGAATATTCAATTCAAATATTTAAATGCCGTAGTACTTAAAGATTTTACTTTTGACAAGGACGAATGGGCAGGGGGTAAAATTGTTCAGATTTTTGAAGATAAAAACTATAGTGCGTGGATAGAGAAGACTTCCAATAAAGAGCTTAAGGTTACAGGTTTCCTCTTCTTTAGATTTCTTTCTGAAAGTACCACACTAAGACGTAGCTATAAGCCTGACGGCATTCATCATCCTAAAGCCATTTAAAGCCATGGAAAACTTAGTTAAATCAAAGTTCAACTGGCGACTAATTATGATGGCGTGTATTGGCCTGTTATTCATTGGAGAGTTTTTTGGCAATGCCTATTTAGGAACTCTTTATCCGGCATATAATTGGAAAACCGATTCTATAAGTTATTTAGGACAACAGAATAGTCCTGTTCTCCACTATGTTCAGCTCTGGGGTATTTGCTTTAACGTACTCTATATTTTAATTGGTTTTGCCTTTTATTCCTCCTTTACGCAAAAAAGCCTTCTGGTAAAAATAGTGAGTGTGCTCTTTGTAGTATATGGTTTGGGCGAAGGATTAGGATCTAGTTTTTTCCCTATTAATGACAAGGGTACAGAGCTTACTCAATCAGCCATTTTTCATAACCTGTTTGGGGGCTTTGCAGATGTCGCTCTTTACAGCATACCCGTTCTGATGCTCTTTGAATTTACAAAAGAGAAGCACAAAAGGTTTCATGATAATACCTATTCACTTTTGGCTTTGGCCATAATAGCCTGCTTTATCTTTCTCATAGCAAAGTATTTCCACATAGATAATGGAGTGTTTACCTATAGAGGATTCTGGCAACGTGTATTTCTTCTTTGCTTCTATATCTACTTCTTTATGCTTGCGAATAAATTGCCAAAACCCCTAAAAGGATAATGCTAATGGAAATAATTAAAATGATTTTTAATGCGGATGTGTTTCTCTACCAACTGACTTCGAATTATGGAAATTGGATATATTTGTTTTTGTTTTTGATCATTTTTTCAGAAACTGGGCTCGTTTTTCTTCCATTCCTACCTGGCGATGGCTTGCTGTTTGCCACTGGGGTTTTAGCTGTTTCTAGTCCATTAAACCCCTACATTTTGATACTTGTTATGGTCATAGCGGCATTGCTTGGCAGTATTACAAATTATCATATGGGTAAATACCTTGGCAAGAAAATCATTAAAAGAAAAATCATTAAAACAGCACATCTTGAAAAATCCAAAGTGTTTTTTCATTTACACGGCAAGAAAGCCATCATTCTATGCAGGTTTATGCCATACATTAGATCTATCGTGCCATTCTTCGCTGGTGTATCCAAAATGGGCAAAGGCGATTATCTTCAGTATTCATTAGCAGGTGCCATACTTTGGGTGGTTTCCTTTGTCTTGTTGGGTTTCTTTTTAGGCCAGCATCCCTATGTCCAATCACACTTTCAGTACATCGTTTATGCCATGATGATATCTAGTTGGATACCACTCATCATCAGTTCTTATAAGTATTTGATTAGTCAATCTTTTACAACCAAAACCATTTAAAAATACACTCATGAAAAAAAGCATTAAGTTTATCGAAGGAAATTACAAGTCCATCCTGCAAATTGTATTAGCTCTATTCTTTGTAGTCATCGGCGTATTTTTTATGCTGCACGAGCAAGCGGAAATTGGACATGTAAAAGAAGCTATCATTTCGGCAAAGCCAATGTGGTTAATTCTTGGGTCCGGATTGGTGCTATTCTACGTAGCCGTAATGGCTTGGATGTATCAATTTAGCTTTAAGGCCATTTCAAAAGAAATCAGCCTAAGTACAGCTATTATTTTGTTCCTCAAACGCAACTTTATCAGTGTTTTTTTACCGGCCGGCGTTTTAACAAACATGGCCTTTTTTAATAATGAGGTAGAGAAAAAGGAAGGGGTAAGTAAAACCGAAATCTATTTTGCATCTTCCATTTATACTTTTTGCAGTATTCTATCTACTGTTATTTTAGGTATACCCGTCTTAATCTGGCTTTTATTTAAAAACATGGCTACAGGGCAGCATATTCTGGGTATAGCCATGACAGGATCGCTAATCGGCTTGGGATTTTATGCCATTAAGAATTTTCAGGATGAGGGACGTCTATATCAACTTATAAAAAGATTTTTCCCAGGTTTAATTACACAGATTTCAGGTTTTAGCGAATTATCATACCGTAGAAAAGACATACTTAAAGTGCTTGCATTATCAGTATTGATAGAACTGATTGGCATTGTACATCTTTATATTTCTATGGTGGCCCTTAATGTACCCGCCACATGGGAGATAGCCGTAATGGGTTATAGCATCATTCTTCTTATCCTGATGAGTTCGCCATTTTTGAGAGGAATAGGAGCTATAGAAGTGACTTTAGTGTTTCTATTAAAACAATATGGTGTTTCTGAGGCAGACGCTATTTCTACCACCTTTCTGTTCCGCTTTTTTGAGTTTTGGAGCTTAATGGCTTTGGGTATATTGGCCTTTGTTTTAAGAAAAGACAATCTGATTTTCAGGGTATTACCGGCTATGCTTTTATTCTTTCTGGGTGTGGTTAATATTCTTTCTGTTTTAAGTCCTGCCTTACACGGAAGACTAGCTGAGCTTCATAATTTCCTCCCTTTAGATGCCATAGATGCTTCTAATTATTTAGTGCTGTTTTCGGGGTTTTTTATGTTTATAGTTTCAGCCTATCTTATTAAAGGGTTACATAGGGCTTGGGTAGTAGCTATTGTGCTCTGTATTGTATCTTTCTTTGGTCATATTCTTAAAGGGATAGACTTTGAGGAGGCTTCTATAGCTTTAGTCACCTTATTAGCACTCGTTTATGAAAGAAAACACTATTTCTTAAAAACAGATAAGACACATCTAGTAAAAATATGGTTTCCTGCTTTAATAGCTGCTCTAAGTATTATAGTCTTTGGCACTATCGCTTTTTTCTTTTTAGATAATCATCATTTTGGTGCAGATTTTACCCTGATGCAATCACTCAAGGCTTCATCAGAATCGTTCTTTCTCTTTAATTATCACCTTAAATCGCAGACGGTATTTGGCGGAAGGTTTTTGTTTAGCATGAATGCATTGGGTTTAATTTCAATGACCTATCTCACGTATGCGGTTTTAAAACCATTACTAATCAAAATAGAAGTAAATGATGAGGAGGAAACAAAAATGGCTGTGGAACACATAAAGAAATACGGTGATTCTAATCTAGATTATTTCAAAACCTATTCTGATAAAAAATACTGGGTTTCAGAAAACTTAGGAGCGGTGGTTTCTTATAAAAGCACCAAAAACTACGCTATTGCACTGGAAAACCCAGTGGTAAACAATGATGAATCTATCCAAAATGCTGTTTTAGGTTTTGACCAATATTGCAAAAAACAAGGTCTTAGAACAGCCTATTACCGTGTACCAGAAGCTGATGCCCTTTTTTATGAAAACTTGGGCAAAAAGATATTGCCCATTGGCGAAGAAGCATTTATTAACTTGGACGACTTCTCAACAGATGGCCGCAAAATGAAAGCATTTAGAAATGCAGTGAGTAAAGTGACAAACTTGAATTTACATTTCAAAGTGAATGAAGGCCCTCATAAAGGCGATTTTCTTCAAAAACTTAGAGCAGTGAGTGATTCATGGTTGGCAGATATGGAAAGGCATGAAATAGGCTTTTAGCAGGATATTTTTGATGAAAGTGAACTCAAAAACCAGACAATACTTTCTGTGGAAGATGAAGAAAACCGGATCGTAGCGTTTATTAATCTCATATACAGCTCCATTCCTAAGGTGGCAAATTTTGACCTCATAAGGAAAACTGCTGATGCACCCGGAGGCACTATTGATTTCTTATACATCAAGATGTTGGAATATTTTAAAATACAAGGCTATACCCGCTGCACGCTTGGCATGGTACCTTTTTCGGGAATTCAAGAACCTACCTCTATTAATGAACGAATAATTAAGCTAGCTTATGAAAAAATAGCAAGGTTTAGTTCTTACAGGAACCTTCGTTTCTATAAAGAAAAATTTGACCCTGAGTGGGAAATGCAATATCTAGTATATGACACACCGTTAGATTTGTTTTTTATTCCTTCAGCATTAGAAAGCATAATTAAAATTTAAGCCCGTATGCAAGCGTTTATTCATTTTTTGGTGAGTTTAAGAAAAGGCATATTTGTTCCTTTATTGTCAGCAATTAAACGCTTGCTACTATTTTTTGTATTGGTCTTTATTGGTCTGTTCTTTCCTTTTTATATGCAGACCGAAATCTATGACTTCTTCGAAACTGAACCATTTTCAGGTAATACTTTCTATAATCCTTACCAAAACTGGCAAAACCAAGGCTCGCAAAAAGCCAATTTTCATGCCCACTCCAAAGCATGGCTTGGCTTGACTAATGGTGAAAACACACCGAAAGAGATTGAGAAAGTATACAAGGCCAAGGGTTACGGTATTGCCTGTCTATCTAATTATCAAAGCATTAGTGAACAAACAGCCTCCAAAGGAAACATTGTGCCCGTTTACGAACATGGATTCAACTTAAAAAAGACACACCAGTTAGCCATTGGATCGGAGTCCGTATCCTATTTAGAATTTCCTTTTTTTCAGAATCTATCTCAAAAACAAATGGTTATTAATAGAATTAAGGAACATTCCAGATTTGTGGCTTTAGCTCATCCTACACTTAGGAATGGTTATTCAGCAAATGACATGGCATATTTGTCTAACTATGATTTTATAGAGGTGCTTAGTCCTTACGCCAATAGTCTGGCTCTTTGGGATACGGCATTGAAGCATGGTAAAAAAGAGTGGTGCATGGCCAATGATGATTTACATGCCATAAAAGGTGAAAACATGGGTAGGTATTACAATATAATAAGCGGACATAATGCCAACATTGAAATGAAACTCAAAGAAGGCTGTTTTTATGCCATGCATGCCACTACCAATATGAATGACCTATCATTAATAAGCTTAAAAATGAAGGAGGATTCATTGTTCTTTGAGTTCAAAGGTAATGACCTAAAAGTTTCAGCCATCACTGAACATGGGGTTTTTGAAAATTTCAACAAAGGAAAAGGCAAATTGCTTTTTTCTAAAAACTGTCACTATATACGGCTAGAAGTCTTGGATGAATCTAGTAATTTATTAATTACTAACCCAGTTTTACGTGAGATGAAGAATAATGTAGCCATAAGTCCTTTTGCCATAAATGATTTTGAAACAATGCTTTATAGAACGGCCGTTCTATGTTTCACTATTCTGCTTTTATTTATATGTTTCTCTAAAGTTACCGCAAGGGTTAATTATAAAGTCAAGGATATGATTTTTAGGTTAACTATAGAATGATTTTAATACCATTGAAAGTATAACATACCTTAAAACCATTCAAATATAGATTATCTATATTATTAATTAATAGTTACTTGTAAATGTTTCTTGCTTTTAGATAGTGAATCAGGGTTAACAATTACGAAACAAATTGTTGATGTTTTGATAATTACAATTACTCAAATACCACTTACAAAAGTCTTTAGTTTTGCAGGATTTTTAAATTAGAATTCCAGCTAAAGATGTTAAATAAGCAACAGCTTACTCTTATAAGTATAGTATCTCTTTGTACTATATTTTGCCAAATAAGTGAGGCCCAAATTACGGGAAAAGTACAGGACAAAAACACAAAGGATCCTATTGTTGGAGCCACTATTATTATATCAAAAGTTCATTATGAATTTTCGGGTTTTAATGGGAGCTATATATTACAAAATATCCCATATGGCACATATACAGCCTCATGCAGCTTTCTTGGATATAAGACTATACATCAAAAAATAGATATTAAAACTTCACCTATTACGCTAAATTTTGATTTGGAAGAAGATGAAATAGTATTATCAGAAGTAATAATAACAGGTATAGCCATGCATTTTGGAGGAGTTCCTCCCAATTTTGGTGACTATTCTATTCAATTAAAAGCCGATCATAAGAAAAGCACCGAGGAAGTAATAAGCGAATTAAGAACCAAAATCGGCCAGGATTTCCCTGTACTTCATATTTCGTTTGGTCAACGAATTGCTGATTTACTTGGCGACCTGATGAGCACTCCTTCACCTATAGAAGTAAAATTTTTCGGCGAAAATTATGACCAACTAAAACAAATTTCTATTCCTGCGACAGAAATTCTCGGACATATAAAGGGTGTGGCAGATATTGATAATGGTTTACGTATTGCCGCACCTACCATCGTTTTTTTACCAAAACAAGACATTCTAAATCAATACAAAATATCATTACTTGATTTTCAAAACCAATTGGCAGCCTATACAGATGGTATTCCGTTGGGCATGAATGCCAATCAACGCTCCTTCGTGTAATGTTCTGCCACGTCATTTAAAAGTATTCCGTTGGGCATGAATGCCAATCAACCCGTTCCATCGCCCGCACAGGCGGCTATGACGGCAGGTATTCAGCTTGGACAGATTCAAGATGGTGAGCAAATGAGGCGTATCCTCATGCGTTTTACAGATTTTTCGGAAAATAATCTGGATAAAATCAAAAAGCAGCTGATTTTTTTGCCAGACGGAACCACTCGCCCGCTCACATTCTTTTCGGATGTTAAGGTTATTGCTGGAGAAACAGAAGAACGCAGAGAAAACCTAAAAGCCAATGTGGTGCTCACCGCTCGTTTAGACAATAGAGATTTGGGAAGTGCCATTGCCGAAATACAAAAGGAACTTAAAAGTAAATTGCCCTTACCTAAGGGTTATTCCATTGCGTATGGAGGAGCTTATTCTGAACAACAGCAATCATTTAAAGAATTGGCACTCATTTTAGCTTTAGCTTCATTATTGGTCTTTGGCGTTTTTATGTTTCTTTTTAGAGAATGGCTACTTGCTATTTTATTGCTGTTTATTTCCATAATGGGTATTACAGGCTGCATTTTGGCCTTGTACTTTACCAATATTCCACTGAATGTAAGTTCCTATACAGGTATTATCATGATTGTGGGTATTTTGGCTGAAAACTCCATATTTACCATCGCCCAATTCCGATCAAATATGGCGATAGACAAGCACGTGGATCAATCCATTAAATATGCCATTGCCCTCCGAATAAGACCCAAATTAATGACAGCGATTGGTGCTATTTTGGCCTTAATGCCGCTGGCTTTAGGAATTGGCTTAGGTGCTCAAATGCAGCAGCCACTAGCTATAGCTGTTATTGGTGGCTTTATAGTCGGCTTGCCCATGTTGCTAATTGTACTCCCTAGTTTTATGCGTTTAATTTATAAAAGAGGCGAGGGAAATTATTTAAAATAAAAAACTCAATAACTGTATACCATTTCTGATGAAAGCCTACTTGAAATAGCGAAATTCTCCCGTCTTTAACCCAAAATTATACTAGGAACGTATATGATTTTGGTGTTTGGGTAAAATTCGTATTCATATTACAAAGTTGTTAAAAAATGTCATACAGGCAACGGCAAGCTTTAAAATCGTGTATTGATAGTATAAACACATTCCGTTTAAATTTAAAGTCAAATGAAGAAACTATTTAATATACTTGGAGTCTTAAGCCTAATAGGTTTGTTAACCTTTAGCTGTAAAGACCAGACAAAGGCAATACCTACGCCAGTAAGCCCAAGCCAAACAATTCCCCCAATAATAGCTAAAGCGTCCGTTAATTCATGGATTTATTCGGTTATGAACGATGCCTATTTTTGGGCTTCTGACCTTCCATTATTGAGTAGTCTTGATACCACCATTTCTTCTTTTGACTTTTTTGAAAAGCTCATTTATCAGCGAAGCACTGTTGACCGTTTTTCTACGCTAACGGATAATTACGCCAATCTCAAAAATAGCTTTAATGGCGTAAATAAGGTTTATGGCATTCGTTACACAGTAGCCGAAACCACTACTGGCAGTAGTGGTTATTTAGGTATGTTTTTAAGTGATGTTCTTCTAAATAGTCCTGCAGAAATAGCCGGCTTAAAACGCGGAGATGTCATAATAGCGATTGACGGCAATAAAATCACAAAAGATAATTTTTCGAGTCTAATTAAATCTGGTGATAGCCATGCGTTTTCTTTGGGTGCTTTACAAAACCAGGTCTGGGCTATTTCCAAGTCGGTTACAATGAGCAGAGCTGTTGTCAATGAGAATCCTGTGGCCTATTCAAAGGTTTTAACTTTACCTGTTTCTGGCAAAAACATGGGGTACCTTTTGTATAATTCCTTTATTCCAAGCACTGATGCGGAGTCTACTATTTATGATAATCAATTGAGGACTATTTTTGGCGAGTTTAAAAACGCGGGCGTAAATGAACTCGTATTGGACTTGAGATTTAATGGTGGCGGATATATCAGCAGTGCGGAGGTTTTGGCCTCTTTAATTTCAGGCAAAGCTCAGCCTTCAAATGTTTTTTATAAAGAGAAATGGAATAAAGCTTACGAAAATTACTATGCTAAGAAATATGGGCCAAATTACTTCAATCATACTTTCTTAAACGAAACCAATTCAATAGGAACCCAACTTTCTCGTGTTTTTATACTTACCTCCAACTCTACGGCTTCGGCCAGTGAGTTAATTATTAATGGATTAAAACCCTATATGGAAGTAGTAACCATAGGTGAGAATACGTACGGGAAAAACCTTTTTGGAACATTGGTAGAAGATAAAACCACACCCTCAAATTATGGAATATACGTAATGCTTGGCGAAACCACCAATGCTTTGGGTGCATCGGATTATGGAACTATTGATGGGATAACGCCTACTTACAACGTAATGGACGATGTTATACCTTACGCTCCAATGGGTGATTTTAATGAAACTCTCTTAAAGAAAACCCTTGAGGTAATGGGTGAAACTACTATTGCCATGGCCAGGGTGGGCAAAGGCACAAAGTTGACAAGATATAGCCCTTATACTTTTAAAGAAAATGTAGAATTGCCAATGGGCAAAATGATTATTGATCTAGAGCAAAAACATTAAACTTTTAATTTAAAACTCGATCTTAAACAAATGACAGGAATCCTGATAATCATAGTTTAAACGATAGTCGTATGTTTCGCATATTTGCTCTACAATAGCCAAGCCTAAGCCCATAGATTCCTGACTGTCACTTCCTTTTTGAAACCTTTCGAAAAGCGTTTTTACGCCTTTTGTAAGCCTTTCTCCGGTATTACTCACTTTAAGGGAGTCCTTATGAAGACTTACTTTGAGCATTCCGCCAGAAGAGCGGTTATATTTAATGGCATTGCTCATCAAATTATTAAAAAGTACATCTAACAAATATGGGTTTAAATTGAGCTTAATATTAGGCACAATACTCTCTTCTAGAATGATTTCTTTTTGATCAATCCAAGGTTTTAGAGAGGCTAGTTTTTTGGAAAGCACTTCAGATATATTGACAGTTTCTGTTTCTGAAAACTGCCTGTTCTCTATTTTGGTGAGTAGCAGCAGGGTTTGATTGAGTTTAGAGAGTCTTCGAACAGCTTCCATTAATTCGTTTATCTGCTCTAATTGACTGCTTGTCAAATTGCTGTCTTGAATAAGAAATTCCAGATTGGTACTAATAATGGCCAGTGGCGTTTGCATTTCGTGCGATGCATTCTCCGTAAAGGCTTTAAGGCTT
>Ga0105054_10009598_pt1 | contig 12512 bp, 13 predicted proteins | sample BON02_FD_78091 | JGI IMG/M metagenome (GOLD analysis project Ga0105054, IMG submission 78091) | Freshwater microbial communities from Lake Bonney liftoff mats and glacier meltwater in Antarctica - BON-02 (megahit assembly) | ecosystem: Environmental > Aquatic > Freshwater > Ice > Glacier... | reverse complement strand
CACAGAACAGACTTGTATACACACACCTATACACACACGCATGCACGCATGCACACACGCACACACACATACGCACTTACACACGCACGCACGCACGCACGCACGCACGCACGCACGCGCGCGCACACACATACACATACACATACACATACACATACACATACACATACACATACACATACACACACATAAGGTTCTGACACTTATGGATGTGAATGTATGTATGCCTGTGTGTGGGCGGTTGGGTGTGGGTGTGTGAATGTCAAAGATGGCAATGACAACCCCCTCCTCCATTTACAAGAAACGTGTGTCTGAGTCCACCCCCATACTTTTGTAAGCCATGTACGAGCCACGTACTATTCACATGACTACATGGATGTCTGTGGGTGTCTTTTGCATAGGCAGTGTTTTTGTATATTAAGTGTATTTCATAACGTATATATATTGAGATTGTGTGTTATCAGTGGTAAATTTCGTTTGATCGTTTTCGTTTGATCGTGTTTCTTCGTTGATGTATCCAGAAATAATTTGAAAATAAACTTTTAAAAATCGAAAAGATAAAAGATTGGTGAAATATTGCGTAGGAGCTCGATCATGAAGAAAATGTGTTCCGTAGTTTGGCTACCCTTTCCATCTCAAGCCGGTCTCTTAATAAACTGGTGCTGTTTTTTTATTCGTAATTTCACTAATCACTCGGCTGTAGTTTTTGAATCAAATACATATGTGTATCTATAAAAACACATATGTATACATTTGAAATCAACGTACATATGTGAACTGCATACATATGTATATATGGATATATATATATGTATATGCGTACACATAAATGAATACATGTATATCAATAAATTTGTAAATATATGTATATGCATATACATATATGTATACATACACATGCAGACCAACGAATATATTTCAACATTTTCGAACATGACAACGGGTTTCTGGCGATTTGATCAAAGTACTCAAATTTGATCTAACAATTTCCTAGCGTTTTGCGTTGGCTATCCCGACACTTCAAAATGAATCTCTTCAGTAGAATCCTGCCCTACTTTGTTTTGAGAAAACAGCATGACCAGGGTCATAAGGCATTGCAAGGCGGTACGGGGCAGGTTGCATCAACCTATTGCGAGGGCGTATTCTAAACAGTTTGGGGATGAGGCTCCGATGAGCCCAAGGTTCGGCGAAGGTGAATGTCGGGAATAATTTGTAGGGTCCTTGTCTTGGGTATCACTATGGAAGTGGACATGAAAACTTACATTTACTTTGAAACACATCATCATGCCCAAATGATGGGTGTAAGCAACGTGTAAAGCATCTATTGCTTTGCGTTACAAGTACGTCTCCTACTACTACAAGCAGCTCTTTATCAAAAACGTTGCATGTTTGTGCGAGCGACTCAAGGAGTTTCAAGTTCGGGCTGGCTCTAACAATTCACACGGTCCATGTAACACGGTCTTTTGTGATTCATATTGGTTTTCCGGTTCGACTCCAGGTTACACCTCACTAATGAGTCCGAACGAACATTGGACCTGCTTAGACACGGAGCCGCCAGGGCTTGCCCCTGGTTGTCAACGACGTTAGTTGCTGGGTCCGTCCGAAGATGAAGAGGAGGGGCCCGGTATAGCCAGCGACGTAGTTAAGGTGGAGGGTGAGGATTCGGCCACTCCTGGTTGTCTGAAGGAGACTGGTTGAGATTTCACGCCGGCGATTCTGAATCGTGGGTGCGTGACCCGGGCCTTGGCTCGCCCTGATGAAACCCCGGGACCGTACATTGATTCCCCAATATCGGGACACAACAAAGCAACACACACAACAGTGCAAGCAGCCAGCGCCAACAAATCAAAGTGTAGGACCTAACCAAGCAAAAAAAATAGGGACAAAAGCACAAACAGTTAGCCTTATGAGTTAGCCAAAGAGTTGACCTTCGAATTTTCATCAGGTCAAGGCTTTAACATTTTTTTTGGGTCCAAAGGAATGCGCCTGGGCCATGACAGAAGATGCGAGAAGAAGAGAACAGCTGAAAACATACAAGTGCCAGCACAAGCAATGCCCAATCCATCTCGCTGATTCTCAATCCAACGCTCAGGAAAAATTCCACAGAGCCAAAAAGGCCCTGGAGTTCAAGCATCTTCTGAAGATAACCTGTCCAAGTCGCGCATTCCGCCCTGACTTTCAAACTTCTCGTAGAGGCATCATGCGTGCATGCGTGCGTGTGCGTATGTGGGTACGTGTGTGGGTGTGTGTGTGTGTGCGTTGCTGACCTAGTTTGTGCAGACACGCCTGATTTTCATGTAAACAAGTTCAAGACCAACAGTTGCACTGTGGCAGACGCCAAGGAGTTGAGTAGCACCGAAACAAATGTAAGTCGTGTGGTGTCAACTCTGATAAGACCACCAATTCTGCTTGTGATCGTGTTCCATCTTAAGATTTTTGCCTGCGTTCTGGACTAAAGTTGCAGTGTTGTCAGCATAACTGTGTCTTTCGTCTTTCATTGATGCCGCCGATACTTTGCTTTCTCGAGCACCGATTTGAGCAACTCTCTGACTTTTTTTCGTTGCATTTTCTCCATTTCTAGTTGAGAATTTTTTAATTTGGAGTTTATTTAATTGTCAAACTCAGCAAGAAGAGCAAAACTTTTATAAATATGAAAGACACCCAGATCTCAGGCACTAGCTCCTCAGGGGGCTAGGAACGGAGAAGAGGAACATACACACAGAAACACAGTAAAGGCCCAACTTGAGGAGAATCGGACAGGATCCCGAGTCGGAGAAGGAGGGAGTGGAGAGAAGTAAGGAGAGAAGGAATGGTGGGAGGGCAATAGGAGGGAGAGAGAAAATGGAGAGAAGCGGGTGCCACCGGGGGGGGGAGACGGGAGCATGATATGAGGGAGAGGGACGAGGCACGAAGGGGCGGGGAGGAGGTGGGAGGCAAAGGAAGGTGGTGGGGATGAAGGGAGTTGAAGGGGGAGGGTGGGGGCGCGAAACAGGACAGGAAGGAGCATGAGAAGAAGGGAGAGAGGTGGGAAGAAGGGACTGAGAGGTGGAGGTGGGACGAGGGGGGAACATGTATGAGGGAAGAGGGGGAAGAGGAGAGAGACATCCCGCGTAGTCACCTGCAGCGAGAATGTATGGCTTGAATTACTTGTTGAGAAGGTCTGGTGAATGCTGATTTGGCCGTTTCGCTCTGGTCTGGCCACGAGGCCATGACTTTGCCTGCCTCGTCGAATTCCTCTCGCCGCCTTGCGTCCAGTCACTTTTCATCCTCCTTTGGGGCAAACTGTATCGCTGATCTTTTCGCATCTCGGTCTTCCTACTACAGTTGTCCGCCGGGTCGCTCCTTTATATTTAGCATGTGTTGGCGCAAGATGGCCTTGTTCGTTTGTTCTGGATCAGCTCAACTTAGTAGACAAGACGTCATCCTACGACCCTCAATAACATGCGGACAATCATGATCTCCTGGAAATTTCGAAAGAAGGATTGCGGATACTACGCATGCAAAACGCAGGTCTACCGCAATATACTACTGACAGAGCTCGAACACTGACGTCCTAATTCAGAGGTGGAGTGGGCACAGCTTTCTTGGCAGACTTCTACGTTTAGCACTTGGTTTGGAATGCACATAGATCAGCCCCTTATCTCCATATCTGGCGGCAAACTTTGAACTCGTGCAGTCTGCATGATCAACAGGCGTTGATGTGGGTCTGGCATGTGAATCAGGAGTGAAATTCGAAAGTATCAGGAGGTCAAACGATTCGAGAAAGACGTGCATGTGATTGACTTCCCAGAGTCCCAAGTCTGCTACGTCGCGAATCAGCACGCGTGCTCTTACTTCGAAGATACCAACAGAGGCATCTTGTGCTGCAGGCACTTTGCCCTCCAACAGCCGCGGAATGGCTCACAAGTCCATCACAGATGATAGCAGCGATCAGGAGGACCTCAGGTTTTCCATCTTCTAGCGCAAGTAGTAAGTTCCGGCCATGCATAGTAGACACCCATGTATTCGTGCGCATGCTCGCGCGTATCACTGCAGCAGCACACAGGATAACGAATGCACATTCACATTTATACACACACTCACGCAACTACATGAGCACACACACATCCTGACACCTCTCTCACACATATACATCTGGAAAATATATTGCAATTGATATGTTGTCTAATGTTACACAACATATCAAATTTCTTACACAACATATAATAGTGTCACAATCCTTGGACAACATATGAAAAAATTTAGACAACATATGACATGTATTTGACAACATTGATATGTTGTGTAATTATTACACAACATATACGTAATTCTTACACAACATATGAGTACACTACGCAACACTGGTAGTAACGCTAGTGTTGTGAGGGTTTCTTTTGTGTGAACACCAGCAGCGACGTTTAACTCTGCCGGCATTGCTCCACGCGAAAGCAAGCGCTCTAGAGCTTGTGCGTGTGCCTTGTTTTAAACCACCAGCGCAAGATTTTTACCTGCCCAAAGATCTTGTGGCAGACGCAGCAAGACCACCTCCAATATTTTGAGCGTCTCATTCTCTTTTACCCCGGCACTCTCCAAGGCCGGGGTCGGACGGTGCCCACTGATTGACGTTATCCTCGACCGCTGTCCTCAGCTCGTTCTTGAAGCCTTCTTCTTCGCCTGCATGTAGCTTTCTGTCCCATTCGTGGGCCATCATGTCGTCCGTCAGCACAACGAAGTGTATTTGCAGTTGATGACATCCCTGCATTTTTGAGTACTCTTGCCGTTTGGTAAATGCATTGTCATACCTATGACCTCTTCCTCCTCCACGACCACCTTTGCGGGAGCTATTGCGGTCTCCTCCACCACCGCCGTTATAAATAGGCGTGCGCATGGCGTTCTCCGTCTTCTCGAACTTCCCAACGGGCATGACGTGCACCTCTTGCGCAGGTACCCCGCTCGCCTGCAGTTGTTGGCAAAATCCATCACCACAGCGCTCCTTCGCAACTCAGCGAATGTCAACTTTGATTTCCATCTGTCGTTTTTCCGCCACACCATAGTACGCTGGGAGCACCATGAATTCTTTGCCCAGCTGGCTTGTCATGGCCTCAACCAAGATCTTGCCCTCGTCAGTTATCATCCACTTGTCCTTTTCGCTGTTGTAAACCCTGCTCCTCCTATTCCACATGGGCTGTGCCATTTCATGTGTGATACCCGCCTTGGCAGCCCATTTGACACCTCTCCCCTGCGGATCATGCTTGCTCATTGTGCAGGGTGCAAACATCTGAACATCATAGGCCACCGGGCCTCGTTTGGTTTTGATACCATCGGTAGCAATTTATTCAAAGTGGATTTTGTGTCTTCCTTCAAACTATTAAATTATTGCCGTGGCATTTTCTCGAGATCAGACATGAAGATAGCGGATTTTGCCAGCAACCTGAGAGGGAGACTGGCTAGAGGAAATTTACATTTCCACACTCCTTGTGTGTTTGTTGTGATGCGACACGTTTCAAGACTGTCTGCGTAATTCAAAATGTGCACATCAGTAATGGTTGTCACATATTTTCGAGCAGCCTCTAATGGTGTGCATGTTTGTTTCAGTCTACAAACTCCCTTCAACCCATCAGGAAGCTCACAATTTGTTGCGTGGTCGAACCACTTTTCCTCCTGTGCACTCATCAACCCACTCTGTTCCAGGAACTCCATTGTTGCAGTGTTGAAGTGTTTTGTAGTGGCGCCTCGACAGCTGTAACTGGTCAACAGCTGTGACTGGGCGGAACAGTACGCAGGCCTATATGATCACGCTGGCTGAGGCAAAGGGTGCTGGTGGCAGCTTTGTGCATAAAGCCCCGAATCAGAAAAAAGGACATGTCACAGATGCGTGTGGACTATCTTAGCACCCAGATGAGTGTGGACTTCCTCAGCACCCTTGACCCCCTTGCGGAGGCAAGGGGTGCTGGTGGCAGCTTTGTGCATAAAATCCCGAATCAGAAAAAGGACATGACACTGATGCGTGTGGACTTCCTCAACAACCTCGCTTCTTCTACCTTCCAGACTACAATCGGTAGGGTCGGGGTGGTTGCGAGTGTGCTCAACCAGCGCAAAGATGATACGGGGGTTGGCAGCTGTGGGTGTGGTCAGAAGGACAGGCCTATCACATCAGTCAAGCCCACGGAGGCTGCCACGAAGCGCGTGCTTTCCAATGATAGCAACCCCAAAGGGCCGCCCAACCAAGATGACGGCAAAGGTTGCATCCCAAACAAGTCCCTGAAAACACGCGCAACAGCCTCACTGCATGGTGATGCTTTGAATGGACGCCTGGATACACTTGAGTGGCACCTTGAGGACACGACAGGGCCGCTGCGCGGAGGTTTGTTGGCATTCAGCAGTGTCACGTTGAAACAAATCGCTTTTAAATATTGCAGTTGGTGCCTGGACGGCAGAACAGCCAAGGGCAACGAGGAGGACCATGAAGACTTCCTGAATGCCATGGATTTGGAGTATTTGGACTGGGGTGCCTTGACGAAGGCTTATGGGGTCACCCGCGAGAAGGTGTTCCCGCTGTGCCAAGCCGTGACAGCCGAGAACTGGGAGCAGCAGGGCAAACCAATTGAGGTGTGGCTTTTCAAGAGCAGGAAGGCGGTGAGTGTGATGTTGTGTGGATGTAAAAGAATGTGTGCCAATGTGGACAAAGGTCTTGTCTGTAAGTGTATGATGGTGTGGGAGTGACATATTCTGTGCATTGAAGAGAAAATCCCCTGTGACTCGGCGATCTCGGATCGTGGGTGCATCTCCCTTGGCTCGCTCACGATGAAGCTCCGGGACCGTACATAACGATTCCTCAATATCGGTTCAATAAAACAAAGCAACACACACAACAACATGATGGGTGTTTGCATGTGAAATGCGCTATGTTGGTCAGATTGCACAAATTTCACTGCGCTCGTCCCACGAGCCCGTTGAAAACGCATACAACTGTGGCAAAGTAATACGGTGGCCCGGCAACGATTGGTGATGGGTTACACACCAAAAAAATAACTAACCTTCGATGGATTCTGCAGATCCGGCATGTGTGTCGACATGTGTTTGGCCTGATGTGGTTGCCAGTCCTGACGAACTCAGACATGCCAGATCTCAAACCTGGCCAGTTGAGTGATTACAAGGAGCATGACGCTGAGGAATTACGAGCGCGCGAAGGGAATTAAAGCGTATATGTCAGACAAGTATCCATCACCACGCTGAAGTTGCTACACACGCTCAAGTTAGCACAAGAAATTGAGAATTCCCCAAAGCGCTTGTTTGAAGTGCTGCTGATGTTCAATCCGCTGTTTCAGAGCCCAACAACTGGCGCCCGCCACGACGGGACAAATGCGAGTCACCATTTTGCACCGTATGATTTTGTGTCAGAGCTCCCCGACAAATTCAGAGCCCTGAACACAGAAATATTTGTTGGGAAGGCAGACAAATGGGTAGACACGGCCAAGGACGAGTGTCTTGCGTGGATGGGAGAAGAGTGCTTTGCGGCGCATTCGGTGGACGTAAATCTCGACCTCCGACTGGGCTTCTGTGTTTACTATGTGTCCTCCGGCACGGATATCCACAGACATTCCACAGGTGAGCTTTTTGTGTGTGCCTCTTAAATGTTGTCATACGAAAGCGTCAGTATAAAGTCCGCAGTGTTGGAGAAGGCACGCGGCGGTAAGAAACTTACTGCCACAAACTTGCTCTGCCACCCCCCCCCCCTCTTGTGTCACACATATGACCAGGTTTCGAGGTTTGGATGCGGGTGCTGTGTGACTTTCTGTACTGCCCCTACGAACAGAGCTTCCAGTGGAAATGGCGCAATCGTGGGAAGCTGGACTATTTCATGGAATCAACTCCATTCCACTTTTTCGACCCTCAGGTCAGTACACAGTACTTTCTAAAAAAGTGGACCAATGTATATCCATACATATATACATATATACGTATATATATATATATATATATACATACACGTATGTATATATATATGTAAATATATATATATAAATATATATATATATATATATATATATGTGTGTGTATATATATATTACGGGCTCATGTTTATAACAAGAGACTGCCAACATAACTGTGCCGCGTCGCGCCCATTCGCAGTCTATTGAGTACAATATGGCTCACACAGGAGAAAACATGTTGAGTTTGTAAACAATCAGGTCACGTGTCCAAAAAAAAATTAAATACATGCCATTGTTGATCAGTGCGTACTGTGATGACATAATGCAAAGGAGCAAAGGGTCTTTTTTCGATGTGCACATCATTCAATGGATGTCCTCAAGTACAAAGGAAAATTCAACTTTCAAGAACGAGATTGGAACAAAACGAGCGTGAACAAATTCAAAGAACTGCGCCAAGTGGCGCTCATGGCCTTCAAGTCTCAGCCAAACATGACGAAAATGCCAGGCAAGGAATCCAGCGAGGATGCGTTCAAGGAATGAACTGCAAAGTTGCACCACGGACTCAAACCCATTTTGTGGGAGGTATGTTCCGACACATACACCATGTTCAAGATAGAACACCCCGACCACAGTAATGGAGTGCGTGATTTCAAGTGGAAGTGGTGGCATGACTCGGACGCCAAACACGAGCAAGACGCCAAAATAAAATCTGCAGCCAAGCAAGACGCCGAGGCTGAAGGTCAAGAATCGCTGGCGAAAAAACCAAAGAAAGGCAAAGACAAGAAAAAAGATACGAAGAAAGCGCCCAAGAAAAAATGGGAAACGAAAAAAGACTAATTGTATCTCGAGTTACATGTGAAAGTAGGGTGAGGGCGGAAAATAGAGAGTAGTAGGTGCAACTACATTGGGTGGGGGGGGGGGATGAGAAAACTCATATGTTACTAATGGTTATTCAACACCTATATGATGTGTAATTCAGGTAATATATTACCTAATCTGTAATGATATGTAGTCTATCATGTAATCATATGTCTTATAAAATGTGTCATATGTTGTTTAAGGGTTGGTCATGTGTTGTATACTTTTTATATGTGTTGTACAAATTATTGACATGTATTGTATAAAATATTTTCATATGTTGTGTAAAATAAGTCATATGTTGTCTAAGAAATTCATATATGTTGTCTAATATTTTGTCATATGTTGTGTAAATTTTGGTCATATGTTGTGTAAGATATTATATGTTGTGTAATTCTTAGACAACATATGTGACCTTTGTACAACATATAAGCGCGCACGTAGGGGTTCGATATTGAAATACGTTGTCTAAGGCCTTACACGCAGTTAAAGGGAGTCTTGTGCAACATATCAATTGCGATGGATTTTTCCGATGTTCCACCACGTGCGCAACGCTTAGATGCAAACAGGCCGAGTACACCGCAAGGGGAGATGTCTGGGTGTCGGTGAACTATCCAGGAGTGTTTGAGGGGGCAATAGTGACCTTTCAGAGTTTACGAGAGGAATTGAGCTAATAGTCACTATTATCCAATCAGGAAGGAAAGACCTGTCAACGCTGACAGAAATTAGGTTGAGAACTAAAAAGCCTTCGAATTTGGCATTTTGTTGCTGTCCTTTTTTGGCTCAAAATTTCAATAAAAGTGATTTATATCGAGGCCTTGTATCTTGTGTGTGTGTGCGTGTGTGTATTTTATTCAATCTCCGAGCCTGAAATGATACCATTGCTTGGTACTGTCAATGTGATAATAGTCCGAGTTGAAGTTCAACTGGCATGCTAGTGAATTATCAAGGCTACCAAGCGCTGCGCACACTAAGTGGAATGTGCTTGATAATACAGTCACAGCCACTTCACTGATCAATCGAAGGCCTTGGTGACTTAAGGTGGCATAGGGAAAAACAGTTCATGAACCAAGCTGCCTCTTCTTGATCACACAGAGGAAGAAGTCTGATGCCTGAAAGCGCTGGACCAAGACAGGTTCCATTGAAACACCAACATCACAACGCAGGTAGGCCACACACATCAGGGTGTTGAACCCCACCCACATCTTGTAAACATGTAAACGTGTGGTGTGCGAAGATGGTCGCATCCTTTGCTGTGACAATCTTTGACTAGTAATTGACGAAAAAAGAGCGGCGAAATGACTATTGTCGAGTGACAATTGAAGATTGACAAGAAGCATCATGAAGAAAGAAAGAGAGAGAGACAAAGAAAGAGAAGACAAGTAGAGAGAGAGAGAGAGAGAGAAAGAGAGAGAGAGAGAGAGAGAGCGAGAGAAAGAGAGAGCGAGAGAAAAGGCGAGAGAGAGAGAGAGACTTGGATAAAGAAAAATACAGAGAAGAAAAAGAGAAATAGAGAGATAGAGAGTGGAAAAAAAAACAAAAGGATTATATAGGGAAGGAAAGCGAGAGAGAAATAGAGAAAGAATACAGGAATGAGAGATAGAAAATGAAAGGGGTAACGAAAAAGAAAAAGACAGAGAGCAATAGACAGGAAAATCTTGAGAGAGAAAGGAAAAGTAACATTAAAGGGATCAGGAAAGACCAAGCGACAGAAAGACAGAAGGAGACGGAAAGAGAAAAAGAAATAGAGAGATAAAAGATACAGGGCGAGAGAAAAGGAGAGAGGGAGGGGGAGAAAGAAAATGTGAAGGAAACAGACAAAGAGAGAGAGAAAAAGGAATAGAAGAAAAAGAGAAAAAAAGCGCAGAGGGCGAATTAATGTTGCTTTTATTACTCCATAAGAAATAGTCTTGTACCTTTGCTGGAAGTTCTATTTGCTCAAAAAAAAAGAGAGCAAAAAGAGAGAGAGCAAGGAAGAGACAAAGAGAGCCAGAGAAAGGCAAACGTTGCAGAGAAGATAATTACACAGAAATAGAGAGAGAAATAGGGAGAGAAATAAACAAAGAAATAGAGAGAGAAATAGAGAGAGAAAAAAGAATGAGAGAGACAGAGAGTGAGGAAAGGAAGAGCGGAAGAGAGACAGGGAGAGGTGTTGCTGCTGCACTTGCGTGCGCAGTCGGGGAGCTAGTCCGATGGGCAGATATTGCCTTGCCTTGTTTTATGATACCCCGCAAGGGCAGGTGCAAAGATCGTGGAAAAGTCAAGGGTCAGGTCAAACAACAGCAAAGGAAAAAAGAAATAGACAGGTGAAAGGGAATGAGGTAGTCAAGGGTGGGTGTGAAACATGGATACAGTACCAAGAGACGTTGGGGGGCGTGGCGGGCGGGGAGGGGCAGGAACAGATGAAAGATTACAAGACACTCGAGCCCGATGAGATGAATGTATGTCCCTTGACTTCGTTGATCTCCAGGACTCCGCACGATCGATGTGTGCGTGCGATCGTGCGCACGCTTGCTTGTGTGCATGTTCGTATGTGTGTGTGCAAGTGTGTCCGTCTCTCTCTGTCTTTCTCTTTCTCTCTCTCTCTTGTTCTCTCTCTCCGTGTTTCTCTTTCTCCCTTTTTCTCTCTCTCTTTCTCTCTCTCTTTGAGTCTCTGCGTCTCTGTATCTCTGTACCTCTGTGTCTCTGTGTCTCCGTGTCTCTGTACCCCTGTATCCTTGTATCTCTGAATCTCTGTATATTTGTGTTCAGAGTCTAAATGTACTCATGATCAGAACACGATTATTAGTAGAACTCGTTTATAACGTATCTCATCAAATTATATTCACGAACTTGACAAGATGTTCGGTAGTACTCTGTAAAAAGTAATCCAAACACCGTTTGATATGCGGCAATCTCGAGAATTCGAAAATAAAACAAGAAAGACCAGTACAACAATTTCCAAAGAACAAAGCAATCAAAAAAATACAAGCTTTGTTCCATGGACAACACAACACCTTTGGTGCTAGCCTGCAAATGATGATTTAATCGTGCAAATATGCTACTCGTCCAGAGATCACGGTGCCCGGGCCAACACATGAGTCAAACGATTCAGCACATTTGGAAGGTAAGGTGGCAAATTGTTGAGAAGACCTGCACAATGTCAACATGTGTCTTGCATTGCCGTATATCCATCACACAGTGAGTAAGCGAGATACGACATTTTTGTTGATGACCTTTTCAAGTGGTTGTTGTTTGCCGAATACAAGCACGTTTGCACCAAATGAACTTGCACAGTGTCTTTACTGTGTCTTGCTCATCATACGGTGAGCCTTTGGTGCTCACCTAGACGTTGGCCTCGCGCAACGACAAAACCCGTGCAGATTCATTGGGACTGATCACGTTTGCTTTCCTCATTACAGGGAAGATGGCCGTCTTTGAAGAAAAAGAACAGCTACGTATGAGCCCTGTGAAGCGCTTTCACTGCTGACATCAAGACGGAGCTGTCCGACGAGAAGGAGTTGCCTGAATTGCATGCCAATGGAGCGCATGGCGAGATAGACCTGCCAGACGAGACAGAACTGCCCGACGAGACAGAAGTGCCCGACGAGAATAGAAAGCATCGAGCCCTCCCCACAATCAGTCTGGGGGGGTGTGATTTTCCGAGGCATATCAAGAAGGTCATGTTGTTGGGTAACGTGAGTCCTTGCCATCTACTCTGGTGACCTTGCTAGACCAAGTGAGTCCTTAGGATCCACT
>Ga0105054_10009597_pt1 | contig 12513 bp, 11 predicted proteins | sample BON02_FD_78091 | JGI IMG/M metagenome (GOLD analysis project Ga0105054, IMG submission 78091) | Freshwater microbial communities from Lake Bonney liftoff mats and glacier meltwater in Antarctica - BON-02 (megahit assembly) | ecosystem: Environmental > Aquatic > Freshwater > Ice > Glacier... | reverse complement strand
TATATATATGTATATATATATATATGTATATATATAGATATATAGATACATAGATATATACATATATATAAATATGCATATACATATAAATATAAATATATCAATATATATATATATATACATATATCTATATATATCTTTATATATATATATATATATATATATATATATATATATATATATATATATATCTATATATAACTATAGCTATATGTGGATAGATGGATAGCAAGATAGATAGACAGATAGATAGTAATCAGACAACCCGCCCGTCTCTTACGCATGCACGCCCTTCCACGTGTACTACTAGGATACTGCCGCGGCACGGGCGCACGGGGCTGTCCTGGGGGTATGGGCTAGCCCGCTTTTCCCACCGTGCCCTGCTAGCAACGCTTAACTGCTACACGTTCAAAACATATCGGTGGGAGGTAACGGTAAACTACGGTTCTAACGCTTCCAGGCAAGTTCCGCGGCACAGACGCGGGTTCAGCCCTGCGGCTGCGGCAGCGACGGGTTAACCCCGGGTTCAACCCGATATATATATATATATACATAAAGATATGGATATAGATATAGCTATAGCTATAGATATAGCTATAGATACAGATATGGATACAGATATAGACATAGCCATAGATATATATAGATAGGGGTTAGGGGTTAACCCGACGCCTAATAAAGTCCATAAAACACGACCTCGGGTTAACCCCATACCCCCCTCCATCGAATATAATATGTTATATGTGCACTATAGTAACACCGCTCTGTATGTTTAACATGTGACGGTTAAGCAATACTAGCGGTGGGAGTTAAACCAGGCGCAAGAACGTTACATTGATTTAAAAAGGCGCCTGCTGTGAGCACGCCCTAGTTTGCCTTTCTAACGGGAACCCCCCCCTTTCGGCTCCCGAAGCCACTCTCGGATCAGGTTCCTGTGCGTGTGTGCTCGTGTTAGGTGCCTTATTATAACCGTCTGTAAGTAAATTGTCGACGTGAGCAGACGTTAGTAATTTCATTGCAAACTGAAACAACCAACGGGTTAACCCGACGTTCAAATCCATTCGTCTTTGATGCAGCCACGCCATTCTGTGTAAACTACCAGGCTACAGTCGCGGCACAGGCGCACGGGGCTCTTGCTCTTGTCGTCAGGGTTAGGTTTCACCTTTCACCCCACCCAATTGTCCGCTACCATAAAATTCAAGCACTGCCGGTCCGGTTACTTTATATAGCCGTACCTTTACGTCGGTCGAAGCTGCTTCTGCATTGGCCAGCGTGCGCAGTGCGTGCCAAATCATCGCCGGTGTGCCACCGCTTAACCCGAGCGATGGACCGCCGCCTAAAAATATTGATATAGCACAACCTCCTGGAGTGCAAACCCGCCCGTCCCTGGCATAATGTGGGGTCAGTCCGAGAGAAGAGATAGCACATATCTGCGTACTGCTTTCTTGTAAACAGGTTAACCCCCTATCTCGTATCTCGGGATAACCCCGTAACCCCTTATCTCGGACTAACCCCAAATTGTGTTCGGGTGAACCCGATATCTGCATACTGGTTTCTTGCAAACACTCTATCTCTCATAGCTGCGTTGTATTTCGCACACCTCCCCTGGCTACGTATTCAAAAGAAAAGAACACAACGGTGCTCTCGGGTTACCCCTAACCCACCACGTGGGCCTGCTGTCAGGCTACTGCCGCGGCTCAGGCGCACGGGGCTCTTGCTCTTGACGGCGGCGGCGGCGGCAGCGATGGCATGCCGTCTCCTAATATCAATAAGACACAGCCAGCGTACATGCAAATCGAGTCGTCTCTGATGCAGCCACGCCCTTCTCTGTATACTACCAGGCTACGGCAGGGGGACAGGCTCACGGGGCTTTCCCTCGGGTTAAGTGATGACCCGCCTCCCCCACCGTGCTCTGCTAGCAACGCTTAACCGCTACGCGTTCAAATTATATCGGTGAGAGTTGGCGGTAAACTGCTGTTATAACGCTACCAGGCTGCTGCAGCGACACAGGCTCACCGGGCGCTTGCTCTTGTCGGCGGCGGCAGCGGCAGCGATGCCATACCGTTCATAATATCGATACGACACAACCTCCTCACACGAAAATACATTCGTCTCTGATGCAGCCACGCCTCCTATTTATACTACCAGGCTACAACAGCCGCACAGGCTCACGGGGCTCTTGCTCTTGTCGGCGGTGGCGGCGGCAACGATGGCATACCGGTGATGATGTGGCGCGCACTGCGCACGATGGTCGATGCGGGCGCTGCGTCAACCGACGTGCATGTAACGCTATTTTGTGTTACCTAGTTTCAAAGACGGTTATAATTCGGCACCAAACACGAGCACGCACGCACATAAAATTAATCCTAGAGTGGCTTTGGGAGCAGAAAGGGGGGGACTCCCTTCGATATCTAGACATCTGGGGGGCGAGTCGACGTTGTATACGATCATACAGCTCACACCGCACAAGCTGATCGCGACGACATCGGTATAGCCCTGAACAATCCTTAATCTGATTGGCGGCATACCGGCGATGATGTGGCGCGCACTGCGCACGCTTGTCGATTCAGGCGCAGCGTCGGTCGACGTGCAGGGGATGCTATATAAAGTAACCGGGCCGGCAGTGCTTGCCGTTTATGATAGCGACACGTTGGGTGGTGTGGGGTCGGGGGGCGCTGGTACGCTGTTGATAGGTGAACAATCCATCAGAACACTTCACACACTTCCTTTCTCACACACACCTCCAACATTTACATTCCTAATGCCATGCAACTCACACCATCCGAGCTCATCGCGACGACATCGTATTAGCCTAGAATTGTTTTAACCTCAGCGGTGGCATACCGGCGATGATGTGGCGCGCACTGCGCACGCTGGTCGATGCGGGCGCAGCGTCGGTCGACGTACAGGTGATGCTATATAGAAACGTGTTTACAGACGGTTATACTAAGGCACCTAACACGAGCACATACACACCGGAAACTGATACGAGATTGACTTCGGGAGCCGACAGTGGGGGGACTCCCTTCGATACCTAGATGTCTGGGGGGCGAGTCGACGATTGCTAATACCCTACAACTCACATGACACAAGCTGATCGCGACGACATCGGGTTAGCCTAGACCAATGCTTAACCTGAGCGGTGTGGCGTACCGGCGATGATGTGGTGCGCACTTCGAACGCTGGTCGATGCAGGCGTAGCGTCGACCGACGTACAGGTGGTGCTATATATAAACAGGCGCCTATGCTTAGAACTGTAACGTCCTAGCGCCTTCATTGCAGTTGACAGATTGACCCCGACCGTAACACTAACGCTGTGCTAGGATCGCTTAACTGTTACAGGTTTAACAACAAAGCGGTGGTATATACACGTGTTTACATTCATAATACCATACAACTCACACCACATAAGCTGGTCGCGACGACATCGGTGAAGCCATGAACAATTTCTAACCTAAGCGGTGGCATACTGGCGATGGTGTGGCGCGCACTGCGCACGCTGGTCGATGCGGGCACGGTCGACCGACGTACAGGTGATGCTATATAGAAACGTGTTTACATTCCTATTGCCATACAACTCACTCCACGGGTTTACCTCGGGTCCACCCTGCGCGACTCTCCAAAATACGCAGTGGTCAACCCGTCGGTCCATTTTCACATTGATATAACTATATCTGAATACATATCTGTATATCTATATCTATACAAATATACATATCGATGTTTTTAACGCTAGCCGCGATTGGTCGACGGTGTTCTGTGCGCTTACCTGATTCAAATTCCAGTCTCCTATAATCAAATGCACCACACTCTCAGGAAAAAGTTGCTCACGTACCTGAGCAAGTCTCATGTTCAATCGGAAACTTGCGTAGAGCTGCGGGGAACCAGCGTTTCTGTTTCGACCTACGCACAGGTGGTTGCCTTCCTGTGCGACTCACCGCGATGCGCAGTGGTTAACCCGCCGGTCCGTCTATATATATATAACTGTAATTACATATATAAATATCAATATATGTACATACACGTGTATTTACGTATGCACGGCTAGCCACGATTAGTTGAAGGTGCTCTGCAGCTGCTAATGAACCGCTATAGTTGAATATGCTCTCCCCAAGTACCTCAGCGAGGTTTCGACTAAGCGTTTCGTCGTTTTGACTATAGCCATTCTAAGAGTCGAATAACTTAGGCGTACAGGGCAACTAGAACTCACTCTAATCAACTGACGCACAGGTCTTCGCCTTCTTGCGCGACTCACCGCGATACGCATTGGTTCCTCCGCCGGTGCATCTGTATATATGTGGATGCAACTATACGTAGCTGCATATGTATATCAATGCATGCCCGTATACACGTATTCAAACTAGTTTAAGGCTAGCCACGATTGGTCAACTCCTACTTGTTCAACTGACGTGCAGGTCTTCGCATTGCTGCGCGACACTCGGCGTTTCGAAGTTGTTAACACGCCGGTCCGTCTACGTACATACCGATAATTACATATAGACATAGCAATATTTGCAAGGCTAGCCGCGGTTGGTTAGCTCCCTTTTTTTGACCAACGCACAGGTGTTCTTCGCCTTTCTTCGCGACACTCCGCGATACGCAGTGGTTGACCCGCCGGTCCATCTGTATACAGATGCAACTATACATACACGTATATGTATCAATATATGCAAGGCTAGCCAAGAGTGGTCTACTCCCTATTTTCGCAGGTCTTCGCCTTTCTGCGCGACTCACCGCGATACGCAGTGGTGCGCGGACTTCTGCGCAGCTGTCGCAAGGAGCACCCGGAACTACGCATCAGGTCGCTCGCCGTCAGTTCAGGTGACGATATCAACATAGACAGCCATAAATATATACATGTATACGTAATCATATATATGTATATATATATATGTGTGTATATAAATAGTGCGCGGACTCCTCCGCAGCTGTCGCAACCCGGAACTACGCACCCGGTCGCTCGCCGTTATCTAAGCTGATTGTATACAGATGAATATAGATTGATATGCGTAGACATATATATATATATATATATATACTTAGATATGTATACATGACTCGTGGTCGTATCCGCAGTTCGGGTTAATCCGTAAACCCTGTCAAAGCAAAGCTCATCGATGGCTAGGTGTGCCACAGGACAGCGCAAAGTAAACTCTTCTTCCCGCTTGTGTGTGCTTTGTTCTATAGGCCGCGCGATTCTCCCCGCCCTCCCTGTCGAAGCAAAGCTAATCGACGGCCAGGCATACACGCGCTCGCTGCGCCGTGTCCAGCCGATTGGTGTGGACGATAATATCGTGAGGGGCGCGCCACTGCTGTCTCCCCTGCCAACGCCGCCCTCGCTGCGTGCCTCATCCGTGTCGCATGCGGCCGCGGTCAATGCATCTGCCGCCGCCGCCGCCGCCACAGCCACTGCCGCCACCGCTGCCGTCGCCGCCACCGCCGTCGCCGCCCTCGCCGTCGCTGCTTGCGCCGACTCCAAGGAAGCGGCAGCATTGCCCCGTCTGCCACAATCGGGCGCCGGCGTGGCCCTAGTTACGGGCGGGCTGCGCGGTGTTGGCTTCTGCGTCGCTCGCTATCTACTCGACAGTCGCCGCTGTTCGCGCGTGGTAATGGTCGGACGCTCGCATCCTCGCCCGCGTGACCGAGCTGCTGTGGACGAACTGGTAAGTAGTCGTCGTGGCAAGAGTCGCAGTCGTATACTATTAGTCGAACTAATAGTCGTCGTCATGGTCGTCGTGGAAGTAGTAGTTGTAGCAGTAGGATGATGGTCGGACGCTCGCACCCACGCCCGCGTGACCGAGCTGCTGTGGACGAGCTGGTAAGTATGCGTAATGGTAAATAGTAGTAGTTTGTGTTGTGTAGTTAGTGGTAGTAATCGTGGTAATAATAGTAGTAGTAGTTGCTGTTGTGGTAGTAGTAGTAGGGTGATGGTCGGACGCTCGCACACGCGCCCGCGTGACCGTACTGCTGCTGACGAACTGGTATGCAGCTACCCTATAGTACGAGTAGTAGTAGTAAACGTATTCGGATGTGCGGGCTAACCCTATATCTGTATAAACCAACCCTGTTTTATGTATAGAGTGCATATTTTGTGCACCACTCCGAGTCACCTGTTTCCGCGGATGCCAACTGTCCTTTTGAACTGGGTTTAAGGGTTCACCCATGCGCAGGCCCTAGTGTGCCTTTCTCATAAGTACATTCTCGACGTGAGCAGAGGGTGACCATGTCATTGTAAAATGGCGAATAACCGTTTGTTTCTCTAATTGTGGTGGGCTAATGTAGTTAGCCATTTAGCCGCCTTTAATTATAGCGGCCCTTCGTCACCCTCCCTTCACGCCAGCCGTTGAGTTATTTTGCAGTGAAACTAGGGCCTGCTCATTGGGAAAGGTTATCAGTCCGTGCGGCTGTGCGCAGTGTTGCATCTGCGCTCGCGTAGCGCCGACGCTCGTGTAGCATCAGCCACAGTGCGTGGCGACGTCCTATTTTAATAAACAAGGGGAGTGATAGGGAATACCTGCAGGGGCTAAGGGGGGGGTTCACGCTACAAATTAGCTGCGAACTAGCCACGAACTATCGAGCGAACATCGAGCTCAAGTTCGCATCCCAGCAGGAAGCCCTGGGGCTACCCCCATGGAATCTTTCTCGTGCCCGTAGGCCCGACGTTTCGTGGATCAACAATTTCCGTTCGGTACTGTCTCCGGTTAACCCGACGTAGCGCCGAGATTCACATCTGCGACCTTGCATAGTAGATGCCACTGTGTAGCGTTCTATCTATGCAAACCAACCCTGTGTTATGTATAGAGTGAGTACTATGTGCGTCATGTGGATTCATCAATTTGTGTGGCTTGACTTATGTGCATCATTTGGGTGACACCCCGTTTCCGTGGATTGACTAATTGTCGTTGTGTACTGTCTTTATGTGCAACGCGACGCCGAGATGCGCGGGCTAGTCCTCTATCTATATACACCAACCCTGTGTTATTTACAGATTGCGTATTCTGTGTATCACGTGGATTACGACTGTTTCGTGGCTTGGCGTGTGCATCACTCGTGTTCACCTCGGGCTAACCATTCCCGTTATGTACTGTCGCTAGGTGCAACGCGACGCCGAGATTCAGATTTGCGACGTCGCCGAATGGGCGCAAGTAGCAGCGCTGCCAGATGCCAGGTGCGCAACGGAGTAACCCAGGCGCGTGGGTACCAAAGCGTTCGCCCGAACTTGGTACCGTGTCCTAACGTGGTAGTGTTGGCCCGCACGACCGTTTGCGGCGCCGGACGTCCTGCTACTCGTTACCGGGCAGCAAGGAAGCCCCTCCCCCGCGTGCCGATAGCTTTTCAGGGCTGGCCATGCGTACGCGGGGAGCCCCATCGATGAAAGTACCAAGTACAGGCACGGTACCAAGTTAGAGCGTTCGGGTTAACCCGAGGTGTATGTGCATGAGCGAGGTTCGACTCAAAGTGTCATCGTTTTAAGTAAAAGAAGCTCGAAGTCGAATTGCGTATGAATGGGCGACCAGGGCCTCGGCGTACGGTATGAGTAATACGGGGAGGAAATGAAAACTAGTTAACCAAAGTGTCGCGGGTTAACCCGAAAACCGGATATAACCCGACCCGAACAATTACGAACATTCTGTGACCGACGATTGAGAAATCGAAACTGCAACCGCCGCTTGGTATGAGTCACAGCACCAAACCAGTCAGCAGTGATTAGTACTTCTTGCTTGTCAAGCGCGAAGAGACCGACGGCTCGACACTTTCAAAACAGCCGTTACGCTCTGTTTCAATAATGAAACACTAAAACTAAACCCCCACTCCGTATGACTCATCCGGCGCACGGTGCGGCGTTGGCTGCCGGGTTTCGGAGCGATACGAAACTAAAGTTATACGGTTATACCGGTGGGGGGCGAATTGTTTTCTTGCAGCAGGAGCGCTCAACATACCCGCGCGAAATGGTTATAACGCCTACGGCGCCTCCAACTTAATCAGCGCCGTTGTCTTTGTTTGTATCAGTCTGGTTAGGGTCACGGTAAACGGTGCCCTGAGCGCGTACGTGATCTGACTCGCAAGTTGTCTATACTCAAAATAACGAAACTCTTAGTCGCAACTCGCTCAGGTACCTGAGCAAAGCGAATTCAACCGTAGCGGTTCATTAGTAGCTGCAGGAAACCTTTAACCAGCGCCGTGGTGTTTGTTTGTTTCAGTCTGGTTGTACACTGCGCGGGCCAACCCGAGGTTAGCCCCCGTTGACGTGAATCCGGGATGCTCGCGGGTTAACCCCGACTAGTTTGAAGGGAATCGAACTCAACGGCTCGATACCACTCGTACAACACCGAATGGTTGCTATATGCAGTAACCAGATCCTTGTATTTGTTTTTGATGTCAGCCTCATTGTGCACTGCGCGGGAATCGTCGACGACCAACTGATGCGCCACGTGACTTTTGAGCGAGCGCATGCCGTGCTGCAGCCGAAGGTGCAAATATAGACAATGTGTTTATAGATACATATACATGTAGATAGATAGATATATGTAGATAGCTAGGCAGGCGACCAGCTGATGCGCTGCGTGACATCCGAGCGTGCACACGCCGTGCTACAACCCAAGGTACACATATAGACAGTATGCATATAGATACAGATAGATAGATATCGATATATATATATAGATAGATAGATAGGTAGGCGACCAGCTGATGCGCCACGTGACTTCCAAGCGAGTACACGCCGTGCTGCAACCCAAGGCACACATATAGACACTATTCTTATAGATACACACATATGTAGATGGATAGATACATGCAGATAGATAGGTAGGCGGCCAGCTGATGCGCCACGTGACTGCCGAGCAAACACATGCCGTGCTACAACCCACGATACGATCTAGACAATATGTTTGTAGATAACGATATATGTAGATAGATATATGTATGTGGATGTATAGGTAGGCGACCAGCTGATGCAACAATTCACTTTCGAGCGAGCTCAAGCCGTGCTGCAACCCAAGGTACAATCTAAACAATGTGTTTATAGATAACGATAGATTTAGATAGATAGATATATGTGGATATATAGGTAGGCGACCAGCTGATACGCCACGTGACTTCTGAGCGAGCGCATGCCGTGCTACAACCCATGGTGCACATATAGATAATATGTGTATAGACACATATATATGTAGAGATATAGATATATGTAGATAGATAGGTAGGCGACCAGCTGATGCGCCACGTGACTTCCGAGCGAGCACACGCCGTGCTGCAACCCACGGTGCAAATATAGACAATGTGTTTATGGATACATACACATGTAGATTGTAAGATATATGTAGATCGATAGTTAGGCGACCAGCTGATGCCCTCGTAACTTTCGAGCGAGCACACGCTGTGCTACAACCCAAGGTGCAATAATATAGACAATATGTTCATAGATACAGTTATATGTAGATCGGTAGATACATGTGGATAGATCGGTAGGCGACCAGCTGATGCGCCAACCGTTGACGACCGGAGCCGCGTATGTGGGTAGCTATACGTTGCACGCTTAAGGGCGCGCTTCGCACGGATTCTGCCTAGCAGGCTCCCTTATGGGGTCGCCTTGTTGCCATTAGACTAATAGCTGCGCGTGCGCCAGTGTTGGGCTGTGTTTTTTCGTTTCTCCGTGACTTCCGAGCGAGCACATGCCGTGCTGTAGCCCAAAGTACAATCTAGATAGTATGTGTATATATACAGATATATGTAGATGGATATATATATAGATAGATAGATAGGTAGGCGACCAGCTGATGCGCCACGTGCCTTTCGAGCGAGCACAAGCCATGCTGCAACCCAAGGTGCAATCTAGACAATATGTGTAAAGATAAAGATATATAGATATCGATAGATATTCAGATAGATAGGTAGGCGACCAGTTAATGCGTCACGTGACTTCGAAGCGAGCACAAGCCGTGCTGCAACCCAAGGTGCAAAAAAAAAACAAAAAAAAAGATATTACTTGTATAGATAACGATATATGTAGATAGTTAGATACATGTTGACAGATAGGTAGGCGACAAGCTGATGCGATACGTGACTTTCGAGCGTGCGCATGCCGTCCTACAACCCAAGGTACACCATAGACAATATGTGCATACATACAGATATATGTGGATGGAGATATACATACATGTAGATAGATCGGTAGGCGACCAGCTGATGCGTCACGTCACTTTCGAACGTGCGCATCCCGTACTGCAACCCACGATGCAAATATTGACAATATGTGTATAGATACATATATATGTAGATACATCGATACATGTAGAAATATAGGTAGGCGACCAGCTGATGCGCCACGTGGCGTGTGAGCGTGCGCATGCCGTGCTACAACTCAAGGTACACTATAAACAATGTGTTTATAGATACAGATATATGTAGATATGTAGATATATGTAGATATATAGGTAGGCGACCAGCTGATGCGTCACGTGACTTCCGAGCGAGCACACGCCATGTTGCAACCCAAGGTACACTATAGACAATACGCATATAAATAGATAGATATACATAGATAGATACAGATAGATATATGCAGGTATGTAGGTAGGCGATCAGCTGATGCGGCACGTGACATTCGAGCGTGCACATGCGTACTACAACCCAAGGTACACATATCGATAATATGTGTATAGATAAAGACATGTGTAGATAGATGGATACATGTAGATAGACAGGTAGGCGACCAGCTGATGCGCCACGTGACTTTCGAGCGAGCACAAGCCGTGCTACAGCCCAAGATGCACATATAGACAATATGTGTATAGATACACATAGATAGATATCGATAGATATGTGTAGCTAGAGAGGTGGGCGACCAGCTGATGCGTCACGTGAATACCGAGCGAGCGCATGCCGTGCTGTAACCCACGGTGCAAATATAGACAGTATGCATAAAGATACAGATAGATATAGATAGTTATGTATATGTAGATGGATAGGTGGGCGACCCGCTGATGCGCCACGTGGCTTTTGAGCGAGCACACGCCGTGCTACAACCCAAGGTGCAATATAGACAGTATATGTATAGATACATGTATACGTAGATAGATCGATATATGTAGATAGATAGGTAAGCGACCAGCTGATGCGACACGTGACCTCCGAACGAGCTCGCGCCGTGCTACAACCCAAGGTGCACATAAAGATAGTATATATATATAGACACATACATATGTAGATATATATATGCATGCGTAGGTAGATATTTAGGCGACTAGCTGATGCGGTAGGTTACTTCCGAGCGTGCGCATGCCGTGCAACAACCCAAGGTGCAATCTAGACAGTGTGTGTATAGAAATAGATAGACAGATATCGATAGATATATGCAGATAGATGGGTAGGCGTCCAGCTGATGCGCAACGTGACTTCCGAGCAATCGCATGCCGTACTACAACCTAAGGTATGCTCTACACAATGTGTGTATAGATAAAGATACATGTAGATAGTTAGATATATGTGGATATATAGGCAGGTGACCAGCTGATGCGACACGTGACTCCGGAGCGAGCACACGCCGTACTACAACCCAAGCTGCAATCTAGACAATATGTGTATAGATACATACATATGTAGATAGTTAGATATATGTAGATAGATAGGTAGGCGACTAGCTGATGCGCCACGTGACTTCCGAGCGAGCACACGCCGTCCTGCAACCCAAGGTACACTATAGACAATATGTTTATAGATACAGATATATGTAGCTATATAGATACATGTAGATAGATAGGTAGGCGACCAGGTGATTCGCCACGTCATTTCCGAGCGAGCGCATGCCGTGCTACAACCCAAGGTGCACATATAGACAACGTGTTTAGAGATACATACATAAGTAGATAGTTAGATATATTTAGATAGATAGATAGGCGATCAGCTGATGCGCCACGTGACGTTCGAGCGAGCGCACGCCATGCTGCAACCCAAGGTGCAATCTAGACTATGCGTTGAGATACAGATATATGTGTATAGATAGATATATGTAGATGGATAGATAGACGACCAGCTGATATGTGACGCGACTTCCGAGCGAGCGCATGCCGTACCACAACCCAAGGTGCAAATATAGACAGCATGCATATAGATGGATATTGCTATAGATAGATATCGAGGTAGATAATAGGTAGATAGATATATAAACAGATAGATGGATATATTTATATATAGGTATGCATACATATGAATAGAACGATGGATCGATAGATAGATAGATAGATAGATAGATACATATATACATATATAGATAGATAGATATATCGATATATTTGTATATACGCGTGTGCATGTATATACACATATACGTATATATGTGTAAACAGCAACCTCGACCCTGACCGTCAAAGTAAGTCTACACTTGTTGTCGAACAGCTGCAGAGCGCGCTCAACCTGCGGCGCCGATTCGAGCGCGCACCCATCGGCGCGTTTTATGTACATATATATATATATATATGTATATATATATATATATATATATATATATATATA
>Ga0105054_10009589_pt1 | contig 12520 bp, 13 predicted proteins | sample BON02_FD_78091 | JGI IMG/M metagenome (GOLD analysis project Ga0105054, IMG submission 78091) | Freshwater microbial communities from Lake Bonney liftoff mats and glacier meltwater in Antarctica - BON-02 (megahit assembly) | ecosystem: Environmental > Aquatic > Freshwater > Ice > Glacier... | reverse complement strand
GACGAAGGGATTTAGAGACCTGGGGCTGCTCGACCGTACCGTCCGAAGAAACGGTGGCTTCAGGCATGGACGATTCTATCGAGAGTTCCGAGGGGGGTGAGGATGAATAGTCGCCGTCATCGTCATCGTCATCTTCGTCGGCAACAAAGGGGGCCGAATTCACGTCAGCACCGTCCTCGACCAATTTTCGGATCAGCTGAGCATCACCCACCTCCGCCGCAGACCACAGTTTGGAGTTGAGTTCCATAATTTCTTCAGGAGATTTGGGCTCCGTCTGCGCGTTCTCCGTCATCGAGAGCGGGCCTGTGCGGACGTACCTGGAGGCTCTGCTCCTAAGCTGCAGCCGACCCATCGGGACTGCGACAGGAAGATGGCTTCGGCACGCTGAACTCCGTAGTGCTGGGTGCCGCGTGCGCATCTCCATGTTGGCACCGTGAAACTGCGCGGCCAGTCCGCAGAGGTGCGGCTTGAGCCCGGACGCCGAGGGTGACAAGAATCCTGTTACCGAGCCGGCAAATGCGGCCGTCGCTGGCGCCGCTCGCTTCCGAGGCGCCAAATCATCTTTCAGGGCACCGCCCGGCGACACGCACATGAGCACCAGCACCACAGCGGGGGCGCCAAGGCGGAAGATGGCCATCTTCCTCCGCGACACAAACTTGTCAGGAAACACCCTCTAGATAGAAAAGAGTTCGTAATCCACAGGTTTCTAAGTTTTGCCCAAAAATGCACAACTTTTGAGTGAGATACATATGAATATCCATTCGATGTGTGCGACACACAACATTGGTGCACCGTGTACGCAGTTGGAATTGTGTACAGCTTGATCCCATCTTACCGGGTCTGGAAGAGCGGATTGGATTTGTCATACTTGCTGCAAAAGCGCCATCGACAATTTGTCCCTCGGTCAGCTCCATACATATCTGTCTGGCAGCGACAGCTTCCAACCCGTTTGAGATCTGAGCCGAACATGTCTGTTCTGGCTCTCCAGGTAGCTCGCTGCCCCTCTTCCTCGTGCCGCAATTTGTGCTTTTCCTCGCCCGCTCTGATCTTGTTTGCATTTTTCGTCGGTGCGTCTAAGTTCGGGGTGTTGCTTTCTTGTTTTGCCAGAACAATTGATGTGTCCTGAAGATAATTGCAAGTGCACTTGCGACGCTATGCGATCGGGACAGATTGCTTGCTCAGAGATGCCATCGCCTGGCAACGTGCCATATTCTGAAAATGGGTTTGACAGGACATGACGCTTGGCCCGCAGTCGTCTATGTTTTTACACGACAGCTCATGCTACCCAATCAGCTTTGACGAATATGGCAGTGAGTCGCCAGATCACTGCCACTGGCATGGCGGTGAGTTGACTTTGCGTCCTTTCTGGCTTGCTGTAACCTGTCCACCCGCCTTGCCTTGAAAGTGACAGATTGGGCTCTTAGTTGATTCTGTATTTGGCATGGTGTGGGCAGAAGAGGACTTGGATTTGAACCCTGGACAACCAGCAGCAAGCCCTGGTTTCGAGCCGCCCCCGCTGCAACGTCCCAAAGCGCTGCGCCCATCTTTGCACAACGCGCCAACCCACACGCATATTGTTTCTCGCGAGCGCACGCCGCGTGTTGCAGCAGCGCGGAGAGATCTTTATGCCAGAGTCAATGACAACGCTGAAGGTGCCTCTTGCAAGCCAACAGATGACCTAGCCGACCAATATGCGAGCTATCAACACCATCACCTTGATTTGATTCTGTCTCGCCCCGACACTGTTACTAGTACTTCTAGTTGCAGCGCCCATACTTCCGCTGCGGTAAGTTTTTGTGGGTCGGGCACGCGGTGGCGAGGTGCGCGGCGGCGGAGGGCTTTAGCTCGACGTCGCCGCGCGACCACTGGATCGGACCAGAGCAAGGGAGTATTTCAACCCAAAAAAAAAGAATTTTTTTCCCAAATTTTAGCTGTGTATTGAGATTTGGTTGCGGAATACACAACCACTTTTAAAAATTCTCAACACACAATTAATTGGCGAAAAAGGTCAATACACAACTAATTGGCGAAAAATCTCAATACACAACTAATTGGCGAAGAACTGAATATTCCTTACACAAGTAATTTTCGAAAGAAACTAATGATACAACACCTATAAACCATGACGATTAAACCGTTGCAGCCCGCTGACGAGGAGCTGAGACTCGAAAGGAGCAGAGACTCGTTGACGGACTGGAAATTGGAATCCAGGATGAATCGATGTAGGTCTCTTTCCGAGAAATTATTTGAAGAAGAGAGCCTCAAGTGTCTCGTTTCAGATTCCAATTTCCATTCTGACTATTCGAGTCTGTTCTTCTCGAGAAGGGGCTGTATAACCCATGACGATACAACAGTCATCATGCAACTTTCCTGGAAGAGCACGCTTCGGGGCTCAAGTTTCTCCCCGCTGCACGCCCCAACTATGTCTTGTGCTTCGCGCAGGGTTGTGCTTGACTATGTGTGTGTCTTGTGCTTGGCGCATGTCTTGTGCTTCGCGCAGTGCACGGCAGTTTCTATGTGTTGTGTCGTCCAACTATGTCTTGTGTTTCTGCGTTGTCCAACTATGTCTTGTGCTTCGCGCAGCGCGCGGCAGCTTCGTTAGATACACGCTGCGCGGCAGTTTCGCTCGATACATCAACTCGATACATCAACAGAATTGTAGTCCTGGCGTGGAATAGTCACATCTCAATGCATGAATAGTCACATCTCAATGCGTGCAGCCCTGATTGTAAAGTCGTGCTCCACATGTTTCTCAAACGCAGTTTCTGTGCAAGGGAGCGCTGTATCTAGTCCACTGTATCTAGTCCACTGTATCTAGTTGGCACGCGATATGCACTGTATCTACTGCACTCTATCTCGTGCACTCTATCTAGTGCGTGCCAACGCTTGGCTGGAGCATACAAATACACTAGTGCATTCAGCAACAGAGCAATCGCCCTTGTCCCTGGACATGCCGCACAGTTGTCTACTCTAGCAAATCGAAACCAGCGTTTATATGCAGCCACAGCCATGTTTGACAATACAGCAGGCCCACCAGGGAGCAAAGGCGCGGTGACTTTCGACCGGGCGTTTAGACAATACCTAGACCACTTTTGTAATTAACCGATCCCTGAGATGTAGACCATAGCTGTGAAAGATTGGCGTCTGTCAAGGTGCGACGCATGTCACATGATGTCACCTCACACATTTGAATAAATTATCCAAAAATGAAGGACATACTTCAGTGTGAGCTGTCCTTTTTTGGGATCATTTATTGAAATGACCTTCATTTTTGGATAATTGATTCAAATGTGACGATAGGTATGTCGCATTATGTGACCTAGTGACGTATGTGACATGATGTGTGTGTGACGTATGTGACATGATGTGTGTGTGACGTATGTGACATGATGTGTGTGTGACGCAAGTCAACTCATCTCATGTGACATAATGTACTTATGTCAATGTGACATAATGTGCCTGAGGTCACCTCATCTCACCCATGTCAACCCATCTGACGGAACTATCACATATGCTATGTCAACCTCTTTGTGTATGTCAAGTCAAATGCGTGCCAAGTTCTGACGTATGCCAGCTCGTCGTGGCCAGCCCAATCAGGTGCACTAACATGTATCATCCTGCACGCACATATGCATATGCAGAACACGGGAGAGTCAACACCGCAGTCCACGAACTCCACAGCACCCGTAGCATTTGCACGGCGGCTCACGCACAGGGCACCGGTGGCGCGGAACATAATGCACGGTGCGCGCGACAAGCCATTTACACATTTGCAGGATAGCCATTTCAAAATGCCCATCAGAGCCAGGCGAAGAGGCAACAACATAGACGTAGAATCAGTGCCGCATCAGCACATGACAACGCCCAAAGCTGTGCATGCTGACAGCGCAGTGGGAAAAGGCGTAGGCATGGAGAGCAAAGAGAGTGCTCTAGGCACACCGAGCAGAAAGAAGGCCATGACGACGGAGAGCACACGGAGCAATGGCAATGTGGCGGTGAGCACACGGAGCACTCGCAACGTGACTAACGTCAGCAAGTCGGGCAAGCTCAAACGAAGCAACGATTTCCAAAAGATGCTCAATGAAATCTGCAGTCTAGACGTGCGCGACCTGCAAGTTGTCGAGTTGCCCATCTCCCGCCCTAGCACCAACGGTCTTGAGCCCTACTCTGCTCCCCACCGCACGTCCGTTTCTATTCCGCTCACTATGCTACAGACGGGCAGCGGGAGTCAGGAGAACAAGGCTGCACTGCCGAGCGGCTGGCGAGAGCTGGTGTCGACCACAACCGGTCAATTGTATTATGGCAATCTCAATCATGGTGAAAGCAGTTGGGAACGGCCGTCGGAAGTGGCTGTTGTGGCATCTCACGTTCAAGCTATCCACATGCCGGTTGTCCGTTGCACGGCTGAGACGCACGAGGCAGCCGGGACGATAGTGCAATGGGAGGCAGGGCAAGACATACAAGACTCGATAGTCCAGTGGCAGGCAGACTCTCACCTACAGATAAGCCCAGAAATACAAGACTGGGAGCGAGTGCCTGAAATGATGCGCCTGCATCTACACGACGAAAGCATTCGGCTTGATCTCAAATGCAGACACGACACCCTACGTCTAGATCTCAAGGCTTCTCTGCCCGTCGCTCCTGCAGGCTCACATGACGCCATTGTCATGGACTTGCAGCCCGAATCAGACAAGACATTCGAGCACATGACACTCGAGCATCAGCACGAGGCGCCACAGGTTGCAGTCACGCTCGACCCAGACGCCTTAGCTCCTCACCAAAGAGTGGCAGCGTCAGGTGCAGCAGCAGCGCGGGCGTCAATTTTGCATGTTGCCGCAACAGCCCTGTGCTTGGGGGTGTGTAGTCTGGTACTGGGATTGGAGAGACGTTGGAGACAGACAAAGCGGTTTACACACTTTGACATTTGCGCTGCTGGACCGCCCCTCGCTGAGTGGAGTGTTGCGATGAGCACAGGCGTGCTCCTCCTCGCCATCCTGGTGCATCTGGTGGTGCTGCCTAGGCTGCGCGGCGACAGCAGCTGCACATCACCGGCCACGACAGCGTGGGTATATTGGCGTGTGGGCCTGGTGGCGTTAGCTCTGATTGATCTCAGTCTTTTTCTTCTGGGGAATGTGTGGGTGCTGCACACGTACGCGGCCAGCGGAGTGGGGTGTAGCACCTCGTGGACCACAGCGCACCTCGGCTATGCTACAGCGGTGGTGCTAATGATTTGCATCTACCTCGAGCTCATCGCCTATGCGCTCGCGCTGGCGCTTGTGATTCGGTGCATGTATCATGCAACATACCACTCCACGTCACGGGCCTCGCAACTGCAAGAGGACAACCCCGATTCCACGAACCCTGCCAACCTCAGTCTAGGCGCAGCAGGTACCTCCCTGCACGCACGCACACACACGCACACACACATACTTCCTGACAAGCGGCATGCACAATAGGGTCTTGGGTGTGGATGACGCGTCAAGACACTTGTATACCGAGTCGAGTCTTTGTATAACGAGTCTCGTCTTTCTATAACCGCTGTCGTCCTTCAATGTCCACTTTCATCTGTCAGTCTCATCCTTGCATAAGGAGCTTGTATAAGGAGCTTGGCCTGTGACGTGTCGAGTGCCATTTTCCGAAATGAGCCTAGTATGTATTCATGTATTTCCGGAAAAGGAGGTGCTACGTGTCAGACGACATGGTCTGACGTGCTACGTGTCATGGCCTGACGTGCTACGTGTCTTGGCCGCTCTCCTGACGTGCTAGGTGTCTTGACCTCTCCTGACGTGCTAGGTGTCTTGACCTCTCCTGACGTGCTACGTGTCTTGGCCGCTCTCCTCTCCTCTCCTCTATATTGACGACAGAGCTCAATAGTGTGTAGGAGTGTAGACATGACGAGTGACAGCCTCTCTTTGACTTGCGTCTTGTGCTGCTCCGATGTGTCTATTGCGTGTGCTCTATGGCCATCTGTGGTGTGTGCCGTGTCTTGTGTCGTGTGGTGTGTGGTGCGCAGGCGAAAAGGTGGACGGAACTTTGGTTTTCGATGATCACACACCGACGCCGCGACTGGTGAGCTGCCAACCGCCTGAAGTCGTGACCAAGCCCTTGTCCTTGTCGCAGACGCCGCCTCGCAACCCCTTGTCTTGACGCCCCACAGTCGGAAAGAGGAACGACACTCTAGACGTGCTCTTGTGTGCACGACACCTTACATGACACCCCGCAAGCCTGAGACACCGCATAAGACACAGTCACCGTCTACGTCTTCGAGCAATTGCCACCAGCCGACAATACTCTAGGCATGTTGGTATGTGCAAGACACCTGGCAAGACACAGTCACGGTCCAAGTACGTATTCGTGCCACACCCAACAGTTGCTCCAACAGCCGTTTTTCCTGCGCCTAGAAAGAAGGTATTCTAGAGGCGCCCAGTGCTGCGTGCCAAATCCCACGACTCCTCCCTCAACGTTCATTTAACATTCATTTCTCCCACGCCTAGCCTAAAGGTATTCTAGAGGTACTCAGTCGTGTGCCAAGTCTCTCAACTCCTCCCCCCATGCTTATTTAATAAATTCCATGTTTATATATATGACATTGAAAGTTGCTCACAGCTCTCGCAGCGTGAATGACGTGTATGAGTGACGTGTATGAGTGACGCGTGCGTGTGTCGACATGCGTACAAGTGTGTGTGTGTCGACTTATCGACACGCATACATGTGATGGTTTTATGTGTGCATGTGTGATGTGTGCACGTGTCGACACGACACATGTGTCGACACGTGTGTCTCATGACACATGTGTCGACACGTGTGTATTATGATGCCGTTGGCATCTATCGACAGGTCGCCACGAGGATATGGAGAAGAGGATAGAGAAGAGGATGTCGAGAAGCGGATAGCGAAGAGGATATCGAGAAGCTTTTTCAAGAGGACTCGGATATCGACAGGTCGCCACGAGAATATGGAGAAGAGGATGGAAGAGAGGATATCGAGACTCTTGAACTTGAAGCCTTATCAAGAGGATGTCGTGAGGATAACGAGAGGATATCGAGAAGCCTTTTCAACCTTGAACCTAGAAAGAAAGCACTGTTTGTTTGTAAAAGCATGACCCGGTTGAAGAGGAGACATTCATCGGCGTGCACTGCCATGATGACAAGGTGCGACTTATCATGATGGCTCATAAGATGCGACTTATCATGATGGCGCGCACTGCCATCATGACAAGGTACAACTCCTACAACTTTGAAAGCAGCAGGCATGGTATTCATGCCAATATCTGTCAGACACGTGAATACTAGTGGGTAGTTGCTCTTTTCTAACAGAGAAATGACTGTGAGCAAGAGTGATGCTGAGGTGCTGCTACCAGTGATGAGAGCCTTGCGTGGTGCTGCAGGTCATGAGAGCCTTGTGATCCGAGTCGTCTTTTCAGTTTTGATTGTTGCGGCTATGTCAATTATCACACACAATACACGTGAGCAGAGATGATGACGCGACACCTGCACGTCAAATAGACCTTGACCCATCAAAATGCCACTGGGGTCCCATGAGCGCTGCACCATAAATGGCAAGTGGCTAGTCAGTCCGTGGAGGAGTCGCGGTAGCATTTGTTAATGCAAACGCACACCGTCTTATCCTGAGGCCCGGGTGCCAGTGAGAGAGAGAGAGAGGACTGCGTTTGCAAATCTCAAGAGCTTTGAGATTCGGTGGCATCACTTACGTCTACTTTGCCTTGCCCTAGCTTCTGGGTGTTTTGGCCCACACCTGGCCTGCAATCTTGGCACTGCAAACAACATCTTAGTGTAGGCTGCCAGCATTGCGTGCTCCAGCCTGAGGTTCAAATTGCACTGCCACACGGTTGTAAAGTGCTAGACTTGCAGCGCATCTTTTTGTCTTGACCTACATGGCTTTTGAAATCAAAGCGACCCGGGCCGTTGTTTTTGAAGCAAATGTGTTAGGCCCCGAGCCTGAGGCTATGTAGCGTCTAGATTGTCTAGAAACGCGCTCTACGTTTTTTGCGAAAATGTGAGCCTGAGGTTAGGTTATTTGCATTCCACATGCACATCTCGGGTGGCTTTCCCCCCTGTGGTTGCACTGGCACATGAAGCATGGTTGCACTGGCACATGAAGCATCTGGTGTCTCCAGTCTTGGCCTACTATGGTCTTGCTGCATCCCTCTGCAGTCACTGGGCACAGGACCCTACAACAAGTACCCTACAACGACCTTGAGGACTCCACAAGGGGTCTCTTTTCGTGGGCGCTGTCACTGTGGTTGTTGAGGCAGGGCAGTGCTGTGAGCGGCTTGACAATGAGGCATCTTTGACTGTGCTGGCTGCTACATCAAGTGTCGCCACTTCATGCCACTTCAACTCACTCCCACGCCTGGTATCAGGTGATTTTGAGAATCTTTATGATGCACGCAAGGGAATATTAGAGGCCTACAAATGTATTAAAGGCCTACAAATGACTTAGAGGCCTACAAATGGCGCAAGAGTGGTGGGTGCAGAGGAGAAGAAGACGCCTCACACCTTGAAGAAGACGCCTCATACTTTGAACAAGACGCCTTACACTTTGAAGAAGACGCCCCACACTTTGAACAAGACGGCTCACACCGTGTGCCTCTACTCACTCGTTGTTTGACTGGTGCTGCTTGGCCTAGAGCATCCGCAGGTCCTCACGCACTCAAGCGCTGCTAAAAAGAAAGGGGGTTGGGCTGCAATATTGGCCGGGTGCAAGTGGAGGATGTTGAGCACGCATCGCAGCGCAACGTGTTGCGCACACTGCCTCGCGCTTGCATGATGAAAGAGAGTGGCTGGCTCCGGGGCTGATAGGACGGGTTACTTTGAGGTAGGCGCTTGATCGAGAATGCGGATATTGACGATGACGATATCCTCGAAGGGCTTATCGTCCTTGCTCACCTTGACGTTTTCGATCATCTGCACCACGTCCATGCCCTTGACACACCTGTTGTTGGTGAAACATGAGAAAATGTATATGGGGAAAAACAAGTGCATTTTGTCACTTTACACTTTCGTGGCATATTGTGTCCTGCTCTTTCAGAAACAATGACGCGATCTGTCGCGACAACATATGTATGAAAAGCAAATGATAAGTGATGAATCAGTAAGGATGTGACTGGGTGTGCGAGTGAGTTTAAGTTAGTGTGTCCAAATGCGAGCGAGTGCCAGCGATTGCGAGCGAGTATCAACGCACTCACTCAAATTTGCCTGTACTCTCTCGCTGAGTGCGAGCGAGTGCGAGCACTCTTGCTCAGACTCGCATATATACTCGCTCACACTCTTCAAACTCGCCTGCACTTGCTCAAACTCGTTCAAAATCCGCTCAAATCTGCACCCAGCCGCTCGCACTCGCTGACACTCGCCCACATATTGATTCATGACTCATGATTTGTCTTCTATACACATGTTGTCGCTACAGCAGCACCAGCAACAGTGGTTGTTGCATCAAGCCTCACACCGCAGTCGGGAAAGGCAGTCGGGAACGGCACGCGCAAGAGGCGGCATACTAGGCAGGCCTCTCCACACTCAACTCTCCCGAAGGGGAGAGTCACCAACAAAGACACAGACCTGCCGAAGACAGTGTGCTTGTTGTCGAGCCACGGAGTCGGCACAGTAGTCACGAAAAACTGCGAGCCGTTGGTGCCTGGACCAGCGTTGGCCATCGACAGTGTAAAAGGTCGATCGTGTCTTAGAGATCGATGAAACTCGTCGCTGAATTCACCTCCCCAAATAGACGTGCCTCCTGTGCCATCTCCCAGTGGGTCTCCTGAAACCACCCCACACCCAATGCCAAGAGGTGTCAGTCGAGCTGCTCTACACCCATCCCTTGAGAGCAGATAGCAGATAGCACAGCAGATAGCACAGCAGATAGCACCCATGGCGCCTTGCCGATAGGGTGCACATGATGGCTGCACACCATAGCATCCACATAATAGCCTGCACATAATAGGCTGCACGCGATACAGGCGGCACACAATAGGTGACGGTAGACAGCAGACAATAGGGAGAAGATGCAGCCAATGTAGCGAGAAGATGCAGCCAATGTAGCACAGCAAGCATGATACATCAAGTGGACCGCAGACACGGCAACACTGCACCTAGAGCGCTCATATCCACACACCCACACACACACACGCACACACACGCTCACACATACACACACACACACACACACACACACACACACACACACACACACACACAAGGAATAGGGCGGACTAGCAGGTCCGCGCCCATACGGCACAGGAGACAGAGGAGGGACAAAGAGGAGGGGTCCAACAAGAGGGCAGACAAACCAGTTTGAAGCATGAACGCCTTGATGACGCGGTGAAAGATGATGCCATTGTAGTAGTTGTTCTTGGCATGCGTGCAAAAGTTCTCAACCGTCTTGGGACACTCATCGGGATACAGCCTGATCGTGATGTCGCCCAAGGTCGTGTGGATCACTGCACCCTTGCCCAACACACTGCCCCATCCCCACACCATGCCTCTCAGTCGCCCGCGTACCACATGTCACCGCCAGCGCACGCACGCACTACTACTTCAATATGTGTTGCAGTGTGTTGCAGTGTGTGTGTGCGAAAGGAGAGCAACGCGCGGGCGGCTTGGCCCGTGGACTCGGAGGTAGTGCCAGCCGTCAATACGCCCTTATTCTATGCCTTTTTATTGTGACATCATGTCAATTGGGGCACGTCACACACATGATTGTACCTTGCCGTAGAGCTAGTGGCAGCAGCAAACAAGCCGTCATACTCCGGCTTCTCATTGAGCACATGTAAACCAGTCAAGTCACACATATGAATGAGTCACATCACACACATGAATGTACCTGGCCTTGGAGCTGGTAGCAGCAGTCAAGAAGCCTTCATTCTGTGGCTTCTCATTGAGCACATCGCGCGCCTCCGCGCCGTCTTTGGGTTCACGGCGCGAGAAGAGGTAAAAGCGCGACTTGCCGTACGCCGTTGCGCAGATCATCGGATCTATCTCAAAGGCCTTTGCGCCATGCACACCCTTGCCTCCAGGTCCCTGCACATCTCTCGCCCACGTCACCCTTCGCCGCTGTCGCGCTCGTCTTGCTGTCGCTGCACCTTGTTGTCGGCTACACCTCCCCTCGCAGCCGTACGCATCTACACTGCCAGGCATGCACAAATGTGGCATACGTACCGCACCAGGCAGAGCTCCTGCGCACTGCAAGGCGTCGCAAATGTGCAGACTGCAAAGAGTCTAGAGAGACTGCAAAGAGTCGCTGTGCAGGTGAAGCGAGGTACTTCCTCACGTGCACAGCGTGTCGCCCGGCTGTAACATCTCTCTCACACACAGGCACTTGGCATGTGGCCTGCAGGCACAGACGGGACGCATATGGGAGAGACTTGGCGCAGGTGTGAGAGACATGTGTCATGTGTCAGGTGTGAGAGACATGTGTCATGTGTCAGGTGTGAGAGACATGACACGATGAGTGCATGACACGATGAGTGCGCGGTGTGAGAGACATGACACGATGAGTGCGCACCTGGGAGAGAGAGAGTGACAGGAAGCGGAAGTTGTTCTCCGGCTTGCCGAGTACTCGCATTACTTTGTTCTGCACACCGTCAACCATATTACATCATCAACGCATGCCCCCACACCCACCTTCCCAGCAGCTGCAGCACGGCGACTGTCGGGAATGGTGCACACATCTATCTTTGCTCTCGAGTCATGTCCAACACCGCCTCCACTGCCACCTCCCCTCCCACCACGTATGGTCTGTGCCTCAGTGATTGCTATCGAGTATTGCCCGATGGCGCCTTAGCAGCAGTAGAAGCACATCAAATGTCATGTGTGCAGCACATCAACAGCAGCACATCAACAGCAGCACATCAACTGTCCCCGATGCCACTTCCCCTGCCGACACTGGTCGGCGACTCGACTCTGCATGCCACATCCCTTGCCGTTGACCAGTGGGTCATGTCTCCCTCCTGCATCCTTTGTCCGCTGCACTCCTCCCTGCAACCTACCCTCACCCTGCTCCACTCCTCCCCTCCCACCTCCTGCCCTGTGCCCTAGTGTCTTCCTGCCACATGCACCCGACAAGGCTTGCGCAAGGAGGAGCGGGAGAAAGGAGCGCAGCAAGGGCGTGGCGTGCAGGAAGGAGAGAACCTCGACGAGATTGACGATTTTGATGCCGGGAAGCGCGGCGTATAGGATGAGTTTGCCACTTTGATCAAAGACTATGTTGGGTTGCAGTGCGCTCTTGCTGCCTGCACTCATGGTCAATTCCTTTACCAACTGCCACACCAAGCATGCCACAGAGTTGTCGTCAGAGGTTGCAAAAAAATATATGTGTATATATATTTATATGTGTGTGTATGTATGTATATATGAATATGTACATATATATGTATATATATGTGTGTACAAATATAAACAAACATATATGCATATATGATATATGTACAAACATATGTATATATATATATATATATATATATATATATATATATAAAAATATGTATATATATATATATATATAT
>Ga0105054_10009587_pt1 | contig 12520 bp, 11 predicted proteins | sample BON02_FD_78091 | JGI IMG/M metagenome (GOLD analysis project Ga0105054, IMG submission 78091) | Freshwater microbial communities from Lake Bonney liftoff mats and glacier meltwater in Antarctica - BON-02 (megahit assembly) | ecosystem: Environmental > Aquatic > Freshwater > Ice > Glacier... | reverse complement strand
TGATCGACGACGGCTGGGCCGCCGCCTCTACCTGGGACGCGCGGCTGCGCACTGCCGACGAACTGGCTGCACGCGCCGAAGCCGACAACCGCGCCGTCGCCTTCCTGCCGCTGTCGGAAATTGCGCGCGACATCTCGCTCGGCGTCGCCGGCGCCGCGCGCGTGCAGATCAAGCAACTCAAGCCAAAGCCGCATGCCGTCGACCGCGTCGAGGCCCTGCCCGTCATCGACCGTTTCTTCAAGTCGACGACCGACGTTGAAACCGTCTGGCTGTCGGACGGAGTCGATCTCGGCAAAGGCGCCGGCTTCGTGGACGGATTGAAGCGCATCATCGGCCAGCGCCCGCTCACTGTGGTGCAAGGCGGTATCGCCATTCCGCACGCGCTCGCCGGCGCCGACAACGCCGCCGGCGCGCTGACGGTGAATGTCCTGCGCGCACAGACCGGCACGCCAGAGAACGGTCTGGTCAAGGCGATCGACCTGAAAGGTCTGCCGCTCGGCGAAGCCCCCTTCGCGTTCAACGCGGGCGACCGCGAAGCCGTCGCGACCATCGACCTGCCGGTGGAAATCCGCAACGACGTGGCGCGGATGGAAATCGTCGGCGAACGTTCGGCCGGCGGCGTGCAATTGCTCGACAAGCGCTGGCGGCGGCGCACCGTCGGCATCGTTTCGGGTTCGTCCGCCGACCGCTCGCAGCCGCTGCTTGGCGCCAGCTATTATCTGACGCGCGCGCTCAATCCGTTCGCCGATGTCCGCCTGGCCGAAGCCGTCTCGCCCGCGGTCGCGACCACGCGTTTCCTTGACCAGCATTTGCCGATGCTCATTCTGGCCGATGTCGGCAACGTCGCCGAGGCGCGTGAGCGTCTCGATAAGTGGATCGACAATGGCGGCGTGCTCGTGCGCTTTGCCGGGCCGCACCTGGCAGCCGGCAGCGACGATTTGGTGCCGGTGAAACTGCGGCGTGGCGGCCGCATTCTGGGCGGCAGCCTGAGCTGGGAAAAACCGCAAGCCCTGGCCGCCATTTCGCGTGACGGCCCATTCAACGGCATCCCGGTGCCGAATGACGTCACCGTGACGCGTCAGGTTTTAGCCGAGCCGGATTCGAACCTCGCCGACCGCACCTGGGCGACGTTGGCCGACGGCACCCCGCTGGTGACCGCGCAGCGGCGCGGCAAGGGTCTCGTCATCCTGTTCCATGTCACCGCCGACACCCGCTGGTCCGACCTGCCGCTTGCCGGCACATTCGTCGACATGCTCAGGCGCATTGTCGCGCTCGCCGGCTCAACGATCGACGCCGATACCAATGGCGCGGCCGAAACCAGCGGCGTCGGCGCAGCCAACGCCCAGGTCGTTCCGGCGACCCGGGTGCTCGACGGCTTCGGCGCTTTCTCGGCTCCATCGCCGACCGCGCGTCCGATTCCGGCGCGCTATTCCGCCCGTGCGAGCGCCGATCATCCGCCCGGCTTCTACGGCCCGCCGGAAGGCCTGGTCGCGGTCAATACGCTCAAACCCGAGGACCGGCCGATGCCGCTCGACATCGCGCCTCTGAACGCGCGGCTTGACGTCTATCGTCATGGCGAGCCGCTCGACCTGCGCGGACCTGTTTTCGTCGCCGCCATGGCGCTGCTCTTGCTCGATGCGCTGGTGGTGTTCTGGCTTGCCGGCGGTTTGAGCAGTTTGCGCTATCGACGGGCGGCGACAGCGCTGATCGCCTTCGGCCTGCTCGCCGCATTGGTACAGCCGCATTCGGCACGCGCGCAGACGGCCGTTACGCCGCCGCCGCAGCTTTCCCCCGCTCAAGAAGAATTCGCGCTGAAGGCGTCGCGACAAACCCATCTTGCTTATATCGTCACCGGCGATGCCGAACTCGACGAGATCAGCAAAGCCGGCCTGCAGGGGCTGACGCTGTTTCTGGCGCAACGCACCGCGCTTGAGCCGGGCGAGCCGGTCGGGCTCGATCCATCGCGCGACGAGTTGTCGTTCTTCCCGCTGATCTATTGGCCGGTGTCGCAGACCGCGCCGAAGCCGTCACGCGCGACGCTCGACCGCATCGACACTTATATGAAGCGCGGCGGCACCGTGTTGTTCGACACTCGCGATGCGGTCGATACGCCGGTCGGCCCGGGCGGCGAGATGCGCGGCCCCGGCATGGTGGCGCTGCGCGCGTTGTTGGCCTCGCTCGATGTTCCCGAGCTTGAGCCGCTGCCGCTCGACCATGTTCTGAACAAAACCTTCTTCCTGCTGCGCGACTTCCCCGGCCGCTTCACCAACGGACAAATGTGGGTCGAGGCGCTGCCGGCGGAAAACGAAGACGACCCGAGCCGGCCGGCGCGCGCCGGCGACGGCGTGTCCTCGATTCTGATCACATCGAATGATCTTGCCGGCGCTTGGGCGCTGCGGCCAGACGGCCAGTCGATGCTGCCGCTGGTGCCGGGCGAACCGCGCCAACGCGAATTCGCCTTCCGCGCCGGCGTCAATATCGTGATGTACGCGTTGACCGGCAACTACAAAGCCGACCAGGTGCACATCCCGGCGCTGCTCGAACGACTGGGCCAATAGGGATTAGGCAATAGGCCATGAACCTCGGCGTCGCATTCGCACCGCTCGTCCCACCTTATGTGGTGTGGTCCGCCTTCGTCGCGGCGGTGCTGATTTCGATATTGCTTTTGGTGGTGCGCAGCCGCGGCGCGCCGGTGCGCGCGATCGCGATGGGCATGATGGTGCTGGCGCTCGCCAACCCCTCCTTCACGCGCGAAGACCGCGAACCAATCCCCTCGGTCGCCGCCGTCATTGTCGACAAGAGCCCGAGCCAGAACTTCAGCGACCGCGGCAAGCAGACCGAGGAAGCGCGCGCCGCACTGGTGGAAAGGCTCCAGCGCATTCCGGGTCTGGAAGTGCGCGTCGCCGAAGCCGGCGCCGCCGATGGCGAGACCGACGGCACCAGATTATTCTCCGCGCTCTCATCGACCTTCGCCGATGTCCCGCCCGACCGCATCGCGGGCGCGATTATGATTACCGACGGACGCGTGCACGATATTCCGGCCGACGCCGCCGCGCTCGGTTTCGCGGCCCCCTTGCATGCGCTGGTCACCGGACGCCCCAACGAAGTGGACCGCCGCGTCGTCCTGACCCAGACGCCGCGCTTTGGCATTGTCGGGCAGCCGCAGACCATCGGCTTTCGCGTCGAGGATCAGGGCGCGCAGGTCGGCGCGGTGCAGGTGACGATCCGGCGCGACGGCGAGCAGATCGAGCAGCGCGTCGTCACGGTGCACACCGATATTTCGGTTAAAGTCCCGATCCCGCATGCCGGCGCCAATATTGTCGAAGTCGAGGCCTCGCCGCTGCCGAACGAGTTGACGCTGGTCAACAATCGCGCAGTGGTGTCGATCGACGGCGTGCGCGACAAATTGCGTGTGCTGCTGGTGTCGGGCGAACCGCACGCCGGCGAGCGCACCTGGCGTAATCTGTTGAAATCGGACGCCTCGGTCGACCTGGTGCATTTCACCATCCTGCGTCCGCCGGAAAAGCAGGACGGCACGCCGATCAACGAGTTGTCGCTGATCGCCTTCCCGACGCGCGAACTGTTCCAGCAGAAGATCTCGGAATTCCAGCTCATCATCTTCGACCGCTACGCCCGCCAGGGCGTGCTGCCGATGATCTATTTCGACAACATCGCGAAATATGTCCGCGATGGCGGCGCCGTCCTGATCGCCGCCGGCCCCGACTACGCCGCGCCGAGCAGCATCTGGCGCACGCCGCTCGACGTCATTCTGCCGGCCGAGCCGTCCGGCGACATGACCGAACAGGCGTTCCGTGCCGGTTTGACCGACGCCGGCAAGCGTCATCCAGTGACGCGCGCACTGGAAGGCTCGGAAACCAATCCGCCGCACTGGAGCCACTGGTTCCGGTTGGTCAATACCAAGCGCACCACCGGCACCAGCGTCATGCAGGGCCCCGACGGCAAGCCGCTGCTGGTGCTGGCACGCGAGGGCACCGGGCGCGTCGCGCTGCTGCTGTCCGACCACATCTGGCTGTGGGCGCGCGGTTACGAAGGCGGCGGTCCGCATCTCGCTTTAATGCGAAACCTGTCACACTGGCTGATGAAGCAGCCCGACCTGGAAGAGGAAGCACTGCGGCTGATCGTGCAAGGCCGCGACATGACGGTGCAGCGCCAGACCATGGCCGACACCGTCAATCCGGTGACGCTGACGACGCCGAGCGGGCAAAACCGCACGCTCAACCTCGCCGCCGTCGACCCCGGCCTGTGGCGCACACAATTGACCACCAACGAACTCGGTCTCTGGCGCGCGACCGACGGCAAGCTGACCGCACTGGTCAATGTCGGGCCGGCCAATCCGCGCGAATTCCAGGAAGTCACGTCAAGCACCGAAACCCTGCGCGCGCTGACAAGCGCAACCGGCGGCGATGCGCGCCGGCTCGCCAGCGCCGCTTCGGGCGATAGGCTCGACGTGCCGCGCGTGGTGGCGGTGCGAACCTCGACGACCTTCAAGGGCGACGACTGGATCGGATTGCACATCCGCGACGTCAGCGTGGTGCGCGGCATCGGCGTGTTGCCGATTTTTGCCGGGCTGATCGGGTTGCTGCTGCTGGTCGGTTCGCTGGCGGCGACGTGGGCAAGAGAAGGCCGCTAGCGCGGCCTTCGATGGACACGCGAAGGCCTGAAATTTTTAGGCGTTTTCCGGCGCGACCCAATCGGGACGGATCAGACCTTTGACGCCTTCGAAAGCGCCCGGGACAAGCTCGGCCACCAAGAGGCGGGCGGGATCGACGGGGCCGGGCAATTTCACCTGACCCTTCGGAATACGCTTGAAGCCGGTCTTGCCGTAGAACGGCTCGTCGCCGACCAGCAGCACCAGTTTATGTCCCTGCTCGCGCGCGTCCTTGAGCGCGCGCGCGATCAGCGCCGTGCCGACGCCGCGTTCGCGAAAGGGCGGCTCGACCGTCAGCGGCCCAAGCAGCAGCGCCGGTGTCTCATCAATGCAAACCGGCGTCAGCCGCAGCGAGCCGACCAGCAAGGTGCCGATGCGCGCGGTGAAGGACAAATCGAGCAGGTGGCCCCTGCCCTCGCGGATGCGATAGGCGCTGCGGGCATAACGGCCGGGGCCGAAGGTGCGCTCGTGCAGCCGCTGGATCGCCAGCGCGTCGCCTTCGGTTTCCGGCAGGATGGTCAGGTCCAGTTCGCTCATGGCATGAGCGATTAGCACCCCGGACGTTTTTGGTCCATCGCCGGTGGCGTTATCGTCGCCAAGGCCCTAAATATATGCGGGACAGAGGAGATTGATCGCATGGGACTTCTGATTGATGGCGTCTGGCAGCAGGACGGGGTTCGCACCAAGGACGGCCAATTCATCCGGCCAACCACCAGCTTCCGCAACTGGGTGACGCCCGACGGCAGCGCCGGCCCGTCCGGCAAAGACGGCTTCAAGGCAGAATCCGGCCGCTATCATCTCTATGTCGCGCTGTCCTGTCCGTGGGCTCACCGAACGATCATCTTTCGCAAGCTGAAAGGGCTCGAGAACGTCATCTCGATGTCGACCGTCTCGCCCGACATGCTGCAGGACGGCTGGACCTTCAACAAGGACGAAGGCTCGTCCGGCGACGAGGTCAACGGCAAGAACAAGATGTCGGAGATCTATGTGCTGGCCGATCCGAAATATACCGGCCGTGTCAGCGTCCCGGTGTTGTGGGACAAGAAGACCAAGACGATCGTGAACAACGAATCGCCCGAAATCATCCGCATGCTCAATTCGGCCTTCGACGCCTTCACCAACATCAATACCGATTACTATCCGGAAAATCTGCGCGCCGAGATCGACCGCATCAACGACCTGACCTATCCGAACATCAACAACGGCGTCTATCGCGCCGGCTTCGCCACCGGACAGGCGGCTTACGAGACCGCGTTCCGCGGCGTGTTCGATACCCTCGACGAAATGGAGCAGCTTTTGTCGAAGCGGCGCTATATCGCCGGCTCCGTCATCACCGAAGCCGACTGGCGGTTTTATTGCACGCTGATCCGTTTCGACGCCGTCTATTATTCGCACTTCAAGTGCAACTGGAAGCACATCTACGAATACCCGAACCTGTCGAATTATCTGCGCGAGCTTTATCAGGTGCCCGGCGTGGCCGAGACCACCAGCCTCGACCAGATCAAGCGACACTATTACGGCAGCCAGCGTCAGGTGAACCCGACCGGGATCGTGCCGGTGGGCCCGCAGCTTGACTTCGCTGCGCCGCATGACCGGGCGCGGCTCAGCTAAGGCCGCGCTTCACCCCAGAATATCTTTTTTCTTCTCGAGATATTCCTCGCGGGGGACCTCACCGCGCGCGTAGCGCTCTTCCAGCACGTCGAGGCCCGCCGAGCGCTTTGGCGCCAGATAGTGTGCGTGCGGCGCGGCCAGCGAACGCACCAGCCAGACCACGCCGACAATAATGGCGATCAGGACAACGGCCATGATGATCAGGCCGATCGGGCCCGGGCCGAAGCCGTAACCCATCATGCCGTAGCCGTGACCGTAGCCTCCCCCTGCCGGACCGCCTCCGTAAGGCTGGGCATTTGCATAAAACGTAGCGGCAAGCGTGGCGGCGCCCGTCAGTGCGGTCAGAAGAAGAGATTTGCGCATGTTGCGCTCCTTTGGTCGTCACCCCCTGAAATGTCAGGTTCATTCAACGTCCGCCATTCGCGGTCCGCATTGACCCATATCAACAGCGCGATCGACCTGTTTGCGCCGGCGCCGTGCATTAAGGCGCGCGCCGCATCAGCCTGGCCTGCTACTCGGCGGCATCGCGCTTGTCGGTGTAGCCTTCAAGTTCGCCATTGATAACGTAGCGCAGCATCGACACCACTTGTTCCGGCGTCTGCGCCACCGCCAAGGCGGCGGCGTCGACCTCTTTCAAGGCGTGCTGGTGCTCAGGCTGGTGGATGACGATGATGGCCTTGCCGAGCGCGGCGGCATAGCCGGCATCGAACGCCGCATTCCATTGCTTGTATTTTTCGCCGAAGCGCACGACCACGAGGTCGGCCTGCTCGATCAGCGTGCGGGTGCGGATGGCGTTGAGCTGCGCACCCTTGTGGTCATGCCAGAACTTGTTCGGCTCCGCCCCGAGGATGGCGACGCCGCAATCGTCGGACGCCTCGTGATGCGTGACCGGCGTGGCAAATTTCACGTCGAGCTTGGCCGCGGCCGCGCCTTGCTCGATGCGTTCGCGCCAGTCGGTGTGGATTTCGCCGGAGAGATAGATGCTCCAGGTCATGGCAGGCTCCTTGGCTGGTCGATGATTGAGTGCGAAGAACGCACAGCGGCGAAACAGATCAAGGCGTCGAACTGTCGCGGCTCCTTATGGCAGCATATGGCCGGCCGGAGCCATCGTCACCATGTCTCGCTCACCGTCGCCCCATGCAATACTTCCGCGATCCGCGCCCGCGCAGCGCGGCCGGTGTCTTCGGGCAGCTCGTCGGGCGCGAAGAAACCGTGTGCGACGATTTCATGGTCCGGCACCGGCGCTGAGTCCTGCGCGAAGTCGCGCACGACAAAGAGCGCGACGTGATCGCGGCGCGAGACGCGGGCGTTGAAGAACATGCCGTGCAGGGTGGGCTCGCCCGTGAGACGAATATTGCCCTCTTCCATCAATTCGCGCGCCAGTGCCTGACGCAAAGTCTCGCCGGTCTCGACGCCGCCGCCGGGCAGATGCCAGCCGCTGACATAGGAATGCTTGATCAGGAAAACGCGGCCCTGGCCGTCGATCACCAAAGCGAAGGCGCCCAGGGTCGCGCCGCGCGCAAATCGCCAGTAGAAATGAAAGGCGCGGCGCAGAAACGGCTCGAAGCGGCGGCGCAGGCGTTGCAGGGTCATTCGTTGTCTTATCCGGGCGGCGCGATGTTACCAACCACCGCAGGAGGTGGTATTCACCCACCTATTCGGTTTAGAATTATTCTAATATACTACCCTCGGTACGAAGACAGAGAAAAAGGGCGCGACCCGTGAAGCGATTTTCCGATCTGACCGAACAGGAAGTGCTGGCACTCGCCATCACCAATGAGGAGGAGGACAGCCGCATTTATCGCGGCTTTGCCGAGGGTTTGCGCGAGCAGTTCCCGTCCTCCGCCAAGGTGTTCGACGAGATGGCGGACGAGGAAGTCACCCACCGCACCATGCTGTTCGACCTCTACCGCGAGAAATTCGGCGAATACCTGCCGCTCATCCGCCGCCAGGACGTCAAAGGCTTCCTGCATCCGAAGCAGCCTTTGTGGCTGACGCGCCCGCTCGGGCTCGACGAGGTGCGCAAGTTCGCCGAAAACATGGAATTCGAAGCCGAGCGCTATTACCGCCGGGCCGCCGAGCAGGCGCGCGACGCGTCGATGCGGCAGTTGCTGATCAAACTGGCGGAAGCCGAGGCCGGCCACGAAAGCCTGGCGCACAAACTCTCCGAGACGATCCTGACCAAAGGCGCGCGCGCCAAGGAAGACGAGACCGCGCGCCGCATGTTTCTGCTGCAATATATCCAGCCCGGCCTCGTGGGCTTGATGGACGGCTCGGTGTCGACGCTGGCGCCCTTGTTCGCGGCCGCCTTTGCCACCCACAGCACCTGGGAGACCTTTCTGGTCGGCATGGCGGCGTCGGTCGGCGCCGGCATTTCGATGGGCTTTGCCGAAGCGCTCTCCGACGACGGCTCGCTGACCGGACGCGGCACGCCGTGGCTGCGCGGCACCGTATCCGGCGCAATGACCGCCATTGGCGGGCTCGGGCATACGCTGCCTTATCTCATCCCGGACTTCTGGACCGCGACCGTGGTCGCGGTGATCGTGGTGGTGCTCGAACTCGGCGTGATTTCCTACATCCGTTATCGCTTCATGGACACGCCGTTCCTCAACGCCGCGTTCCAGATCGCCTTCGGCGGCGCGCTGGTGTTCATCGCCGGGATATTGATCGGGAGTTCGTGACGGGTTACGCGAGGGCAGGTTTACCCTCGCCCATCTGTCCGACCCCCATCTCGCCCCGCTGCCGGAACCGCACTGGCAACAGCTGATCGGCAAGCGCCTGACCGGCTACATCAACTGGCGGCGCAAGCGGCAATATGTGCATGACGCCGGTGTGCTGGCGGCGGTCGCCGCCGACATGAAAGCGCAAAAGCCCGATCACATCGCGCTCACCGGCGATATCGTCAATATCGGCCTGCCGGAAGAATTTCCGCCTGGCCGTAACTTTCTCGAGCACCTCGGCCGGCCGCGTAACGTCACCTTCGTGCCTGGCAACCACGACATTTATGTCAAGGAAGCGGCCGCCCTCGCCGCGCAGCACTGGCAAGCCTACATGACCGACGACGACGGCAAGGGCGGCTTTCCCTTCGTGCGCCGGCGCGGGCCGGTAGCGCTGATCGGATTGTCGAGCGGCGTGCCGACCGCGCCCTTTCTCGCCACCGGCTGGCTCGGCACCAACCAGCTCGCCGTGCTGGCGGCGCAACTTGACCGGCTGAAAAAGGAAAAGCTGATCCGTGTCGTGCTGATCCACCATCCGCCGGTCGGCGTCGGCGGGCGGCACAAACGGTTGCTTGACGCGCCGATCTTCGAGCGCGTCATTGCCGAGCACGGCGCCGAACTCATTCTGCACGGCCACGACCACATCCACATGATGTGCTGGCTGAAAGGTGCGGAAGGACGGCGCGTGCCGGCAATCGGCGTGCCGTCGGCATCGGCCGTTCCGGGGCTGGACAAGGACAATGCCGCCTATCACCTGTTCCGCATCGACGGCAGGCGCGGCGAACTATCGCGCGACTGGACGTGCGAACTCATCTCGCGCGGCATGAACGGCGAAGGCGCGATGGTGGAAGAAAAGAGACTTATGCTCGGCGAGTAATTGTCCGAACGCTACGGCGCCGGATTATACATCAGCGCCAGCACAAACAGCGCGGCGACCGCAAGCACGGCGCCGTAGATAAACGTGCGGATCGCCCGCAACCGACCGCGCCGCTGCTCATGCTCGACCATTTTCTGCGCCGACGCCTGCCCGAACGGCGCATCGTCGGCAAGCGCGCGCTCGCGCTCGACCATCCGGCGCGCAACATAGCGCGTGACCGCGCGCACGATCTCCGGCAGCTCGTAACTTTCCGCCAACACCGCGCGGCCATAGCGCGTGTCCTGCAGGAAACGGTACTGCCGCTTGTCGCGACCCATCTCGACATGCGCGATCACGTCGACCCACAGCCGCGGAATGTCGCCGCGGCTGATGCCGCGGTCGAACAATTCGACCTTGGCGGGAATGTCGTTGAAAACCGGATCGAGCGCTTCGTTCAGGAGTTCGAGCCGCGCCAGATCGGCATCGTGCAGGTCGACGACCACACCGGATCGCTCGGCCGCCTCAATGCGCGCGTCGCGCACGGCGTCCTTGAGCGAGTTCGTCGGCTCACTCTCCGACTCGGCGATTTTGCGGCGTCCCCACATGGGGCCCTGTCTAGCAAAGGGTACCGGCCCGCGCAAAGCGAAAAGTTAAGGTTTTTCAACGCAGTCGATGGTTAACCGGGGGTAAACAGCCATTCCGTCGGGCCGCCGGCGCCTAAATGCAGCGCCCGCCGTCCACTTCCATGATGTTGCCGGTGAGGAACTTTGCTTCGTCGGAGGCCAGAAACAGCGCGGCGTCGGCAATGTCCTGCGCCACCGCCAGCCGTCCGAGCGGGACGGTGGCGATGAACTTCTCGCGCATGCCGGGCGCGGGGCCGAGGAAGATCGGCAGCAGCGGCGTATCGGTCGCCACCGGCGCGATGGCGCAAACGCGAATCTTGTGCGGCGCCAGTTCAACGGCCAGCGTCTTGGTCAGATTATGGACCGCGCCCTTGCTGGCGTTATAGGCCGACAGCCCCGGCCGCGGCCGCAAACCGGCGGTCGATCCAATATTGACGATGACGCCGCCCTTCTCGCGCATCGACGGCACCACCGCCTGCGTGAACATGAACAGGCCTTTCACGTTGACGGCAAAGACGCGGTCGAATTCGTTCTCGTCGATGTCGAGCAGCGGTTTGTTGACATGCGCAACGCCGGCATTGTTGACCAGCACGTTGAGCTTGCCGAAAGCGGCCAGGGTTTCGGCGACCGCGGCGTCGATCTCGGCGCGGCTGGTGACATCGCAGGTGATGGCGATGGCGCGATTGCCGATCTTGCGCGCCACCGCTTTAGCGGCGTCGCCGTCGCGGTCGAGCACGGCGACCTGCGCGCCTTCGCGCGCATAAGTTTCTGCGATGGCCGCACCCATGCCGGAGCCGCCGCCTGTAACGATCGCAACAGTCTCGCTCAACCGCATGACGCCCGCCTCCTATTTGACCGGCACGACGCCGTATTGCCTGGCCCAGCCCAGACCATCTTCGGTGCGGCCGCGCGGAATGTACTCGCAACCGATCCAGTGCTTGTAACCGAGGCGATCGAATTCAGCGAAAACGAAAGGATAGTTGATCTCACCGTCTTCGTCCGGCTCGTGGCGCACCGGCACCTGCGAAACTTGAATATGCGCGATCAGCGGCTGGTATTTCTTGAAGCGCTCGATCTGATCGCCGCCGATAATCTGCATGTGATAGAGGTCGTACTGGATAAAGACATTGTCGCTGCCGACCTTGCCGATGATGTCGGCGGTGTGTTCAACCTCAGAGAGAAAATAGTTCGGAATGTTGCGTGGATTGATCGGCTCAAGATAAAGCTTGATGTTCTTGGCCGCGGCCTGGTCGGCGGCGCGCTTGAGGTTGTCGACGAACACCGCTTCCGCCTCGCGGCGCAGCTCCGGCGCGACCTTGCCGGCCAGACAGTGAATGGCAAGGCCGCCCACGGCCGACACGTAATCGAGCGATTGCGCGAACGCCGTCTTCCAATCGTCCTGGCGGCCGGGCAAGGCCGCAAGACCAAATTCGGTTTCGCCGCCCTGCGGCGTATTGATGCCCAGAACCTGAAGCTTGTTGCGCTCGACCGCGCTTTTGTACTCGGCAGCCGGCACTTCCGGAAAGCGGCCCTCGATTGCCTTGAAGCCCGCCGCGGCAGCCGCGTCGATGCGCTGCAGCAAAGGCAGATCCTTGAACAGATATCCGAGATGGGCCGAGAAACGGGGCATGGCAACTCCCTTAGTGCCGACTTTTGGAAGACTCGTGGACGGCTTGCGCGCGGGCGCGCGGACCTATTGATTAGCGGCCAAAGCCCGCTAACACCACCCCCGGAAATACCCGCAGGAAACGCTCCATGTCCGCCAACTCCGCCTTTCACATCGCCGTATTGCCGGGCGACGGCATCGGGCACGAGGTGACCGCGCCGGCCCTCGACGTACTGCGGCGGATCGAGGAAACAACGCCGAGCCTTGCCTTTCGCTTCTCGGAAGCGCCGGCCGGGGCCGAGGAATACAAGGCCACCGGCAAATCGATGTCGGACAAGACCATCAAGCTCTGCGGTGACGCCGACGCCATTTTCCTCGGCGCCTGTGGGCTGCCGAGCGTGCGCTATCCCGACAACACCGAGATCATGCCGCAGGTCG
>Ga0105054_10009585_pt1 | contig 12522 bp, 7 predicted proteins | sample BON02_FD_78091 | JGI IMG/M metagenome (GOLD analysis project Ga0105054, IMG submission 78091) | Freshwater microbial communities from Lake Bonney liftoff mats and glacier meltwater in Antarctica - BON-02 (megahit assembly) | ecosystem: Environmental > Aquatic > Freshwater > Ice > Glacier... | reverse complement strand
TTTGATAGCAAAAAATATGACGTGATTAGAATGGTTTATGTTGTTTCCGTTCTGTTGAAGAATTTTGTTACTTTCTCTTGGACTACCGAGACTGCTCACTTGTCCAATGAGAAATCTGATGTTCTTTCCAGTCTGAATTACTCAGCACCAAAAGTGTTTGGAAATTTGGAATGCTTATTGCCAGAAATGCATACTTAGTGATAATAGGACTCCTATTTCAAGGACATTGTTTTATCGTATCAATGGAGGGAATAGTTCCCCGCACTGGAAGATATTCACGGCAGTTGACTACTGTACTGGTGTTTTGTTAAATGACCCTGTTGCATTAGTGCAGCATATTATCAGTGATTTTGCAACATCCAAGCAAGACACGGCGTTGCTGCTAGATACTATAAATATTCAGAGGAATCAATTCAACTTGAAGAAAACTGAATGGAAACGCGGGGGAAAGCATCTCGGATGATTGTTTATTTTGATCAGGTTGTAGAGAATGAAAACAAGCAAGATTCTATGACTGTTGCAAATATGGTGGAAGTTTCAATTTTTGACCTGAAAGAACAGCTCTCAAGTTTTGAAACGGCAGTTCTTCAATCTGGCAACGCAAGCTGTTATCAATGAAAAGATCTCGTCATTCTCTTTGGTTTGATGAACTTCCACCTTCCTATCTTTATCTCCCGTTTTATCCACACAGACACATGGGACGGAAAGAGATTGCTGCACGATCATTTCACCAGCGGCACGCACCATCTCGATCAATTCATGGGAACCTCCATGCAAAATATCGTTCAAGCGATTTCTACTGCAAGTGGTCTTGCCACAGCTCTTAGTTGGAGAGAAGGAGTTCAAAATTCTTTTGTTCAATTAACGAATTTATACCGTACCAAGCTATACCAGGTAGAATTGATTAAAATAATAAAAGAGCACCGGGTAATTAAAACATTTAAACAATTGCAACAATACCCATATTAGGCTTCTTTTTCCTTGTACATTTGATTGGGATGGTCCACCTTGGTAGACACGCAACTTTTATATATTTGGACAAGCAAACCTAAAGCAACAATCTGGGCAAATATTTCCCACGGTTCCAGATTCAAGGCTGGATCATAAATAAGCCGCTGGAAACTTTGGCGAATCGATATTCTAGTTTTCAATTGTTTTCGTATTGAAGTAGGCGTCATTGACGGGAAATGATGATAACTATTCGAATACAATCCCACTTCTTGATACTCGGCATCGGGTTTCCCATCTCGCATAAAGAAACGCACGCGAGAGAACAATACAAAGAGAAATACTGCCGGTGCCACTACTATAGTCACAAACAAAATCAGATTACACGTCCGCATCTTCCAATGCAGGAATTACGAGGGGGCCTTTCCACAGCGTACTTTCGATGCACGCACATGAGGAGGATCAACTTATGGGTGACGGCGAAGACCTGATACCACCCAGGAAGAGAAAAGGTCCTCTTTTCCTAATATTTTCAATGCTCTTTGTTTTCAGCATTGGTCTCATGTACTTGGATATTCATTCACCGTTGGAGGCAACCAAGAATGAAAACAGCTCGAATTTAGATGCTGTATCCATTGACGAAAACGAAGATTACGAGTCGCTGTCTCAATCTTTGATTCCTCGGGTTCCTCGTTTGGAGCAACCTGTAGTGGGTTCAAATTTGATGTATTTCGGCCCGTTTAATCTTCCTGAAAATGGACTTGTCAAGCGTTTTTCCGTCCTTGGGAATTTGAGTTACCTTCATCACTTGATTGTCTTGGCTGGATCGGATGTAGATGAGGAGAAAGGTTTCCATAGCTATGGCGGGGAACATATTTTGTATGCATGGGCTCGCTCCGGCCTCAGTTCAGCTGGGACGTTTGACTTTCATCAAGATGTTGGGATGTTAATAGGTCCAGACACGAATTCAAAGACTATTTGGATAAATCCTCATTATGAAGTGGATGCATCCATGCTCGACGATCCAATACAAGTCGCTATTAACATAACTTACGAGACGCAGGACAATGCTAGCATCGATATAGTTAAGAAATGCTCCGCATCTTCCAGTGGCGTTCCAGGTTGCCAAGCTATATTGAACCGATTGGCTGGTGTGGAATTGGTACAAACAAGTAACTTTCGACTCAAGCCCAGGAAGAAAGATGTCTATGTTACTTCAAAATGCCGACTTACTCGCGATGCCACTATTTTTGCATACAGGAATCATGGTCATGCAGCTGGACGCTTATGGATCTCTCAAATATTCCGAAACGATGTTTTGGTTCATGTGTTGGTGAATAGAACCGTTCAGGACCCGCAGATATTTCATACACTTCCAGTGCCTTACAAGCTTCTTGAAAATGATGTGGTCGAACTGCAGTGCCATTACAACACGATGAATCGCACTCAGATTACAGTACCTGGAGCCAATGTAACGAACGGAGATGAAATGTGCAACCATTATTTAATGTTCACGCCTCATCTTTATGGAGTAGATTCGATATGCAAGCGAATTCGCGGTCCCGAAATGGGAAGACCGTACAACCTAAATCCGTTTCCATCCATGGCAAAGAATGCACTGCTTGCTACTCTAGGAGAAGTCACCAGTGTGGCAGTTTCTGAAGACGGCACATTAGCTTTTGTTTTAGCAAGAAGAACAAATCACTTTGACAGTACCGAGATCATCTCACTAGATACGTTGTTTTGTATAAATACAACTTCCGGCTCGGTATTGTGGTCGTCATGCAAGGATGTGTTTGTAGTTCCACATGGACTTGCCTTTGATAAACGAGGATATCTTTGGGCTACGGATGTCAAATTGATGGTTGTTTTCCAAATCGATATCAAATCTGGAAAGATTTTGTCCACATTGGGTGAACAAAATGTTCCGGGAGCCGACTTTCCATTTTTCAATGGCCCTGCAGATGTCGCCATAGATTACAAGCGCGACCTGCTCTATGTAAGTGACGGCTATTTCAACCAACGAGTGGTAGTGTATTCACTGTCAAAGTTGGAATATATTCGAGAGTGGGGTTTGCACCATGGGAATGTTCATTTTCGTGTAGCACACAGTATCGCAGTTGATTCTGCGGGAGATTCCGTTTTTGTAGCAGATAGAGACAATCAACGTATTCAAGTGTTTGATTCTTTGGGCAAACCCAAAGCAGTATGGGATTGTGAGTTTTGCCGCGGACCCATCACCCATTTCAATGCCCAGCTTTCAGCAGTTGCATACAGTGAGAGTTTGAATTTATTATATGTCATTGAAGGTGCGTTTTTGGTGACAAGAGATCCGTTAACGGGAGATGTTCTCTCATCATGGGGCGAGTCTGCTGGTTGGCCACATGATATTGAAGTTGCAGGAAGCCAAGTATTCGTCGCAGAGATGGATTCTCAAATCGTGAAACGATATTCTTTGACTTAAATCATCATTCGATGACATATTTCGAAATGGTGTGGTCCTTCAATGAGACATATGCTTTGAATGGACAAAGTATCGTAAACTAGTTATCAGAATAATTACAAATACGATATGGTTTACCAAGCATCATTTGAAGTGGTCTGTGGTGGTTTAGCCCCTCCTTTTCCTCGATTTCCTCGATTCTTCTTGCCTCCTCTGGCACTACTTCCTGCGGATGATGCTGGTGGCGCTCCCCTCCTCTCTGTGGTTGACTGGACACTTGTGTATTTGACTCTTGTTCCTTTCTGAAGTCACGACCACCAAAACGACCTCCTCGTCCTCCTCCACCGCCACCACCGCGAGACCCTCTACCCAGCTTGGCTTGTCCAGCCAGCCCATTTAACCAACTAGGTACTACACCTCCTGTTTCTTCGATTATCTTGAGGAGATCTGGCGCGATATTCACGTTTCTTTCGTTCATGAAACTTGTAGCTAGTCCAGTGTTCCCTGCTCTTCCCGTTCTTCCGATTCTATGAACATAAGAATCAATCTCCGAAGGCATATCATAGTTTACCACATGCATCACTGCTGGGATGTCGAGACCCCTTGCTGCGATCTCTGTGGCAACTAATATTGGGCATTGGCCTGTCGTGAAGGCCCAGAGCGCTTGCTCTCTCTCCCGTTGTGAACGATCACCATGAATGGACGTCACGGACAGCTGATGTCTGCGGTACAACTCGCTATGAAGCAATTCCGCTGTCCGTTTCGTCTCCACAAACACTAGAGTAAGCCCTGCAACTTCCCCAAGTAATTCCACTAATTTATCGTACTTTCGATCATTTTCTACGTAGAGCACGTTCTGAGTGATGCTCTGATTGGTAGATCCCACCCTACCCACAGCAACAAATATATAATCCGCCATGAAATCTCCTGCTAAACGTTGGATTTCCGACGGAAAGGTCGCCGAAAACATCGCCGTATGCCTTCCTTGAAGCGGCATGTCGTATTCTGATACAATTTTTCGGATCTGAGGCTCAAATCCCATATCTAACATCCTATCGGCTTCGTCCAAAACTAGAAACTTGATCTTGCTTAGAGAAATGCGCCGTCGTTCCAGAAGATCATCCAGTCTACCGGGAGTCGCCACAACAATACCACATCCTTTGTGTAGCTCGTCCATCTGCTGGCGAATATCTGCTCCACCATATACCACTACGCATCTAACAGAGCTCTCATATGTAAACCGGATGGCTTCATCGTGGATCTGAGACGCAAGCTCTCGAGTGGGAGCCAATATGAGCCCTTCAGGGGTAGCTGCTTTCCTACTATATCGCTGATGACGACTCCCTTGACGCATAATATGGTGGATGATAGGGAACAAGAACGCTGCTGTTTTCCCAGATCCTGTTTGAGCACAAGCCATAACATCTCTTCCTTTCATCGACATAGGTATAGCATGCTTTTGAATGGGAGTAGGACGGGTGTAATTAGCACGGTATATATTGTCCAATAGTTCTTTGCAAAGTTCTGCTTCTTCAAACGTGTAGATGGGTTCCGGGATATTATGTCCGGATGATTCAACGGGAATGTTATCATACTTGTCAAAGTCGAGGCCAGCTGCCATATGTCGTTCTTTACCAAAAAGTTCCTTCTCCAGAGCAGCTCTTCCAGCTTTACTATTAGCGTCTCGGTACAACTGCCCTTGCTTATCTGATTTAGTCATGAAAGTCAAAGCCTCGGCGTCAGGGTTAGACAGATCAACATCCGGGTGAGACTCTTCATATTTAACAGCAGGTTCCCATACTTTAGGTTTAGACCATACTCCAGATTTCTTTGGAGGATGCTGAACCTTTTGGGTCTCACCTGGTTGTTGCAGCAACTCGAGTTTCTTTTGAAGCGCTAACAATTGCTGCTGTATTTCAGCAACATCAGCTGAATTAGTTTCATTAACTACGACAGAAGGACTCTCTTGCTGCTCTTGTCGAGGTACAAACGTCGAAGGGTTGAGGCTTGATGTTGGAGCAATCAGCGGAGCGGCGTGAGTATATGCCGGTGGTGGAACTGAAGCACGTGGTTGTGCCGGCGGTGCTGCTGGGGGTGGTCCACTACCAAGCAGAGTATTATAATTCTTCCGAGCTTTCGGCTTGCGGGTTTTAAACTTTAGCTGAATGCCTGGGGCTTCATCGGACATGCTCTCCTTGGGATCTTCACTCTTCATGTATGGCTCACATAGCGAAAATACTAAGAATAAATCGAGGTCGCAGCCACCAATATGGATGGGGTCATAAAACAAATAAATTCAAAATCACATCTTCTCAAGAATAACGGGCGTCTATCCGCAGCTTCAAAAATACCAGAACGTATATACTTCAAATTCAGGAAAGCGTTTCAGGGTCTACAGTGTCGTTAGGTGATTGAGTATTGAATTTGCATTGTTCCGGTTGTAAATCATGCCACCAGTTAAAGGTAAGGGAAAGAAGAAAGCAGGGACAGTTCCGTTACGACGGGTGGCCAAACCGAGTGAAGCTGACGTGCAGGGATTCCTGGAAGATCTGGATGTTGAATTGGAAAGCAGGTGTCAAGTAATCCAGTTGAAGGCAGATTTCCTCGTCGATTCTCTGCGTAATAAATTTAAAGCGGAAATGATCAAGCTTCCCAAGGCAATTAGAACAATGAACGCAAAATCGTTTTGTGAGAATTTTGGTGGCGATATAAGTTTGGTGTTGCAACAAGGTAGTCAAGTGGCTGCTCAACCGATGGCACCTACTTCCACTAGAAAAGTACGTGCGCGGAATAACGTCCCAAGAACTCCAGTTTCCTCTCAATTTGATTCTAGACTTCCTTGCACCCCAGCGACAGCCATCGCACTTCGACATACTGTTGTGAACAAATCCTTGAGACAAGCCCGACGAGGAGAAAGTCTGGTGAGCTTGAATGGCTCTCCTGTTGTTCCTTCATCATTCAATGCTGGAAAATCAGCTTTTGAAATTCCATCTAACATCGACCTCAGCGCATTTGGCGATAGTGAAACTGCTTTTTCAAAGTTAGCTGCTTTAAAAGACCAGGTTTCTGAGTTAATGGAGCAATGCAATACCGCCAAAATGTCATCGTAGTTGGAGTTCATGTAATAATAAGAGATGGAATGGATTTTTAATAATAGTGTAAATCATTGCTCAAGAACTCTTTTTCCAAAAAAACGACTCGGATCTAACGCGTCTGCCAGTGACTCCAATGACATGAAGGCAAACACATCATGAATTGAAGAAAGATGCCATAGCATATATTCTTCAAAGTCTACCCGGGCCCTTTTTTTAAAACCTCGTTGCTACTGATTCTCAATATTTTCAGTTGCTTGCCTTCAAGTATGATATTAATTCCGCTGTACCACATGAGCTCCATATTCATATTTAACTTCTAATCGCACACTTGATTAGAGATTTTAAATGCGCTTATTGCTATGCTGATCTCGCAATTGCTGTCTAATATCCAAGGTTGAGAAATGCACTCGGCAAGTTCCTCGAGTTGAAAGGCTAATTCTGTTCTTCGTCTTCGCTGAGAGTGGTGCTTATACAGCCCACGAATTCCAGTACCTGATGGGCTATTCCCAATAATATCAAGTGATTCAATTCTAGCCAACATTTGAAGTTTTATTGATATTAGTTTTATATACCGGTACTTCGAACAATATCAAGAATAGATCGTTCCATAATCGCACACACGCCCAAATTGATAACCCCGATTTTTTAATTTGCCTCGAAAAGGTTCTGTATAAACTGGTTTAGTAAATCTCGGTACCTTACTACAAGTTTTGTGCACGGACCCAGTTATTTTTGTTCCTTTGAGTCCTTTCCAAAAATGCAACAAAAATGGAAAATTTCACAATATATGCGAGCCCAATCGCAACGAGTCTCAAACTCAATGAAATCTTATTATAAAACCTAATTCAAAAACGAGGTCACTGAAAACAATGCACCTATATCTCGCAACAAATCGGAAACAAATATTTATCATGTAAAGTTGCACTGGTATGCTTCAAGAAACTAAAAAGAACTATTGTATAAAAGTATTAAGTAAAATCAAAGAACAGGCATATCCAATCTTGAATGTATTGGACGCGTTCATTTTCTGCGACATAGTCTGGTCTGTAGGTGTCAAACAACAAAGTACGGTGCACTGCTAGCATTCGACGGATGATTGCTTCAGAAGCAACAAAATCTATATTGGATGAAAACCCAGGACACATCTTCTTCCTAGAGATGTAACTTGCAGCTTCCCCGGAATAATCCTCCAGTGGGATATAATGAGCAAGATTTAAATTGCTCGAGTCATCTGATACACCAGTCATAATTTTGTCATATCTACCCAATTCATTTGGTTCTATGGTCACTTTACGAATGTTTCGTTTTAAAATCAGACTTTGCGATGCCCGGCTCATTTGTTCGGAAAACAAAATAGTTTGCTGCCAGCCGATAGCCGAAATAATTTTATTCATTCGTGGACCTTTCGGGTTGCTAGTCAAATCAAAAAATATGTTGGAGTCTCCAAACGAAAACGTGTTTTGAAAGAAATATTCCAGCCACGCGAATCTAGGTTGTCGGTACAACGGATCACTACGAATAAAGAAACTTTGACCTGGTATTGGATTGATACAACCACTTGTAGTGCGACATGCTTCGTCAAACAGCAAAAAAAACTGTAGCTGCAATTCCGCGTTGCTGTTGAATACGAAGTACTGAATTTCAACTAACTTGAAGTTGGCAGTCAACGATGCACTGAGTTTCGCTAAAACATTGGCATCATTGGGTGTATGAACTGTTACAACCAGGTGCACAATGAGTTTTTGTGTCTTGTCGAGCTTGGCTTCTGCCAGGGCACTCTCAAGAGACGCAGGGCCTTCCAAGCGCTCGTACAATTGCAGAGCATTTTCAATCGCATCATCCATGTTGAAGTATTTGTAATTTGCCAATCGTCCAACAAAATATACATTGTGAGATTTCTCTTCTTCGGCTGCAAGTTTTTTATATTGCTCAAAATGCTTTTGGTTTTCAGGCGTAGGAAATGGATAGTAAGGCTCAGCACCATCCGTGATATCCGTAGAGAACTCTTTAATCAATACTGATTTTTTAGATCCTTGGTGATACATATGCTTATACTCTGCGGTCCTGGTATGCATTCCATCTTTGAATTGAGGGAAATTCAACACGAAAACGGGCAGCTTGACAGAATTCTCATCGGTGACCACAGTTTCAAACTTAATGGAACGGTATTGTAAAGGCTTCAGTTGAGAACCTTTGTCTCGAAAATACTGATCAATCTGACCTGTGAAAAAAACTTTTTCAAACTTCAATCCCAGCATTTTCGGGTGTTTGATGAATTCAAAATAGTCTGTAGAAGTAAAGACACGGATATTGGGGTGGTTCAATGCATCTTTAAACCACGCAGTGTAACCATATCGGGGCAATGCTTGGTATGGGTCATTAGGGAAATACCTATCATCCCAATCTTCCCTTACAGGTATTCTGGAGAGGACTTCTGGTCCCAACTCACTTGGAAAAACATTCCATTGTTTCTTCGTGTACTCTTTAAACAATTTGTCGAATAAACGCTGTCCCACTCTACTTTTTGCAACAACTTCGCTGTTTGCTTGAGAGTCAATTTGAGCCTTGGAGAGTCCTGCCTTCTTTCGTTCCTTCTTCATGAAGGATTCCATCTCTTTTACCGATTGAATGTTTTCGTTCAAAAGCGCATTCACAGTATCAATATTAACAGGAATGGGAACCATTTTATCGTCCACACGTCCGACGACTCGATGTTCGTACGGGGTCCATTCAGAAAAGCGGTGTACGTACTGCCAAACGCGTTCTTTGCTAGTGTGGAATAAGTGAGCTCCATAAAGATTGATTAAAATACCAGATTCACGCTCCACAAAATCATAGCAGTTTCCCCCAATATGTGGTCGTCTGTCAATGATCAAGACTTTCTTGTTATGTTTTCTGGCGTACAAATCGGCCAAGACAGTGGTAGAAAGACCGGCTCCAACCATAAGAATATCATACGAACTAAGGTTAACCTGAGAGAAGATGTGCTCAGGGAATTGACTCGAGGCCATGTCAATGACTTTTTTTGAAGGAGCAGTATCAAGCCCCCATGCGTCAGGGGAATCTATCTCCGAAGGTTGGAGGTGCTGAGACATAACATCTTGTCGCTTGGAAATTCTTCCTAGAAAAGCAAGTACGGCGCAAGACACGAAGAATCCTATCGTGATATCACGGACACGGAATTGAGAAAACACTCTCAACATACTCCTTTGGCTCCTTTTTCTTACTTGTATGACACGCATAAAAGACAAGAAAAGTTAAAAAAAACATCGGTATATTGTTTGTTATCTGATCCTTCTGTAATCACTGATTTCTTTGCTGTGTCACTGATTTCCTTGCTGTGATTACCACTAGCAAAATAATAATGTATGCCAAACGATCGACAGGGAACCTATGAACTAGCCCGTATTTCATTTCCTGGGCTAATTTCCCAGTGTTCAGTCAGGCCTGTAGATTATTCAGACCTGGCTATTTTGTTCCTAGAACAATAAATGAAAGCCGTTTTGAAACGGAAATCATGGGCTGAGAATTTGCAGACAATTAATTGCAACACCTAAATACACAGTTCATTCGATGACATGCATAGCACATAGAGATACAGTGACACAGAGTCTTTCAACGAAGGTTAAAATATAGAGATTCATTATTCTTTATGTGACTCGAGATTTTAACAAGCGCGCTGCCTTGACTTGAAACTGAAAAACAGTATGAGTGGGAAGAATGCACGTTATCATGCCGAAACAGTTGTGCGGTGCATGTTTGCTTTTGATCCATAATTTTGAATCGCAGCTTGTTCCGCATTCGAAAAGTGGGGGGCTACGATCGGATTGAAGGATCATGGGATTGTTGGGGAAATGGGTGGGCAATTTGTCTAGGAAAAACAGTAGGGCGAACCGAAGAAAGATGGTACTAACAATAAGAGCATAGTGAAGAAAAGGCAACGATCCTATTCTGTGATTGCTGGCAGTCGAAAACGCTTCTCTGTTGGTGTGATACACTCATCAAATGCGAATCAATGTTATTTCGCTAGGTGTCATTCTCCCTTGTATATTGGCGGCGGAACAGATTTGTTTCATGAAGACGCAGGAGCAACGTGTTGTTGAGTGTCAGATTCCCTTTAGCTTTGTCAACCATTATGGCGAGATTGAAATTTCTCACAAGCCATTGCATGCACCTGAATCTTATCCCATGCAATTGTGTCCCACCAAAGGTCACAAAAACCTGACTAGTGATGTCCAAGTGGTTGGGACAGCTGTTTGCTTTGATACAAGATCCGAATGTAATTCACAATGTACTTTTCCATTCGTCTTTGTAGACCAAAATGCAAAGTCAACAATCTATTTTGAACCTGTTACCGTTCAAGAAGCTAGGCCGCATGGTGCAGCGTTTCCATCGACCACACTATGGTGTCCGTTTGAAAATGTGTACAGATTCGGTACCACCAATTGGTCCGTAGTCTCGCATTGTGAACGAAAATATTGCCAAGACTCTTTTTGTGACTATCCCTTTGTACATTTTCACGGGATATCCGGTATGTACAGTAAACATTTATCACCGCTGGTGCACGCAGATGCATTGGCTCTTGATATAGCCCCTGTATCAAGTCCTGAAACTCATTGGTGTCCAAAACGCCTTTCTCTATATGATAGCAGCCATTCATGGGAATCGGTTTCTTGTAACATGCAGCAACGTGAACTTTCTGATTTAAAATGTATTACAGATGGAGGTTACGTTCCTTATGATACCCCATGTATGCCTAATTTTGTGTATTTAGGAGTCACCTATAGCTCATGTGTAGCAATAGATGCTGCTGAACCTATCATGGACCCTGCAATCGACCCGAAGTTACCCCTTAACGAAATTAAATTTAACGCAGAAAACACTCACTGGTGCGCGACGGTAAAAAATTACAACACCGAAACGAAGGTTCGAAAATTATGGGGGTATTGTAATCCGGTTAGTTGCGGTATTTGTATTGGAACAAATGGTGTAGCTTGTGTTGCAAATGAATCGAATACGACTGATCATGCATATTGTGCCCCACTGCAACCTGGCGGGATGCCATATTGTACGACCGAAAATGGTTCAGTTTCTCAGTGTCAACTTTCATCTTGTGGCTTGGAAACGGATGTTCCATCAGCATTTCCTTCGATCCCTCCCTCAGCGTTACCGACGTCTATTGTCAGACAACCGACTTTCAATCCCACTATATTTCCCACCTCTCTTCCTACAACAAACGGTCCTTCTACATCCGCTCCTGCTCCAAGAATCCTCACTACAAACCCTTCGATATCTCCAAGTGAAGCTCCATCGAATATTGAAGACACTCCTGCTCCATTTTCCTCGGCTCCGCCATCCATGTCTCCTTCTGCGACCCCTAGTGCTAAATTAACTTTAGTGATCAGTGCTGCATTCAGTCGAGATGGTTCATTAATTGACTTTGTATTCAATTCCAAAGTGCCGACATCATTATCTAAGAATTTCGATTGCTACATGGTCTCTGATGATCTTGCTGGAGCTCGAAGTTGCGAGTGGCATGAAAATTGGATGGGGTTTTCGGCTTTTGGGGCATCGGTGTCTTTACGTGCCGTAATTATCCGTCCTGGATCATGGACCACTGACACTGTAGAACATCAAGTTGCAATTCACCCTCCGCTTGAACCATATCCGGTTGCCAGTGTCGTCGCACCGATATCTATCAATACTTGTAATTCGAAATTTGAAATCGGTATTCCTGATGCTCTTTTCGTGGGAACATTATCTTCTATTAGGTTTTTGACTTCCAATCAGCTGTTGCAACAATCCATCTTCAACAGATGCAATACATTACAAGGTTCTCATATCACCCGAGAAAGTCTTCTATGCCCCTTCTCGGCATTGGATATCTCAAGAAGTTTGGATTCGGAAACTCGAATTAGTGTCGCGGTACAACTGACTACGGTGTTTGGTGAGGTGTTTTTAACGGACGAAGTCGATATTGCCATATCACCAGAATGCCCTTCTTACTTGGAGTGTTTTCAATCCATGCCGCTGTTG
>Ga0105054_10009584_pt1 | contig 12523 bp, 6 predicted proteins | sample BON02_FD_78091 | JGI IMG/M metagenome (GOLD analysis project Ga0105054, IMG submission 78091) | Freshwater microbial communities from Lake Bonney liftoff mats and glacier meltwater in Antarctica - BON-02 (megahit assembly) | ecosystem: Environmental > Aquatic > Freshwater > Ice > Glacier... | reverse complement strand
TCATGAGCCCGGGGCTGGTGCGCGAAAGAGACAAAACGTCAAAGGCCGGGCGGGCGGCATCGGCGGCGCGCGGCCCCGCTGCGTGCGCCCCCCCCCCCCCCCCCTCTCCCGCCCCCACGCGCGCGGCGCCCCCCCGCCCCCCTTTTCGAGCCAACGCTACCTGGCGCCCGCGCGCAGAAAGCCCGACGCGTCCCCACCAAGCCCTCCGAGGCCATCCTCCCCCTCCTTGCCCTTGGACTCGACGTCCGCCGGCGAGACCGCGTCGCCGAGCGCGGCCGCCGACGGGGCCGAGGGCGCCAAGGGCGCGCCGACGCGGGCGGCCGGCAGCGCGTCGCGCCCCTGCTCGCGCCTGGCGTGCCTGCGCGCGGCGGCCAGGGCGCCCTGGCGCCGCCCCCAGGGCGTGCAGTCGAACGTGATCTATGTGTGTTTTGGAGGGGGGTAGGAGGAGGAGGAGGAGGCGTGAGAAAAAGGAGAGACAAGAGACGCGGCGGGCGGGCGCCCTCTCTCGCCGACAGTGGCGGGGGGGCCGCAAAACACCACAACACAAACAAGTGTCCTCCTCACCTTGAGCCCCATGATGGCCAGGCACCCGGCCATCTCGACGATCAGGGGGATCCACGCCGCCACGGCGCCCTGGAAGTAGAGGTACACGAAAGTCAGCGCCAGCCCGATCATGTAAAACACCGACCACAGCGCCGAGACGTCGCGCGCGGAGCGGTTGGCGGCGAGGCGGTGGATCTGGGGCACGAGGCACAGGGCGAGAACGGCCCCGCCGGCGTAGCCGACGATCTCGAGGTCGCGCTGGGATAAAGGGGACACGGGGGGCACGTAGCCGCCGAGGCCGCCGCCGCCGCCGCCGCCCGCCATGTTTTTTTTGTTGGAGCGCGAGCGCGCGCGCGTGCGTCCGTGAGCGCGCTCACTGCGCGCTCACGGAACGACGGAAGAAGGGAAAAAACAGACTCGCACGCTAGAAACCGACCAGGCAAGCCCGCAGGCCGGTGGCACGCGAGGTTGAAGAACGAGCTCGAGCCTGCGGCGATGGTGTGGCGCGCGCGCGCTGGCAGAGGAGGGGCGGGCGCGCGATCGATTGGTTTCGGCGAACAGACAGAAAAAAAAGAGGGACAAGTCGAGAGGACGGCGCTGTGATGCTGAGCTTAGTCTTGGACGTGCAAAGCAAATGAAGCGATTCGATTGTTTGCGTACGAGTGCGATGGGCATTGAGCGCGGTGAGCGCGCGTTTGACTTCTTTGCTGCGCTGCCGGCGCCGTCGCTCTCTTTCGCGCGGTAAAGAGTGAGCGGACGGCGACGACGGCAAAGCGGCGGCGCGCCCCTTCCTTTTTTTTTTGAGCATGATCGCTCGGGGTTGATGCTTACATTTCGTGGCCAGGGCACCGACATCAAGATCACGATTGCGAGGAGTAGGAACAAGCTGCGATTTGAGGGCGGGAACGAAATCTCTTGTCTTTCTCACGCACCCGCCCCCGCGGCGCCCGTGACCCCCGCCGCCCCCACCGCCCCTGCCGCCGCCGCCGCCGCCCGCCTGCACGCCGCCTGCTGCTGCGCGAGCTGCAGCACCGCCGCGTCCGCGTTCGCCACGATCCACGGGTGCTCGCACACCTCGTCCAGCGGCAGCCGCGAGGCCGGGTCCCGCCGCAGCATCGCCCGCACAAAGTCCCGCGCGGCCGCCGAGGCAGAGCCCCCTGCGGCCGCCGCGCCGCCCCCGGCTGCCGCCGCCGCCCCTCCCGCCCCCCCGCCCCCTCCCGCCCCTCCCGCCGCCGCCCCCGCCTGCTGCTGCTGCGGCGGCTCCTCCCCGGGAAACCTCAGGTCCACCCGCACGATCCGCCGGTACGTCTCCTGGTGCCCCGCCGCCTCGAACGGCGGCCCCCCGAACAAAAACTCGTACGCCAGCACCCCGAGGCCCCAAACGTCGACGCCGGGCCCGTGCTCGCGGCCCTCGACCATCTCGGGCGGCAAGTAGTCGAGGGTGCCGCAGAGGGTGCGCCGCCGCCCGCTGGGCGCGTGCACAGACCAGCCGAAGTCGGCGATCTTGACCTGCCCGGACAGGCCGACCAGCAGGTTCTCGGGCTTGATGTCGCGGTGGAACACGTGCTTGGCGTGGCAGTAGGCTAGGGCGCCGGCCAGCGCGGCCACGTGCGTCGCCGCGCGTTGCTCCGAGAACCGGCCCGCCCGCTGCAGCTCCTTGTACAGCTCGCCCTTTGCCGCGTATTCCAAGATTAGAAACACGCGCTCGCGGTCGTGGAAGTAGCCGAACAGGCGCAGGACGTTGGGGTGGCGCAGGTGCGACTGGATCTCGACCTCGCGCCGGAGCTGGTGCTCGACGCGCGACGCGGCCAGCTGCTGCTTGTGCAGCACTTTTAGCGCCACCACGAATCCGCTGCCGCGCTCGCGGGCCAGGTAGACGGCGCCGAATTTGCCGCGGCCGAGGGGCCTGCCGACGTCAAAGTCGTCGAGGGTCCAGGCGCGCCGGCCGCTCGGGGCGGGCTTGCTGCTGGGGGCGGCGGCGGCGGGGGCGGGGGCGGCCTTGGTGGTGGCAGCGGCGGCTGCGGCGGGCGGCGGGGCGGGGTTGCTGGGGCCGCGGTTGGCCGGGCGGAGCGGGGCGCGGGCGGCGGCGGCGGCGGCGGCGGCGGCTGTTGTTAGTCCCGCCCCGGAGCCCTGCTGCAGCTGCGGCTGCTTGGTCGCCATGGGCGCTGGTGCTGCTGCTCCTTCTGCTGCTGCTTCTGCTTCTGCTTCTGCTGCTGTTGCTGCTCCTCCGTTTTCCTGTGTTGCGTTTTTCAGAAGGGGGGAGTGGCGGCGTCGGCGTCGGCGGCGGCGTGCGCGAGCGAGCGAAAGGCGAGCCGCATTGGGGGATGCTCATCTCTGCGTGTGAATGCGTCACGGGATGGCAGCGCTCGACGCGGTCAGCTGCTACCCGGCGGTCTGTACGGCGCGTCCTGTTCGAGAACCTCAGCAGCAGGAGCACCAGCTGCGCGGGCGCGGGGGTTTGCTCCCTTTCTGCTCGCTTCTCTCTGCGCGCACCTTGCTCTGCGGCGGCTGGAGCGTTCCTGCAGCGGCCGTGGATGGCAGGCGCCGCAAGCTGTTGCCCCCGAACATGCGCGGCGGGTTGGGTGGGGGAAATAGACGAGGGGTGTGGCAAAGAGGGAGGCTGGCGATTGAGACACTTCCAGCTGTCGGAATGGAGTTTCAAACAACTAGCCCAAGCTCCTTCCTCCTTTTCGTTCCGTGTTCTTTCCGCGCGCGCGTGCCGTAGTTCTCGTGCTTAGGTAACGCGGTGATGTAGGGCCGGCGGTGGCTGTGGTGTCGAAAGAAGACGGAGACGCGCAACTTGCAAACAGAACAGAGCGAAACAAAGCGAGCCGGCGAAAAGACGCACTGTCGAGTTGACGGCCCGCCGCCGTCGCCGTCGCTGCCGTCGCCGCTCGCCGCTCCTCGTCACACCCCCTCCTCCTCCTCCTCCTCCTCGCGCAGCTTGGCGTGCAAGCCCCGCATCTCGGTCAGGCGGTCCGCCACCTGCGCCCGCACCGCCTCGACGTGCTCGCGCCTCAGCGCGCCCGCCGACCGCATGGCCTCGAGGAAGCGCTCGCGCTCGGCCACCTCGGCGGTCAGGCGGGCAAAGCGGCGGCCGGCGCGCGAGGTCCGGGCGCCGTCTCTGTTTCCGTCGCCGTCGCCGTCCTTCTGCCCCTCCTCGTCGTCGTCGTCGTCGTCGCCGTCCGAGTCCGCGGGCCTCCGCCGCCGCGCGGGCGCCGCGGGGGGCGGCGGCGGCTTGCTGCGGTGCTCCATCAGCAGCGCCAGGCGCTGCTTCTCCGCCTCGCCGAGCGGCGCGGCGCGGCGCGGCGCGGGGGGCGGCGCCGGGCAGCGGGCGGCGGCCGCCGCGTCGGCGGTGATGCGCGCGGCCGAGCGGCGCGCGCCGAGCGAGGCCAGGCGGCGCTGCGTGGCGAGGGCGTCGCGCGCGATGGCGCTCGCGGCCTCGGACGCGGGGTCGGGGCCGCTGCGGGGCAGGCGCGGCTTGGTGCGCAGGCGCGCTGACGAGGCGGCGGCGGCGACGGTCGTTGTTGCTGTCGGCGGCGGCGGCGGCGCGCGTTTCGGCGGCAGCGAGGAGGACGCGGCAGCGGCCGCAGCGGAGGCTGCTGCAGCGCGGTTGCGCGCAGAGTAGGCGTCCCCGGCGGCTCGGCCGGACATCGCGGCCGTGCCGCCTGCATAAACGCGGTGCAGGAACCGGCCGGCGATCGTGCCTCTGTTGTTTTTTCGGGGCGAGTGTATTTTTTGAGCACTTTTCGAGCTATTTTTGTCTTGTTTTTTCGTTCCCCGGCACACCGATCGGTGTCGACATGTGTTATTGACTTGGGGGGACGATGAAGGCCTCGTTCTCTCACCTCCCGCCCAACAGGTGCCACAAGTCTTTCTCGGCCGCTGCTGCTGGTTGCGCCATGATGTGTGCCAACGAACGCGCACGACGAGAATATGACTTGGTTTTTGAAATAGCAACGCGACTGCGACGGTGGCGTGTTGTCGAGAGCGATTAATTTTGGATTTTGGTTTTCGCTTTGGTCTCAACAAGCAGCAATTCGGCAACTAAAGCGGAGAGTGGTGATTCACAACGACACATGCAATGAAATAAGTGGGGGCTCGCTGGAAGAGCGATTTAGTCCTCTCCCTCTCGCCGCCCGTCGCCGTCGCCGCCGCTGGCGCCGGCGCCGAGGACCGGCGCCTGCACGCGGCGGCGCTTGCGGCCCGGGCGGGCGGCGGCGGGACGGCGGCGGGTCGCCAGCAAGGCGCGCAGCGCCCTGCTCACCTGGCGGTCGGGCGCCAAATTGGCGTTGCTGCGTCCGGGCCCGATGGGGTGCCCGCGCAGGGACTCGGCGACGACGGGGGCAGGCTGCTGCCGCGCCATTGCCGCCGTCGGCGAGGGAGCGGCCGCTGCCGCCGCCGCCGGCAGGGGAATCGCGATCGGTGGCCCGTCGTCCCCCTCCTCCTCCTCCACCGCCGCGACCAGAGGAATCGCAAACGGCGGCCCGTCGTCGTCCTCCTCCTCCTCCTCCTCTTCGGCGCCGCCGCTCTCGCTGCTGCTGCTTCCTTGAGCGGCTCCCGGCGCTCGCCGCCGCGCCCTCAGGCAAGCTCGCCGCTCCCGCCGCGCCTTGGACGCGCCCGCCGGCGCCGGCGGCCGCTTCCTCCGCCTTTTCAGGCCCCGCCTGGCATTCGACCAACCGTCCTCGGGCGGGGGGGCGCCTGCCGCCGCCGCCGCCGCCGCCGCCCGATCCCCCGGCGGCGCGCGGCGCTCGCGCACCTCGGCCTCGAAGCCCTCGCGCTTGAGGGCTTGCACAGCCGCGTCGGCCGTGTAGAACGGGAGCGTGGTGTGGCGCCCGCACGCGCGGCACCCGCGCACGGCCACGACGGCGGCCTTTTGGCGCCGCTGCTGCTGCTGCTGCTGTTGGGGGGTGGCGGCGCCGACGCCGCTCCGCCGCTCCTGCGGCTGGCTCTTGGGCGTTGACGCTGCCCCCGCTGGTGCTTCGCCGCTCTGCCACGGCACCTGTTGTCGCGCGACGGCCGCGAGCACCACCACCGCGCAGGGCGAGACGACCGTCGCGCCACCACCGCCGCCGCCGCCGCCACTGCGCTGCTGCTGCTTCTGCTGCTGCGACGAGCCGCCGCCGCCGCCGCCGGCCACAGCGGCGCAGCCGCAGCGCTCGCAGTGCCGCGCCGCCGCCGCGCGGCGCGATGCGCCCGCGCCGCCCTCGGCGTCCGCCGACCGCAGGGCCTCGGCGCCCAGGTGCGCGGACAAGAGCACTGGCCACGAGGGCGGAGGAGGGCCCTCGGGCGTCGGCGTCGGCGTCGGCGTCGCCGGCGTCGCGCTGCCGTTGCCGACGCCGACGCCGACGCCGACGGCCGCCGCCGCCGCCGCCGCCGCGCCGTGGCTTGCGCCGCTGAGGAACGCGTAGCGCTGCGCGGGCGGCAGAGCGGCGGCGACGCGACGCGACGTGGCGCGCAGCGGCTGTCTGGACGGCATCGGGATTTGACCCGGCGTTTGGCGTGCGTGTTTTTCGGCACCCAAATCACGAGGCCGGGGACACCCGCCTGGCGCGAGGAGAGGGCATTTGGTAGGCGGGCGCGCGCGGCGTCATTCAGGCGCGAGGCAAGTGCTGCCAGTTCTCGATTCTTGCGGGGGTGGTCGATCGTTTCGTTCAGAGTGTGTTTGAAGGGAAGGCGGGAGAGACGCTCGAATTTTACTCGAATTTCAGGTGCCCGTGGCAAGCCCCCCACGCTCCCGTTCCTCCCTTCGTCTCCGACAGCGATTGACTGAGCCCACATGTGTACAATTCTTGCCTTGCCGTGCACGATTCCACCAACGATTCCACACACGGAGCCAAAAGTACACTCGAATCCGAAAACAAAACAGACTCGATTTTCTCCCGTTTCTTCCCTCCGCCAATCCGACTCCCGCGTGCCCGGTTCGTGAGCGGGGTGTTGATCGACTGCGTGCGCTCGTGACTGTCACGCGCCTAGGGCAGTCGGCGCGAACGGAGAGAGAGGAGAGAGCGCGCGCAATCAGCGAAGAGAGCCTCCTCCAAACGCCCGCCCGGGAAGGCGGGTCCCGGACCATCATGAGCCGGGCGGCGATGGCGCTGGCCGGTGGCGCGGCGCCGCTGCAGCAGCCGCACCTGCAGCAGCAGCACCGGCACCGCCCCCTCCATCATCTCGCAGCAGGTGGAGGAGCGGGTGCGGCCCCCGCCCTACCCGGCCGTTGCGCGCGCCCGCCCTCGGCGATCACGCGCCCCCCCCTCGGCCGGGCCCGCCCGCTGACGGGGCTGCGCCCGGCGGCCCGCGCGGACGATCGCGACGAGTTTGAGCAGCACCAGCAACAGCCCCTGTTTGCGGCGTTCCTGCGGCATCGGCGGCGGCGGGCGGGCGCGGCACCAGCGGCGGCGTCAGCGGCAAGCGGCGGCGGGCCCCTGAGCAGCAGCAGCAGCAGCAGCAGCAGCAGCGGCACTGGCCCCATCGGCAGCAGCATCTTCACCAGCAGGACCCCGGGGACGCCGAGGCGGGCGGCGGGCGGCGTGGCGGGCGCCGCCGCCGCCGCCGCCGCCGCCGCCGCTCCCGCCCGCCCTGGTGGCGGCAGCAGCAGCAGCCGCAACCACCCCGCCACTCTCGGCGGCGGAATCGGCCCCCCGCCCCGTCGCGCCCCCTCCGCCCTGCTCCCCCCCGCGCGCGCGGGGCCCGTCATCGTCGCCGACGGCAGCAGCGACGAGGACAGCGCCGTCGCCACGGCCGTCGCCGCGGGCGCGCAGCCGCCGCCGCCGCCGCACCGGCACGGCGCCGGCGCCGAGGCCGCCCTCGCCCGGTTCGGCGCGCCGCCGCCCGACAGCGCGCTGGCCAAGGCGGCCGCCGCCTGCGCCTCGGCCGAGCGCCTCGCCGACCGCGCCCGCGCCGACCTTGCCACCGCCGTCGCCGACGAGGAGCGCGGCCGCGAGGAGGGCCTCGCGCGCGCCGTCGCCTCGGGCGGCGGCCCGCGCGCCGTGCTCGCCGCCCGCCTGGCGGGCGTCCCGCACCGCTGGCGCCTCGTCTCGGCCATGGCCGTCGCCTTTGTGCTGTGCAACATGGACAAGGTCAACATGAGCGTGGCGGTCATCCCCATGGCGCGCGACCTGGGCTGGACGGCCACCGACCGCGGCCTCGTCAGCTCTTCCTTCTTCTGGGGCTACTCGCTGACCCAGATCCCTGCGGGCTGGATCTCCACCCGGGTCGGCGGCGCGCGCGTGCTGGCCGCAGGGGTGGCGCTGTGGTCGTTCGGGACGCTCGTCGCGCCGCCCGCCGCGCACCACTCGCTGTGGGCCCTGTGCGCGAGCCGCGTGCTCGTGGGCCTTGGCGAGGGCTTCGCGCCCTCGGCCGCCGTCAGCGTGCTCGCCGCGCAGGTGCCGTCGGCCGAGCGCGCACGCGCCGTCACCACCGTCTGGGGGGGCCTGGACGTGGGGTCGGCCGTGGGCCTGCTGCTGGCCGGGCCCCTGATCCGAATGTACGGCTGGCCGTCGGTCTTCTACCTGTTTGCCGTGCTGGGTGGCATCTGGTGCCTGGTGTGGCCCCTGTTCCGTCCCGAGCGTCCCGACCCGGTGAGCGCGGCCGAGGCCAAGGTGCAGCTGGCGGAGAAGGCCGTGAAAAAAGCGTTCAAGGCGGCCGACGCCGAGGCGGCGGCGGCGGCGGCGGCGGCCGCCGGCAGCGAGCGCGACGCGGCCGAGCAGCGCGCGGCGGCCAAGCAGGCGCGCGCCGCCGACGCGCGCCGCGCCGCCGCCGCCCGCCGCGGCCGCGTCCCCTGGGGCGACTTTTTCCGCTCGAGGCCCGTCTGGGCCGTCACCGTCGCCCACTTTTGCTTCAACTGGGGCTACTACACCCTACTGGCCTGGCTGCCCAGTTACTTCGAGGCCGCGCTGGGCGTTAGCGTCCAGTCGTCGTCGCTCTTCACGCTCGTCCCTTACGTCGCGATGACGGCCATGACCCCGCTGGTGGGGCCCGTCGCCGACGGGTGGGTCAAGGGCGGGATGACCCTCACGCGCGTGCGCAAGCTGTGCCAGGGCATCGCGTTCGTGGGCCCTGCCGCCTGCATGCTGGCCTGCGCCGCGCTGACGCCGGCGGCGGGCGGGGCGCCGCTGGCGGCGGGCGGAGGCACGGCCGCGCTGCTGGTGCTGCTGCTGTCGCTGGGCTTTGCGCTGGGCGCCTGGTCGCGCGCGGGCCTCTACTGCAACCACCAGGACCTGTCGCCCAAGTACGCCTCGGCCCTGCTCGGCATCACCAACACGGCGGGCGCCATCCCGGGCGTGCTCGGCGTCACGTCTGCCGGATACTTGCTGGACGCGACGGGCAGCTGGGCGCTGGCGCTCTTCCTGCCGACGGCCGCGTGCCAGCTGTTTGGCGCCGCCGTCTACACGGCCCTGGCGTCGAGCGAGAGGCAGGACTGGGTGTGAGGATGAGTGCTTGCGGGGACCTTTGCTGCGGCGAGGGGCAGGACGTGACGGCGTGTGGATTTGCGGCGGGTTGGCCACTGCGACGTGGAGCGCGCGGCGCAAGAGGGCGGGCGGTGGTTTTGAAAAGAGTTTTTGAAAAGAGTTTTTGAAAAGAGTTTTTGAAAAGAGTTTTTTGTGTTGTGTTTCCGTTTTATTGTGGCGTTTGATTTCGGCGCGCGCTCCGTGATTCGCTTTCATCATCCATTTGAAGCTCCCCCTCCCGCCCCTTTCTCCCTCTTACACACACAGTTACAACCGGATCCCCTTTGCTCACCCGGCGCGCGGATGATCCCCTGCTCATTTTCACTGCCCGGCAGCCCGCTGGCGACGACGCGAGCGGGGGAAACGGAACGAAAGCGCGGTGGGCGGTCGTTGTGTCACCCGCTCTTTGGCCGCCATGCTCGTCGTCGTCGCCTTCTATATTTGGATGGTCGCCCGCCCCTCTGTGTCGGCGCGTCTCTCCTTCACCGAATGTCATCATCACCGCCTCCGTCGCGCCTCCACGACTGTTCTCTCCGTGATCCCTCTCTGCTCTAGCAGTTGGCTCCAGATTTGTCGGAACGATCACACACCCCCCTCGTCTCCGGCCAACGAGCGCAAGGGCCCTCTGGCCCCGCCGTTGACAGGAGGGACTCGAGGAAGTGGTGGTCGATATGTGGTGTCTGCTCGCCTGTGAGCACCTCGCGCGCCGACCGCCTCGCGAGGTGTGGCGCCGCGGCCGAGCAGCGGCGACCGCCAGCGGCGACCCGCCGCCGACGGAGCGGCAACAGCCCGACCCGCAGCAGGCGCCCCCACATCACGTGAGCCTCGGAGGAGGAGGAGGAGGCGGCGGCGGCGTCGGCGGTGCCTCCGCCGACCACGGCGCCTACATCGGCAGCTACACGCCCGTCACCAGGGCCCTCTGGCGCTCGCGCCTGGCGGGCGGCGACGTGCCGGCGGGCGGCAGCGGCGGCAGCGGCGGCGGCCGCGTCGTCGTCTCGTTGCCGTTCTCGCGCGACGGGTCGTTGCGCGAGACGTACGCCAACCCGTGGGGGTTCGTGCGCCTCGGCCGCTTGTTCGAGGACCTCGACTCGTTGTCGGGCACCGCCGCGTTCGCGCACGCGGCGGCCAGGGGGGCCAGCGCCGCTGCCGCCGCCGACGCCGCCGGCGCCGCTGGGGAAGCGCCGGCCCCAAAGGCGCCGCCGCCAAAGCTCGTGACGGCGTCCGTCGACGCGATCCACCTGGCGCGCCCGCTGCCGATCGGGCGGGACCTGACCATGTCGGCGCGGGTGGTGTGGACCGGCTCCTCGTCGCTGGATGTGCGGATGGAGGTGACGCAGGCGCAAGGGGCGGACGCGGGAGGCGCCGATGCCGCTGACGGCGCCGACGGCGCCCCCCGCCAAACGACGACGCCGACCCATGCATCGCCGCCGCCGCCGTCCGAGGAGGGGCCCGCGCTCGTGGCGCTGTTTTCGTACGTGGCGCTCGACCGCGCGACGGGGCGGCCGGCGGCCGTGCCGCCCTACGTCCCGCGGACGCGGGAGGAGGAGGGGTGGTTCGAGGAGCGGCAGCGCGTGGCCGACGCGCGCAGGCGGCAGCGGCAGCGCGACAAGGCGCGGCGGCTGCGGGCGGCGGCGGGAGGAGGGGGAGGAGGAGGCGGTGCCGCGGGCATAAGAGCACCACCGACAACAGGAGCGGGGGCGGCCCCCAAACCCGACGACGCCGACGCCCACGCCGACGCCGACGGCCGCGCCTCCTCGCAGGCCGCGCGTGCCGACCTGATGCGCCGCCTCGCTGCTGCCGCCGCCCGCCTCGCCGACCTGCCCGCGCTCTCCCCGCCCCGCCTGCTGCCCGTCTCCCTCACGCGGGTGGACAACGCACTCGTGACCCAGCCGCAGCACCGCAACACGAGCGGCGCCGTGTTCGGCGGCTTCCTCATGCGGCGCGCGTTCGAGCTCTCCTTTGCCGCCGCGTTCCTGTTCGCCGGGTGCCGCCCGGCCTTTGTGCGCTGCGACGACGTCTCGTTCGCCGCGCCCGTCGACGTCGGCGACCTGATGCGCTTCTCGGCGCGCGTGCTGGCCGCGTGGCGGTGCCCCGGCGGAGACGGCGGCGCTGGTGCTGGCGGCGGCGGGGAGGGCGCCTACCTGGTGGCGATCGAGGCCGTGGCCGAGAGGGCGCGCCCCGACCGGCGCACGGTCGCGACGACCAACACGTTCCGCTACGTGTTTCGTTGCCGGCCCGACGCGAGGGGGGGAGCGGCGCAAGGCGAGCTGTCGTGCAGCGCCGGCGAAGCGCGACGCGATGGAGCGACCCCCGCCGCCGCCGACGGCGCGGCGGTGAGGCGGGCGGCCGCGGCGCCACCGGGCGAAGGGCGGCCGCCCGTCGTTCTACGCGTGCCGATCCCCACGACGGCAGAGGACGCGGAGCGGGTGAGCACGTTTCTGAGGGAGCTGTCGGATGCGGACGTGGCGGCGGTGGCGGCAGCGCTAGACGACGCTGAAAACGAGTAGGGAGCGACGCAGAGAGAGGCCGATTTGGACCGCCGACCCCAGAACTTCGCACTTGGACGCCGCCGCCCTTTTGTGATTGTGTTTGAAATACTTTTTGTTGTTGTTTTTTTGTCGCTCGCTCTCAAAGGGGGGACGCAGGGGGCTTTGCGCTCTCAGGCTGGTCGCTCCTAATCAAATAAAATTGTCGGTCGTCGGTCGCGCTCTAATCAAATGGAGGCCGGGCGATAGGCTGTGTGGAAGACAAAGGAGAAGCGCCAAATGCCCAGAGGGGGGGCGCCTGCGCCTTGCGCTAAAAAAAAAAAAAGCGTCGCTCTTTCGAATCCTGCAGCGCGCACGTCCTTTCTTTCTGTTTCCTCCACCTCCCCTCGCCTTTCGCGCGCTGCTGCCACTGCGAGGTAGGTACTGACTGGTCAAAGCGGGAGATGGCTACCAGGCGTAAAGCGGAACAAAAAAATGCAGCCGCCGGCGTCAGAAAAAAAAGTAGGAATGTTGAAAAATAACCCAGGGGTGGCCGCGACGACGGCGCGCGTCCTCCTCCTTGGGTGTGTGTGTGTGTCAGGGTACGTAGACTTGGGTCGGCGAGCGCGGGGGCGCGTAAGAAGGGCGGGCGGACCCGGGCGCGAGCAGGGAGGGGCGGAGATAGGGCGACAGCGCCGCGCTCGCGCGCTGGGCCGCGTTTTGCAAGGAAAGAAGGAAACCACCAAAAAGACGCCGCGAGGCGCTCGTGAATGTCGATGCGCCACGGGGCGTGTTTTTGGTGCTCGTCCTCTTGTACACCGCCCCCAAGCGCGGTAGACACGTGGGCTGACGCTCGAAAAAGAGAGAGAGGGAGGAATCAAGGCTCGACGCGCGCGCGCGCGGCGCCGCCTCGTCTCTCTCTCTCTCTCGCCCTCGGCCTCGCCTCCGTGTCTCTCCGCGCGCCGCCCCCCCCCCCCCCCCCCCCCCCCCCCCCCCCCCCCCCCCCACCCCCCCCCCCCCCCCCCCCCCCCCCCCCCCCCCCCCCCCCCCCCCCCCCCCCCCCCCCCC
>Ga0105054_10009583_pt1 | contig 12523 bp, 12 predicted proteins | sample BON02_FD_78091 | JGI IMG/M metagenome (GOLD analysis project Ga0105054, IMG submission 78091) | Freshwater microbial communities from Lake Bonney liftoff mats and glacier meltwater in Antarctica - BON-02 (megahit assembly) | ecosystem: Environmental > Aquatic > Freshwater > Ice > Glacier... | reverse complement strand
TGAAGGAGATACAGGAGGAATTTACGAGGTTTCGACGCGAAGCACGCAAGGTGACACCAGTAGCATTACAGCAGGAGGTCGCAACTTTGAAGGGAGAAAAGGCCGAGTTACTGGCACGATGTGAGAGGGAAAAGACGGAAAAAACGCAGGCATTATTAGAAAAGGAACAGTATCGAGCAGCGGCTCAACGGGTGGCACGAGCTTTGAAAAGGGAGCAGAAAAAAGCGAATTTGTCACTACGACGGCACTTGGGGGAGATGAGGTTGGAGTATGTGGTGGCGAGGGAGGGAGGGAAGGAGGGAGGGGGGTATAGAGTGGATGGGGAGAGGGGGGAGCTGCAGGATATCAAGATGACTTTGGACGCTGTGAGGCAGTTTGGGAAGCTGCCGACCGTGGCTGGTGGGAGGAAGGGGTGGCAGCAGCAGCAGCAGCAGCAGCAGCAGCAGCAGCAGCAGCAGCAGCAGAAGCAGGGTGTGGTGGGAGGAGGAGGGGGGGGTGGTGGTGGTGGCGGAGGAGGAGGGGGAGGAGGGGGAGGACAGGTTCAGCGACAGCAGCACGCAAGCTCTGCCTCTACCCCCTCTCCGCGGAATAAGGAGAATTTCGGGGCGTCCTCTTCTCGCTGGGGGCTTGGCTCCTCCTCCTCTGCTGCTGCTGCTGCTGCTGCTGCTGCTGGTGGTGGTGGTGGTGGTGGTGGTGGTGCCTTGTCCTCGGTGTCAGGACCCCTTCCTATCGCCTTCAGTTCGGGTGGGGCACGGGAGGGCTCTCTAGGAGCAGAAGCAGCAGCAGTCAAAGCGAAGGCAGCGCTAAAAGCACAACTAGCCGCGAACCGCCGACGGCATCAAGAAAACAATCAATTGATGCGGATGATGATGAGTGAGGGCGACGACGAGGAGGAGGGCGGGAGGGAGGAAGAGGAGGAAGCGACACCACCTGATTCTCACAGGGCAGCAGCGGATAGTCAGAGTCGGCACCTATTAGATGAGACGCACCGATTGAGAACGGAGAGAGAATTGTTGCTTTCCACCAAGAAATATACCTTGGAAGATCACATTATTCAGACACTCACTCGTTTGATTCTTGAGAGGGAGAGTGCTAATGCCGCGAGGGCTGCGGGAGAGGAGGAGGGGGGGGGGGAAGGGGGGGGAGGAGAGTCGCAGGGGTCGACGATTACGTTTGGGGGGGCGCAGTCGCGGGGGTTGCAGCAGCAGCAGCCGCAGCAGGAGGAGCAGGAGGAGAAGGAGGAACAGCAGCGGGTTTGAGAGAGCTTTTAACCAGACAGGAAGAATGTAAATAGATGGGATATTTGTGCCGTTTGAAAGCACTCCACACACATATATATATGTACGCGGAAGGAAAGGAATAAGAAAGAAAGGACAAGACAAGGAATACCAAAAATCCCACCACATAAAAGCAAAGGTGAAGTCACATGTTAAAAGACGAAAAGCATCCACACACACGCACGGGCACCTTAAAGCAGAAAATTCAAATCAAAGAAAGCAGCCAACCCCCCGCACTTCTCTCCTACTACTTAATTACTATTTTATGTTTGTTCATTCTTCCCTCTTTTCTCATCTCTTGATGTCCTCCACAAATTTCACCACCTTCTCCCGGGCCGTCCAAATGGCATTGTTCCAGTGACTCCTAATGTCCGTGAACTTGGGATGCTCGCCCTTGCTCCACACGTAGTCTGTGTATGTCTACGAGGAGGGATGGGGGGGGAGAGGGGAAGGAGATGAGTTGGGTGAGAGTTAAATCAGATGGATAGATGGAAAGGGCCATTACAGCGCTAGTTCTAGCCATTGAGCCTTTTTCTCACAAAAGGGAGAAGCAGACGCCTGAACCCAGGTGCGAGTCATCACAAAAGTGCCTCTCGCCCCACCCCAGTCCCTTCTCCTCCCTTCCCTCTTTCACATACGCTGAGGTTAATGCTGGACGGGCCGCGGATGGGACTCAGGCCCTTGTCCGTGTACCGCCGAGGGTTGGCGGCCGTGGCGTACTGATCGAGGGCAAGGCTTGCTTCGTACAGGCAGGCGGAGGCAGCGCCGGCCCCGACGGTGAAGGCGACGAAGGTGGCCATTAGCGATGATGCTGAGTAGGGCTGGGGGCAGGGGGAGGGCAGGAACCAGGCAGCTGGGAAAGGGATAAGGAGAAAGAGAAGCTTGCTGGCTGTGTGGGGTTGTGCAGATGGTGTGTGTGAGTAGTGTGGTCGTCGCGCTAATGTGCTTGTGTGTGGCATTGCACGATGGTGAGGCTTGCTGCTGCAGACGCCCCTGGACTTCTGGAGGACACTCAGCAGGCCGTCTGCCAGTAGCATATTTCTCTCATGCTTGTCGTCGTCCTCCGTGCATGGTTCTTTTTGCTGTGTGGTTTGTGTGGTGTGGTGTGTGAGAAGGAGTGGGCACTCGGGCAGGAGTGCTTTGCGGCATCGAACGACATGGTTCCGCAGCCACATTGAAATCGGCCGTAACTTTTCCTTGTGTGCAAAAGTAGCAAGACGACACCCACCAGAGCTAGTGAATGTGTGCCCAAAGCAAGGCCGTGAGTGTCACGTCTTGTTTTTCATACCAGGTGCTTCGAGCATCGACTCGTCAAACTCAAGCGGCCGCCTTTTGCCCCATCCTTGCCCCAGCCTTTAGAGACAAATCCCTGGTCACCACATCGCAGTCAAGGGATTTCAAGGGCCCCAAACACACTCCATCCGTTTTCTAATCAGTATTCTGAATCGAGGTGGGCTTTCAAATGCCCCACGAGTCGAGAAATAAATTGCAAGCGTGCTGAATTGGGCAACCTGAGACATAGGAAGGGTATGGGCCGCCGCTTCAGAGGGCAAAGAGGCTAAATATGAAGCTGATGGCATCAAAAACGTAATACACACGTCATTCACGGGCCTTCTGTCGTACCTTTAACGGCATGCACAAGCATGAACACACCCATTTGGTGCTGGCTTGTCCTGCCTTGACTGGGAGGAGCAGATCGCACCTGACTAGACAAGCTTATTGAAACAGCAGTGCGACAACGTGTCAAGGCATGTGTATCTTCATTTTACTTTCATTCACTTACAATCATTTTTACATTAATCTTTATGCGCGCACGCACCCATTTCAGTCATCATTATAGTACTACAAATATGCACACCCACCTCTCCATCCCTCTCCTCCCATCCAGCCCCTAGTGCACCACAACCATGCCCTTCCTTCCCTCCCTCCCTTCCTCCTTCACCACCTCCGGCGACATAACGACCATTGTTTCCTTATTCACCTCCTGCTCTTCCTCCTCCCCTCCCTCCATCCCCTTGCCCTTGAGCGGCGCGGGAGGCAAACGAGAGAAAAGCAAGCGCTCCAACTCTCCGAAGGGGGCTTCCACCAAGAAGAAGAAGACGACGGCCGAGATTGCCGACAAGGTGGAATACCCAAGGAAGGTATTGAAGAGGTTGAGCATGGAGAAATGCGCGGGTTGGCCGCCAGCGGAGCTGATGGCGGTGAGGATGGCCTGTTTTAATTTTGGGGAAGAGGAAATGGAGGGAGGATGAAGAAGAATAAATGAGTGAATAAGATTCTTGAAGAAAGAGAAGCAGATTATATCGGAGCAAGATGAAACACACATCTACATAAACAGATAGAGCCTTTCTCCCCCTCTCCCCAACCCACCCCTTCTTCCTCCCTCCTTCTCTCCCTCCCTCCCTTTTTCACCTACCATAGGGTGCACCAAATACGTGCTATACGTCAACCGACTCGTCACCGCCCAAAACGGCATCTCCAAAAATCGCTTAATCCACCCCCCCCTCCCCAAAGCCAGCACCCCACACAGTAACACCAACCCCACCACCCACCCCGACCATGACAAAGTGATATACAAGCTACTAATCCTCTGACTCCAACTCCCCGGCGCATACGCCAACTCCCGATACGGCCCAAACATCGTCAACGCAAACAACACCATCGCCACCCCCATCGCCCCCCACACCTGCACTGTCACCTTCCTCCGTCCCTCCCTCCCCCAGTACCCCTTCATCCGTTCCCCCCAATGAAACCACACCACGGCCGCCATCCCTCCTATCAAAAAAGTTGGCATTCGCGTAAAAGTTCCTGCATAAAAATCCGCAAAAAACTTGGGAAACCCCGGCCGATCAATACTGTTGATCCTCCATCTCTCCTTCTCCGCCTGCTGGAAGGTATACACATAGCTCGCCAAGCACAACCCCCCCCCCACCGCCAGTCCCCACTTGGGCCTCAAAAAGGCCAGCGCGCTCAACCACGGCACGAAGAGGAAGAGCTGCTGCACCACTGCTAAGAACCAGGAGGCTTGATAACACATCGTATAAGGGTTAGACAAAATATTATTAATGTATAACATATTCTCCCACCATTTTTCCTTGCATTGCTGTGCCTCAACCAGTAGCCCAGTAGGGGAGGGAGGGGCGCTGCTCATCAGAGGAGCGAGGGTGGTGAAAATCAAGAGCATGACGGCATAGGCGGGGGTGAGACGCAAGTAACGACGGACATAAGACACCAAGGCCATCTGCAGGACTTTGATGCTGTTTTTGGCGCCGGTGTTGCAGCTGCTGCTGCTGCTGCTGTTGCGTGTGCCAGCAGTAGCTCCTGCATCTGATCCTTTCCTGCTCATCGGTGGTGGTGTCAGACGCTTGCTCATTTCTTTCATGAAGAGGTAAAACGCCAAAAAGCCAGCCATGACCAAAAAGGTATCTACTCCCAACAAGCAGCCGTCTGCGATCAGACCGGGCATGGTAGCTAGGAAGCCTCGACCGTGGAAACCTAGGGCCTCCCGAGGGTTGGTCAGCCCGACGACGGATATATTGAAAAACCTGTATTCATTTGGGAGTTGGGAGGGGTGTTGTTATGAGTATCTGAGAAGACAGAATGGGAGGGCTTAAAAAAAGAAAGAGAAAAACGAATGTAAGTGTACAAATCAGACTATTCTCACATTGTGTGCCCCAACAGTATCATACACATAGCCAACGTTCGAATCGCCTCAAACGACGCAAACGGCCCCCCGCGCGGCGGCGCCATCAGGGCTGCATAGGTCCGCGTCAACGAGAAGCACTGCAACACCCTCCGCAAAAAGCGCTCCTTCTTGAAAAACGGCACCTGCCACTCCTCTCCGTACACGTCTAGAATCGTCGCTCCCAGCGCCAGGAGCACCAGCAGCAACACCAGCATCAACGCACACCACGCTGCTGTACTGATAGGCTCCATTGTAAAGAAAAGAGATTTGTCAGCCGTCATAGGTCCACAGGTCGCCTTGATCCGATCAGCCAATCGCTGGGTGATAGGAGGAAAGACGGCCGTCATTATGTCTTGGGCCGTACACTCTGAGGGAACACACACACCCCATTTCGCAAAAACGGGTACGGCATCAATCTGGCAGTAATTCAACCCGATATACCCGCAGGAATCAGGCAATCCTAAAGACCAGAGCGGGACTTGATAGACGAATTCACCCATCCCGACGCGTTTGTCAGCGGCGAAGGCGATGTCTTTGAGGACGGGGGGGAGGAGGAGATTGAGGCCTTCCGTGACGCGGCCGGAGAAGAATTCGGCTTGTCGGGCTAGGAGGGTGTTTTGGAGGACGAGATTGGCACCTGGTATGGTGTGTATGGGTGTGGGTTTGGAATGCTAATGGTGAGAAGGGTGTGGTCAGGTGGGAGGGGAGGAAGAGGGGGAATGGGGATGGGATGGGCGGGCGAGGGAAGAGTATGGTCGCACGAGGCCTGCGATGTGATTTACATTTCAAAGAGTCACAGGCAGGTAGAATAAAAGAAGATTTTTGTGTGTGCGAAGATGTATTTCATCATAGTGCCAAAAGCACTCCAAGTATTGGGGTTGGCGGGGATTAGTTGTGAACGAACGAGGGTTGATGCTGCTGATGGGGATGGTGTTTCCCCCCCCTTGTGCTTGCTTGGTGCTTACCTGCCACGCACGCCGCCGACACATTGGGATTCTTGACAAGGGTCTGGAGGAAGGGCGGGGGCAGTACCTGCAGGGGTGCTGGTGGGACGGCTGGGGCGACTACGGCCATATTACTGAAGGGAAGGAGGGCGGGCTGACGGGGTTGGACCAACGCGACGCTTCTGCTTTGCACCCTTTGAAGGACGCACCCAGCAATCAACCTCGTAGCCCGAGAGCCAAGGACGAGGTAGCGAACGAGCTGGCTGTATTTTTGCGTGTTTGTGTGGTGTGTTGTACGGTAAGAAAGGGTACAACATTTGTGTTGTAAACGAAACGACAAGGAAGGACCACTGATTTGACAGAAGGGAACAGCGCTAAACTGCTGGCCCATCGAACTTCAAATCTCAAAATCAAATGCCTCGTTCGTGGAGACTGCCACTCGTTAGACGTTGCTCAAGTGTTTGGGCACCTTTGATTTGTGTGTGTATCTACAGCCTTTTAAAAGCATGGGCTCTCTTCATAAGTCATAAACTCTTTGACAAGCCAAAAGGTCGACCTCCCCACCCCCAAGCCCACACCCTCAATCAAAGCAAGCGCAACAAGAACAACCCGATCGCATCGTACCGAGATCATGCATTTTACTTCTTTTGTGTGTGGCTCTGTTCGGCTGGCTTTTAATCACACAGGTTCTGTGTTTTACTTAAATACTTTGGCACATTTCACCTTTTTGGTCAAAATTTTAGCCCTCTACTTCCTTCTCCTCCTCCTCCAACCCCACCCCTAGCAAACCAAGCAAATGCTGCGTGCCCAGGCCAAACATGTTCATTAGCTCTCGCAGCTGGCCACGGAACTCCCGCAGTTTCTTCGCTCCCAACTGCCGTTGTCGCTTTGTGGCGGTGAGCATCAGGTTCTTGCTTGTCTCTTCGTCGTTGATCCACTCGAACACTTGCGCCTGGTATCCCGACAGCTGCAGGGCCAGCACGCGGATGCTGTGTTGTGATGGGAGGGGACGTATAAGAAAATATGGATGCCGCCTTTTTGAGGAAAAAGGAAGGAAGGACTTGAAGACACGACTAAGCATAGAAATGTCCTCCCCCCTTTCCTCCACACAAGCAACCGCAACCACCCATCCCCCTCATCCCCCTTTCTCTTGCCAACCCACATTACCTATCCGTGACAATCTCCGCCTGCCGCTCCATCAAAATTCCATGCTTCAACACAGGCTGCAAGGGCCCCGCCGCCGCCGCCGTCGTCATCTTAATCTTCTTCATCTCCCTCCGTACCTCCTTATGACAACAAGGGCTCGCCAAAATCACCCTCGCTCCCGCCTGGACCCCTAAATAAAGACAATCATCCGTGGCCGTATCACAAGCATGCAACGCAATAACCACATCATACTTCTCCTCTCCCGCCGTCGCCTTGGCAGTGACCTCCGCGATAGTCCCCCTCGAAAACCTCAGCCCTCCCGCAGCGCTGTACCCGAGGCGGTCCGCCACGGCATTGGCTTTGTCGACCACATCTTGTCTCACATCCACTCCTCGCGCTTGGACCTTATAGCCCTGCGAAGTCAAGTACTCATAAGCTGCAAATGTCAGATACCCCTTCCCACACCCCGCGTCTAGCAATGTCAGAGTTTTTCCTTGCACACCAGCCACAGAAGCAGCAGCGGCATTACCATTCTCACTATCCTCCTCCTCCTTGAGCAACGACGCAAGGATTTCCAGAAACTTTTCGATCTGCCGAAATTTTTCAGACATCCCTGCCTTAGGCCTTCCTCCCGCCCCCAAAATCTCATATTCATGCAAAAAGCTTTTCTTGGTCGTGGACGCAGACGACGAGAGCAACGCACGGCCAACCTCGCCGATTTCCTCCTCGTCTTCCTCCCCTCCCTCCTTCCCTTCCTCCTTCTCGCCTTCCTCAAAGGGCACAAGGGTCAGACGCCGCTTCTTCTGTCGGTCATGCGTCCCTACCTCGACTTCCGTAAAGGTGGCCTTGTTCTTGTACAAGCGTGCTTTATCCGCGCTTTTCCCCACCTCCAACACCCAGTCCTCCGCAGTAGTAAAGAGCCGCGCTGCCTTGAGCGGACCAGTCGAGGCCAAATGCCCTCGAAGGATAGCTGGAGCGTCGCTGAGCGCGTAATTCTTGGTGGTGGTGGACGTGGGGTGCGTGTAGACGATTTGGAATTTGGGAGGCTGGGAGTCGTCGCTCCCGCTGGACACGAGACGGGCTTGTAGCTTTTCGATGACGGGGGTGGAGGCGTCTTTGGGCGGAGCGGGGTTGTTGGTCAAGGTAAAGCGGACGAAGTGCCCCTTCAGAAGACTGGTCTCCAATTTAGTGGCCAAATTTTCATAGGGCGTGGTGGCCACCGCGGAGGCGACGAGGAGCGTGCGACGTCTTGGTGCCGAAAGTCTTGTGGTTGTGGTGGGGAGACGCGAGAGGGGCTGGATGGAGGACGTTAGGGAGGACTGTTGAACGTGCGAAAGTCTTGTGGTGGTGGTGGGGAGGCGCGAAAGGGGCTGGATGAAGGACGAAAGGGAGGACTGCTGTTGCATGTAGATGGGCAGGGCGGCGCGGGTGGAGAGGACCAGGAGGAGGAGGAGGAGCCCGCTTGCTGCGACGATCGCTTGCCGACCACGAGGCATCTTTTCTTCCGGTCCTGTGTGTTGGCGTGGTGAGGCGTGAGAAGGTTTGTGAGTGATTAAAATCTACGTGCGGAGTGTGGCAGGACCACTGATTTTCTGCCGTTGCGATTTCGTCATGACGGTCGGCGAATTTCAAAGCATGGCCCAGCGCCAGTTCGGGGTGTGCTTGCGTGTCCTTCTAAGTACACTGACTGACAGCAAGCTTATCGATGCACCACCATTCATTCTCAGAACAGGGTTTTTGCCGCGCATCTGCATCGGGCTTGGCGGCTTCCCGGGGCTAAAGACAAGGCAGCAAGGGCCGCGCGGGCGAGTGCACCATCGTCAGCAGCCATGGTCCGCATGAGCACCCAACTACGGGCAATCCTCTGGAAGAATGTGTTGCTCAAACGACGGCATTGGGTCTCCACCTTCTTTGAGGTACGTGGATAGACTCGGAAGAGAGGGAGGGTGGATGGGTGTGTCTGTGTAGGGCTGGCATTGCCAGGGTCGTCGCGCCTCTCGTCTCTCCCCCCCCGTCCGTCGGCGTATGCTCCAGCCACGTCGTGTGCTGTGGAGCGTGCGCGTCTTCCTGGACTGTACACCTTTTACCGGCAACGTTTCTTGTCTTCTCAGAGAACCCGTCTCCTTATTGTGTGTGCCGGTTTCTGTTCCTGTGTGCGTCCTCGGCCTTGACCGACGGCTACTCCCCAGCCGCTGGGTTGAGTGGGGTGGTCGTCCTCATCATAAGCCGCACGACGGCGCATACGGCAGCTTTATGTTTCTGGTTATGTCTGTTTTTCGCTCAGCACGCCTTTGTTCTGTACTCAGAAGCACTTACTCGATGTGCTTGTTCAAGTATCAATGACCGGAGTCCTTTTTATCCTTCTCGAAGCTCGCTCCCTCCCCTCCCCGCCCGGCAATGATGCCATTAGCATATAATACCTTCATATCTACAAATCCAACCATCACTCACACACTAAACACCCCATGCATTTCCCCCTCCCTCCCTCCACTAACAGGTAGCCATCCCCGTCTTCTTCATCGGCCTCCTGGTCTGGATCAAAACCATCTGTACCAAACGCGACGCCCCCACCGTCGCCTACGCCTGCGGGCAAACCAAAGGCTTCGACTTCTACACCCCCTCCCTCTCCACCAACCTCTCCAATATCCCCCCCCTTCAATGTCTCAAGCCCCCCGACACTTGCGTGGAGCCCAACTACTACCGCGGGGAACTCTCCGAACTCGACCCCCGCCTCCCCTCCCTCTACCTCGAATACGGCTACACCCCCTCAGGGAAAGGCTACCCCTTCTACGGCGTGACCATCGGCGACGACAGTCAAATCTACTCCCAAATAAACACCATACTCTCCCTACGAAACCTTTCCGGGCTAGCCAATAACCCCTCCCCTACGTTTAACCAAGTCACCGAGTCCTACCTCAAGGCAAAAGCCATCCTGGTCATCTGCCCCGCCTCCGCCTCCTCCCCCTCCCTCGTCGCCGCCGCTCAATCCCTCTACACTGGCCTCCTAAGCACCTTAACCTGGGTAGGAGAGCATGACCAAGCTGTAGTCTTCTTCCCCTCCCAAGCTGTCTTAGAAGCGAACGTCACTGCAGAAGGCTACGAAAAAGGAGTGAAAGTAGCAGCAGCCATTGTGGTTAACGAGGTCGATTTACAACAAGGCCCCAAGTGGGATTACTCGATCCGAGTCAATTTCACCCAAAATTACGAAATGGTCCAGGAGAGCGTGGGGTGTTTGTATGCCGATTGTGGTTTTCAATACACTGTGCCCACAACCAATTTTTTGGTGAACCCCTTCCAGAAACCGGCCAAGGCCGATTTTATGTTTGGGTATACTTACTCGGCCTTTGCGACGCTGCAGAAAGCGGTGGATGATTATATTTTGAACAGCGTTTCGAGGCAGGGGCCGGTGGAGACGACTATTTCCTTGGGGTTGTTCCCAGAGCCGGCTTTTCATTCAGATGACTTTTTGACAGTCATTGCCGCATCGCTGGCCCTGTTTTTTGTCCTTGCGTTCTTGTATCCGGTCTCGAGGTATTTGCGGGCGTTGGTGCTGGAGAAGGAGACGAAAATAAAGGAGACGATGAAAATTATGGGGTTGTCTGCTTGGGCTGCTAATCTCTCGTGGGTAATCACAATGGTAGCTCAATCAACAGTAACCGTACTTTTAATGACCCTCCTAGGCGCCCGCACCGTCTTCTCCTACTCCAACCCATTCCTCATCTTCCTCTTTCTCTTCATTTTCTCCCTCGCCCTCGTCATGTTCGTTTTCCTCGTCTCCACCTTCTTCAGCAAGGCCAAAACTGCAGCCACTGCAGGCACCGTCCTTTTCTTCGCGACGTTCTTTCCTTACTACGCGCTCACCGGCCCCGGGACAGCCGGCACGCGAACCAAAGCTGCTGCTTGCCTCCTGGCGCCTACCTGCCTAGGGCTAGGCGCAGATGTTATAGCAGCGTTTGAAGGAGGGTTGATGGGGCTGCAGTGGGACAACATAAAGGTGAAGCCTGGCGAGACGAATTTTTCGTTCAATGACGCAGTAGGTATGCTTCTGCTCGATGCTGTGTTGTATGGTCTTTTGGCAGCGTATCTTGAAGCGGTTCTCCCTTCTGAATTTGGCACGCATTTGCCGTTTTATTTCCCGTTGTTGCCTTCCTATTGGAGGGGGGTGTGGCGGAAGCTGAAAAGGAGCTGGCGTCGTTTTCGAGGAGGGCGAGGACGAGGGAGGGAGGGAGGGAGTGTGGATGGTGATGATGCTGCTGCTGGGGAGGGAAGCCAGCCGCTTCTGACCCTGGTGGAGGACGATGAGGATGGAGAAGGAGAAGCAGCAGCAGCAGTCGTAGAAGATGACGAGGAGGACGCACCGTTGATTGAACCGGTGGACCCCGAGCTACGACGACAAGCGGCGGAGGGCCGTAGTCTGAGCATACGCAACCTGCGCAAGGTCTTTGAAACCACGTCTGGGAATAGAGTAGCGGTGGATCGGCTTAATATGGAGATGTACGAAGGGCAGATCACTGTGTTGTTGGGTCATAACGGCGCAGGGAAATCGACGACTATTAGCATGCTTACAGGTCTTTTGCCCCCTACTTCGGGCGATGCCCGCGTAAGGGGTCTGTCGATGACGAGGGATATGAGTGGTATTAGGCAGCATATGGGCTTGTGTCCGCAGCATGACACGCTTTGGCCGGAGCTGACTGTGACGGAGCACTTGGAATTGTTTGGGGTGTTGAAGGGGGTGAAACCTGGGGGGGCGCTCAAGGAGGAGGTGACGAGAATGATTGGCGAGGTCGGGTTGCAGGACAAGGCCCTGGTAGAGTCTAGTCAATTGTCGGGAGGGATGAAGCGGAAGCTGAGCTTGGGGATGGCATTGATTGGGGATTCGAGCGTGGTGTTGCTGGACGAGCCGACATCAGGTAATTTTCTTCTTCCTCTCTCCATTCCTCCCTCCCTCCCTCTTCCCTCTCAACTCACCATCCCTTTTTTCCTTATTTCTTTCTTTCTCTCCCTCCTTCAGGTGTTGACACCTACTCCCGACGACAGATCTGGGGGGTGCTGGAAAGGAATAAGCGGGGGAGGGTGATGTTGCTGTCAACGCATTTTATGGATGAAGCTGATATGCTTGGGGACCGGATAGCCGTGATGGCCGACGGTAGGCTAAAAGCAATGGGCTCCGGTTTATTCCTCAAGTCGAGGTATGGGGTGGGTTATACACTGGTGGTGGTGAAGGAGGAGCAAAGCACGCCTTCGGCGCCTATTGAGGCTGTCGTCCGCGCTGCTGTCCCGGCGGCGGAGGTGACGAGCGAGGCCGGCACTGAGCTGGCGTTTCGGTTGCCATTTGTGGCAAGCCCGGCTTTTGCTGGGTTGTTTCGGGAGTTGGATGCACGGAAGGCAAGGGGGAAGTTGAGGATATCGACGTATGGGATTAGTGTGACGACGTTGTTGGAAGTATTTTTGCGGATTGGCGATGATCGAGT
>Ga0105054_10009580_pt1 | contig 12528 bp, 15 predicted proteins | sample BON02_FD_78091 | JGI IMG/M metagenome (GOLD analysis project Ga0105054, IMG submission 78091) | Freshwater microbial communities from Lake Bonney liftoff mats and glacier meltwater in Antarctica - BON-02 (megahit assembly) | ecosystem: Environmental > Aquatic > Freshwater > Ice > Glacier... | reverse complement strand
CTTGATGGGTGTCGACAGCGCGTTGAGCGAGCCTGGGTGTGGACCTCATCGCCGAAGCCGTCTCGAAGTGGGCACCTGTCAAGCCGTTTGAGACGCTCTCTCGTTTGGCTTGGATCCATGCGTGAGCGCATCGACTCACCGGGCTTCAGTTCCCCACCGAACTTCGACAACACCCGGCACGGCCGCACGAGATGCTCGGACGCTCTCAGTTCCTCCCAACTCCGAAGCGATCGGAACAACATTCACGACGGCGTTTCGAATCCCCCATCACCGGCAGACCATGAATGCTTCGTCCGTTACGGCAAGACCAAGTCCGCTCCGAAAGTGACACCCGGCACCCGCACTTCGATCCGAACTGAATCTGATCGACAGCCACTTCTGTAGTTCCGTCCCTCTTGGCGCAACAGCGGCGACTGACGAGCCCGCAGTACACGCCGAGCGTAGAGGGCGAGGACCGATCGTGGCTGTGTCGCGCTGCGTGGCCAGCACACCGTGCTAGACCGACAGAAAGCCCCCAACTGCGCGGTCGGAGGCTCTCTGTGCTGTTCGCTCCGCAGGTCAGGCCGAGCGCAGGGTGTGCCTCTTCACGACTGCCTCAACGGCGCAGTACTCACCCATTGCGGGATGCATCACCATTTCGAGGTAACTGAGGCGAGCAACCGTGAGAAGAAGCTCCATCATCGAACGAATGCCGGTGGCCTCGAGCAGTTCCTCGGCGCACCAAACGCGCTCTGGTTCGCTCTCGATGACGTTGAGCACTCGCTCAGCGTTTGCGAAGTTGTCGCCGAAGTGCAGCAGCAGCTTCGCGGCCGTTTCGGCATTCTTGCGTTGGTTGGTCAGACCTTCCATTCTGAAATTCATTTACATTCGACGACCCAGGTTGCGTTTGAGATGCCGATCCCTGCAGCTCGCTACGGAGTGACTTTCTCGGTGATGCGACCACCAGCGGGGATGATTCTTACATGAGCAACAAACCAGGGGTGCAGGTCCAATCCGATCACGCGACGAAGGAGCTTCGCTGTCCGGGCGGTCTTCACTCGACAGGTGACGACGCTTCAGGATGTGCAGTCCCTACTTGGGGTCTCTTCGATGAGAATCCAATTCGGGCACGGGTGCTCGACGCTGCGCTCCACACCGCTCCGCGAACATTGGCTGACCGACTGTCAGCCGAACCCGGGGCGTACCTGCACATCTATCGCGGCTCGCTGCCGCTGTACGAACGCGTTGGGGTCCGGGAGCGTGAGGCGTCGACCTTGGCGTTATCGCATGGGTGGCCGATCTACGCCGGCAGTTCCAGATCGTTGTCCGAGAGAAATCGTTCGCATCGGGGGAACTTCGTCGATGTCAGGGACTTCGACTCAGATGACTTTTTGGTGGTGGCTTTGCCGTGTCACTCGCTTGCAGGAGCGCTGATGGCCGAGCGAATCTTCATCGAGACCTTCCGACCTGTCTTCAATCAACCCTGGCTTGGCGGCGTAGCGTCTCGACCCCAGGGCGCTTCACGCGAGCACACCCAAGCCACGGCGCCCTTCTCGGTGCTGCATCCTGGTCGCCGAGCTTGCTCCGGAGCCACGAAAGTGACCGCTGCCGGCCTTGCGGACCGAGTGCGGCAGCACCTGATCACCACGGTCCCGGACTGGTGGATTGGTGGCAAACAAGCCGACACGGACGTTTCATAGGGTTGAGAGCGCAGGCCGGTCGACGTACGAGACTTGCCGAGCGAGCCGGGTACCCGTAAACGGTGGAAGCCCCGGCCCTGATGGGCCGGGGCTTCGCTGGGGTTCAGGCTGCTTGCGCGGCCCGCGCTGTTTGCGTTCCTGCGACTGTGGACGCATAGCGTCCGATGTCGGGATGCGAGAGCAGCCCCTTGGTGGTGAGGCGGGCCAGGACGAGCATTCCGTCCATGATCGACTCGATGCGAGCGGCGGCCAGAAGCTCGATCGCCTCGTACTGGCGGGTGTCGTCTCTTTCGATCACCTGCAGCACGCGAAGGGCGAGCGGCGCGGTTTCGGGTCCGAAGATCCCGGCAAGCTCGACAGCTGTGGAAAGTTTCATATGAGTTGCTCCTTTGTGATGCGGCAGGATTGCCACCGGTCCACGGGTTGGCGCTGAATGTCTCCAGGCAAGTGCTGTGGTTGTTTCGCCACGACTACTCTTGACGGCTCATGTCTGCGCGATCAGCCGTGTTTGCGGGTCGCGTCTACGCCCGCTCGGAGGGCGTCATAGGCGTCGTACGGCGGATCGTGATGAGCATCGTTGGGATCAGCGAAGTGCGCGAGCATCCACACCGCGTTGTCCAGTGCAGCGTGAAGCCCGGCGACGTAGTCCGAAGAATCGCCGGGCGAGTACAGCGCCGCTCGGGTGGCCAAGTCCGAGTCGGCGTCGTCGACGCAGTCGCGCCTAGCCAGCAACGCCCGTCGCTCGCACGCGAAATCGTCGCCGTGGCACGCGAGCCGTTGAAAGGCTTCGATTACGGAGTCGAGGTAAGCCACGGTGGCCGACACCCCGTGATCTCGTACAGCAATGCTCGAAGCGACATCGAGGATGAACGCGGCCGCCGCTGCATGTGCATCGGTCGTGTACTCGTCGGCGATCCGATTCATTTCACTTGTCACGTGAGGGTCGGTCGGTACTCGGAAGTCCAGCTCGTACGCAAGGAGCTCGAGAAGCTGAGGCACCAGCGAGGCCGGGCCGCCTGGGGTAGCAGTCATGGTGGTCCTGTCTGTGCAGTCCGCACGAGACTTGCAACGTCGTCGTGGATTTGGTCGTCGATATTTCGGGATCATGTGAGTTGGCACCGACGTTGTGGGGCACCACAACGATCACGGTGCGCTCCATGGTGACGGGGTTGTACTCGTCGAGGCAGCGCGCAAGAGCGCTTCGGACGATGGGATACGTGCTGTGGCCACGCAACGAAGGTGCCGCTGGTCGACCCGCCGTCAATCAAAGCCACGATCTCTTTTGGTGGGGCTGCGTGAGACGGCGGGTGTGGGCGACGATCCAGACTCACTCTCAAAGCCGACGGCGCAAATTGCCGGTATCGCTTGGCTGCCAAGCGCTGGTCATCCATCGTGCCAATGCTCTCCACCTCGGGCGCGTCCGCCCTTCACTGAGTAGGTGCTCAAGCATGGCTTCAATATGTTCGAGCCGGTGTTCGATCGGGTCGAGCAGTTGCTGCCCAAGATTCACGAACGCGGCGTCGACCGATTCCCCCCGACCGGTTTCGGGATGAATCCGAAGCCCGGCGGCCACCGCATCGGCTGACTGGATTACCCACGGCCCTCGGGGCTCATGCTTCCGCTTTGCGATCAGTCGGTCGTCCCGGATCATTGCCAGGATGGTGCCCTTGCCGAGGCGGCAGAGACGAGCAAGCTGATTCACGCTGTAGGTGTCGTCGGCGTCCATGGCGATGACCGTGCCGGCGCCAGTCTCGGGCGCACTCGCCCGAATTGACCGGACCCATCCAGACCGGTCCGGGTGGGTACGGACCGGTCCAGGAGGATTCGGACCGGTCTGGATGGGTCTGGACCGGTCCGGTCGGACACACCGGCGCTCATCATGCAGCGAGCACTGTCCTGCTCCGGATGCCGTGCTCAGCCTTGGATGTTCGACGAAAGGCTTGGAAGTAGTCATCTGGGAAGGTGACGTCCGGGAGCCCGGGCATGGTCCGGCAGTGCACGCAGAGCACGCCCGCAGGAATTTCTGGTACCCACAGCACGTGTGTGGCGAGAACGACTCGGTTCTTGAGCCCACGGCTGCCGGCGCCGCCGCCGCCTCGCTCTGGGCAGCGCTGGTTTTCACAACGTGCGCTGACCGCAAGGTGCCGATCGTCGTAGTCGACATGTCGATCGAAGTTCGTCGCGAACAGCGGCGGACGTCGCATGCCTTGGGACTGCTTTGCCCCTGGGCCGGCGAGGCGCATAATGTCGTTGTAGGAGGCTCCGGTTCGCGTCATCAGTTGCTTGACCGGCAGCCCGTCGACGGGGTCGGCCGACGCAAGGAGGCTCATCACAGTTCGGGACAGCTTCCAGTCTTCCGGCGTCCAGGACTCGGGCCATACGTTGAAGCCAGCGCCGAAGTAGGTGTTGATGATGTGTTGGACGAAATTGGGGTCGACGTCCGCCGGATGTGATTCACCGGCGATGTGACGGAAGATGATCGCAGTGGTGTCGCGCACCGGAATGTCGAGGATGACTCGTCGCATGTTGGTGCTCGGGACGGCCCGGCGCGTGCCGTCCCGGGTTTGGCCGTTGGCAAGCCACGACTTGAGTTGATGGGACAGGTGCGTGTTCGACCGACCGCTCCCATCGATGCCGAGATCTGCGCCCAGCGCTTCATAGGTGGCTCCATCGAGGAGGTATCGACGGGCGATGACGGTGGGGTCGCGGTGTGAATGGATACCACCGTCGAGTCCCTGGCGTTCCCTGGTCATGACCATACGGTTGGGGAGCTGACCGTTGATGGTCGTTGTTGCGAGGCCGCCGTCGCGCAGGTTGAGGGTGATCTCCATCTCCCATTTCATGACGAGACCGTCGCGCATCACCCGGTATCGGTTGCGGTGAAGCGAACGAGCGGCCATGCCGAGCGCTTCGGGAATCGATGTGGACGACGGTGCCCCGTGGCTGGTCCAGTCGGTCCGAAGTCCAGCGACGACGAGTTCTAAAGTGCTGAAGTCCGCTGCCGCAGGGGCCAGTTCCTCGGGACAAGCGTCTCCGCTGTCCTCGATTGCCAAGAGCCCACGAACGTCGTCGAGTCGTGCAAGCGCTTCACTGATCGCTCCTTCGTATCTGGCAATGTCCTTTTCGGCGGCTTCGACCATCTCGGGTTTTGAGTCACCTCGGCCCTCATTTCAGCGGTCGCGGGCGCCCTCGATCTGCTTCGCGAGCTTCGCTGTCTGTGTCTCCAGATTCCCGATTTCTTTGTTGAGTGCTGTGCGCCGGGCGGCGGTCTCGTCTGTGGCCGGGGTGCACAGTGTGAGCGGCTCGATCTGGTCGGCGAGCGAGGTCGCCAACTTTTCGAGCCGATCGGCGAGCTGATCACTGAACGCCCGACCGGTCATGCACCCGACCGTTGTCAACTGGGCGCGACGAACCTCCTTGCTGCGATTCCAGCCGGCGGCAGTGCCCCGTTGGTTCACTGCGAATATTGCGGGTCGGTGATGCACCTCGACTCTTCCGTTCTTCCATTGCGCGCGGTACTGGAGGTCGCCGTCCAGCCAGGTGGACTCGTTGACCGGATACTGCCATCCCGACGGCGGGCGGCCAGCGCCCGGCGAAGTGGGTTGCAACAGTGTCTCGAGTTCGTCCCATTCGGCGTCGGTGACACCCCATCCGCACTCAGGGACAGGGCAGGAGACCCAGCCGCTGGCAGTGAGCAGGCCTCTGTTGTTCTTGCTCACGAACTGGAGGCGGTCGGCGAGAGCGCCGATGTCGCCAGCAAATGTCGTTTGCCATGGCAGCTGCCCTGTTCGCCAGGCCTGTACGTAGCGAGGTTGGATCATCCGCTTCAGGGCTGCGCCTGGCCCAGCGAGTTCGCAAATCAACCGACCGTTGAGCATCATCGACGGTCCTCTCGCTCGTAGCCCGAGCTTGGGGCCAAGATTTGCTGCCAGGGCGTCCCAATTTACGTGAGCTCGGTCTCCGCTATCGCGTCGGCGTCGCCCGTTCTCGAGCACCGCGTGGACAATCTCAGCGAGCACAGGGATCCACTGCTCGTCGACAGCGAGAGTGTTCTTCAGTTCCTGCAGGAAGATTCGACCGCTCGCCGGGTCGGTGCGTTCGACGAACTTTGTCGTGTGGGTAAAGGGCGTGGTCCAGAACGCCTGATCGGGAAGGTGATGCGAGACGAGCAACCCGGCCTTGCCTTTCGCGAGCCGTTGCGTGCTGGCATCGCGCTCGTCAGCCGCAAAAGTCATCGCCCGGCGCAGCGCCTTGCGGTCGATGTCGATGCTCGGGTCGTAGACGGTCACGCCGATCGTGACCAGGACGCCGTACTGGACGAAGGTGCGTATCAGTGCTTCGGCCGCGGATTCGGACCGGGCAGGACGTGTGTCGTCGGTGAAAGTGAAACCCAGCCGGTATGTCTCGTCGATGGCGGTGCTGAGATTGCTGAGGGTTCGGGTGATCACCCGGAGCGCCTCCGCTGTTGCGTTGCCGTCGTCCTCGGTATGGTCGGCTTTGAGGTTCTGCTTGGCTGCAGACGCCAGCAGATACACGAAGAGGACACCTTCGAATACGACGAGATACCCGACCACTCGTCGACCCGCGCCACCCTTGAGGTGATGCATCCGGAGGGTGAAGACTCCGTGCTCGAGTCGCGCCGCTTCCCCTTCAACTGATCGCTCCACGATCAGGCTGCCCACTTCACGGGCCTTCCGTACAGACGCCTCGGAATCGTCTGCCGCGGTCAGCCCCACCTCGAGGTTGGCTCGGAACAGGTCCGCACGAGATCCCGACGTGCGGAACACGCGAGCCAGAGCCAGCAACCACCCGAAGGTCGAAAAGACTTCCTGGTGCTTGGCAATGAGCCAATTCTCGAGATCGATGTTGTTGTTGGTAGTGGTCATGATCATCCTCCATGAAGTAGTTGAGGGTTCACATGGTGCGTGCGCGGATCGGCGGCGCAATCATCTCGAACAGGACTGCTTCAATTGATTGCGCCGTCGCCGCAAGTTGGACAGTTAGAGCCCGTGACCAGGTGCTTCGTCAAGATCGGGGTCCTGAGCTACGACAACCCGAACCGCTACCCAGACCGGGATCTCAGCATGCACGGCTTCGAACAGCTCAGCTGGATGGTCTTGCCACCACCTGATCCGCTCGGTGGACGTCGAGTTGGTGGATGGTCTTGCGTGGTTGCTCATGGCAGCAGCGTCGGACCCGTACCGGCCCTCTCGTCGCAGCGAGCAGGCTTCTTCAAGAGCTGATGTTCACGGCCATGGTGGACAAGTGCAGGTCAAGGTCGACGGAAACGGGAACATGGTCGCTACGCAGTTGAGTCGAGTTGACCCAGCTGTCATAGGGCGCTACTTCGACTGAGCGAATCGCTGGCACCCACTCCTTACGCACGAACACCAGGTCGATGTGGAAGGGCCTGCCCCTGCTGAACCGGTGGTAATAAGTAGGTTGCTCATCACCGAAGTCGACGCCATGGTGAGCGTGGTAGGCCGAGACGTAGCCCAGTTCTGCGAGGCGCTTGGTTACGCCCACCCGACGGTCCGCATCGCCGCCTGGTGCGATGTTGAAGTCACCAGCCAATACGCACGGGACTGACCGGAGAAATGGCTCGAACGCATCGATGATTGCGTGAACCTCTGCACCGTACGACCGGCCCTTTTGTTCGGGGCAGGCCCACAATCCAACAACACCAACACCGTTGGCGAGCTCCACCCCAAGCCCGTAGCGGACCGGGCTCGTTCCCTCCCATGGTTGCACGCGTCGCATCGCTTCACTCCATGAAGCAATGGCCACGCCTCGATTCGTCAGCCTTCCCGCCCACTCCCACGCCGGTGCAGTTTCGATCAAACTCGGAGAAGGCAGCACCTTCGAGACTTCGCAGAACACGCCGACGTCCGGTGGGGGGTACACCCGTCCGAGTTTGGACTGGGTGTCACCCGCGCAGAGATTCCATGTCACGAAGCGCACCACAGAGATAGTAAGGGTGAACGGAGGCTGGATCGGCCCGCATTCCACACGAGCCTTGGACATCTCGTCGGATCCGCCGTTCACCGTCCGAGTTGCGCGTGCGTCCGAGTTCACCTTCCCGTCTCGTCAACTCGTCATCGAGAACGCCACAGGCGACATGATCGAGGTCGTTCAGATCCTCGACACCGAGACCGTTCGCATTCCCGGGTGCTCCGAGCAATGCGATCCTGGCGATCTGGATGATCCCCTCTCAGGCATGAGCGAGGTCTGTGCCAAAGCGTTCCGTGAGGGATACGACTGGATGGGATCAGTATGGGTGAACTCAGCATTTCAGTTCCTTCTGGTTGCCGTTTTGCTAATCGCTGGATGCGCCATCGCCCAAGCGTGGATCAATGTGTTCCGCCATCAAAGAGTCTCGGCGAAGGAACTCGATCCAAAGCTCGGCATCAAGCTCTGATCGAGAAGAGCAGCGGATGCGAAGATCGAGTACCAGGGGTGGCGGCGACGTTCTCTCCGCCAGCGATGGGCTGAAACCACCCGCCATCATGAGGTGGGCTTCACACATGATGGTCCCGTTGATCGGTCCCCGTCAGGGCGGCGCCAAATGCCCGAAGGACTACCGTTCGACGGACGACAGCCGCAGCTCTGAAAGCTGTCTCCGTTGGGGCCTATCAAACTGCGAGATAGGCCTTGAGCCAGGACCCGAAGGAGGGACCCTTCGCGTCCAAATCGACCCAAAGACGGATCGACGCTGCCGACCGGGCGCTCGTCTTACTCCTCGTCCGGATGCTCCGAAAGCCACTGACCCATTTCGACGAGTGTCTCATCGCGATGGCCTGCGCCTAGAGCGACGTACTCGACGAAGCCCTCGGTGTAGACCAAGTAGTAGCCAGCGCCGTAGGAAGACTTGAAGACCACCTCGTGGAGGTCTTCTTCATACGTTTCAGTGTCCGTGCGGTCAGGGGCATCTCCGTTTTCCCAGAGAAGTGTGCCGCCGTCGACAACATCGAGGTAGTGGACGAATGTACCGACTTCGCCTGCGGGGACATTGCGCCCTTTGAACGTCAGACGTCGAAAGCCTTGGGATCGGAGTAGCCCAGCAATATCAGCTGTTCGAGCTGTGGATGCGCTTAGGTTGTAGTTGTCGTTAGCTTCGGCGGGAAGGACGAAGCAGTCCGAACGTCTCAGCAGCGCTGACAGCGCCTCGACGACCGAGGGCTGGTTGGAGCCGATTACCATCTCTGCCTCGCCGTCCTCGATGAGATGACCCTCAAATGCCATCTCATTGGCGTAGACAAGGATGCGAGTCGCCACCCGGATCGGAGCGCGGCCCACCGCGAACGAGAAAACCTGGCTCGCCAAAAGAACTCCGACGATGGGATCGGACAGTGCAACCGTGCTCAACGTGCCGAGTGCGTCTCGGTCCTCGAATGGTCCTCGGAACGCCTCCTCGACAGCGATCTCCAAGGAAGCGGCACCGGCGGACTCAACGAACCGGAGTTGGTATAGCGCCCAAGGGGGCTCGTCGATAAAGACGTAGCCCTTCAGTGGTTCCAGCACCAACGAGATGAGATAGTCGACGGAGAACAGGCCACTCGTTGCCAAGCTCTCCCACGACTCCTTCGGCCAAGCCACCCTACGACTGTAACCACAGTGTCGGGATGGCGGCGGGTGGTTCTCCGTTCATCGCTACCGGAGAGTGCGTCGCCACCATCCCTCGACCGGGTCAAACACTTCCTCTTTGATTGCGCTGCGCCTCGCCTCGAGCACATAGTGAAATCGGGTAGGCCGACCTCTCGTTTCTGCGTGCCCTGGAATGCTGCGCGCTGCTAGCTCTTCAAGTTGGGATGAGAACGCATCGTTGCGGAAATGGAGCGCCAGACCCTCCCACCAGTCAGCCCAGGTGCGTCGTGAAATCCGACCGAGCTTACGAAAGTACAGCTCTTCCTCGCAGAGTTCGAAGTAGTTGAAGAACGCCCGCTCAATGACTTCTCGTTCGTGGTCGGTCGCCGTCTCGGACAGCCGGCCCTCCAGCACGGCGGTGAGTGGCACATCGGCGATGATGCGTTCGTAGCGCTCGACGAATGTCCGCTCGTAAGTCGCCCGCAGAGCCCGCTGGGTCTGCCAGAGCTGAAAAGCGACAATCCCCGCTCCGACTGCCGTCGCCCACTGGGCGACAGTGTTGACGATCGCAATCATGACTCGGATATCCGGCCTACGAAACAGGGATCGGCGAGGAGCCCGATGACGTTGCCGTCGAAGTATGAGACGTCGGCGACCGACCAGATGAGTGGTGCGCGGTTTTGAATCGTCTCGTACGGCATCCTAGATGAAACTAGTCCGAGCGGCACCCGCCCAGCTTGAAACGAGCATCGGTGCCGGGCTCTTGTCCCGGAGCGCAGGCGGTAGCCGTCTGACAGTGAGTTCGGCGCACCCGGCATTTGCCGCTAGTTCAATCGACCGGCGATCGGCTCTTGCTGAATCCAGCATCCGGTAAGCCGGCCCGGCGTGTCCCCATGCCTGGCCCCGATCGGGTTCCTCCTGCGGACACCGGAGGAGGAACCCGAAACCGATCCCGATCTGTCTATAGCAACGGCGGATGCGGCCGGACCTCGCCGTCTCCGCCCAACAGGTGGTTCCACTTGCAGGACTGGCGCATCAGTTGGCGAATCTGCAAAAGAATTGTGGCACTGTTGGGTGTGTGGCTCGAAGATCAATGGTCCGATACACCGGCCTCAGCGGACCGGTCGCTCGCACGATGTCCGAACGGGAACGGATACGGGAAGCGCAACGCCGCATCGACGCCGTCTCGTTGGTGAGACAGATTGATGGATGGCTTGCGATCTGCGAGTGCGGATGGACGGGCGTTCACTCTGCGCGCCGACTTGAGGCAGCTCGCGAAGGTCGCACCCATACGAAGCATCCTTGCGGCGGAGCACAAACTGCGCAGCCCGCCGAACCGAGAGCGCGTAGGCCAGCGATTGCGGCACCATTGCCCCCGGCCGATCCGCTCGATTTGTTCGTCGTCCGACAGTTCGAGCGTAAGTGGTGCTGGCAGTGCGAACGTTGCGGCACTGCGGGAGGGTGGTCGGAAGGTGAACGAGCCCAACAGCGAGCCGAATTTGACACGTTCAATCATCGTTGCGATGTGTGAGCTGATCTTTTCGAGAATCGACTCCGACGCAATCCCAATCGAGACCGGAGCGCCGACGATCGTCATTCGTACACCGCATTGTTGACCGAGGGTTCTCTGCTGTCAGCCGTCCGGCTTGGTCGCCCGGAAGGGGACTGGTGCACCGAGCACCCCAGCATTGGCGGCTATCAGGCCAGGCCAAGTTGCTGCGCTCAGGCCAGCATCGCGTGCAACTCACCGAGATGGTGATTGAACGGGTCAGCGTCAGCTGACCCGTTCAATCACGTACCGGTTGTCTGTTCCCCCTCACAGCCATCTGGTTGCACCGGCGCGGTGTTCACCTGGGCGACACTGGGCCGGGGCGATGGTTGCTTGCCGAGTTTGGCGAGCTCGTCCAATCCCTGCTCGCGCAGGTACGTCCTGCTGTTTTTTTCGACACGTTTGAGATGCCCGGCACGGACCAGGTCTTGGAGCTCGGAGCGGCTTCTCCCGGTGCGGTTGACGGCATCTTCGATTTCGACGAGTCCCGATGTATCCAAGGCCCGACCTGCCTTTTGAGAATGTCAAGCCGGTATTGCTTCCACCAGTTGAATCTGCCCTACGCACCGCGGTCGCCGTGGAAGATGCAGCCCTTGACCGCACCGCCTCTTGTTGCCACGGCCATGTCGAGGGCGTCGGCGGCGAGTTCGGTGCGCATGTGGTCGGCCATCGAGTAGCCGCGCAGGCGACGCGATTCGAGATCGAGCAGGCTGGCGAGGTACAGCCAGCCTTCACCAGCGGTTGCGATGTAGGCGATATCACCGACATAGGCGACGTCTGGTTTGCCGGGAGCGAAGTTGCTTCCGACCCGGTCCGGCATCGGCGGATTGAACTCCGCCGGGATCGTCGTTCTCACCTTCGCCGGCTTGAACACCCCGACGATCTCATGCTTGCGCATCAGGCGCTCCACGCGCTTGTGGTTCACCGGTGTACCGCGTCGAGCGAGCTCTGCTGTGACGCGTGGTTCATCATCCACGCCGTCACTATCGGCATGGATCTCACGGATCTGGGCCACGATTGCAGCCTCGGCCATCTCGACATCGGTCGGGCCGGCAGCCCGCTTGGCACGCCAATCATGGAACGCCTGGCGCGACACTTCAGCGACCTTGCACGCCATCGTGAACGGGAAACCCTCGGCCTTCCGGTCCAGCACCCACATGTAACGAGTCACTGTCCCGACTCCTTCACCGAGAAGGCCGTTGCTCGTTCGAGTAGATCTCATTCCATCCGCAACCGGGCATTCTCCCAACGAAGCTCGACCAACTCGGTCTTCTCCGACGTCGTCAAACCCGCCGCGTCGCCGCGGTCGATGCGGGATTGTCGCAACCAGTTCCCCAACGTGCCCGCACCAATCCCGAGCGCCTCGGCAACGTCAGAGATCTGCGACCCTCAACAATCACCAGCGCTACGGCATCGGCCTTGAACTCGTCCGTGAACGAACGCCGGGACCCCACCGGCTGCCCCTTGTTCACTGCTGTTGTCATGACCATCTCCTATTCGAAATGACCGGACCAGAGGGGGATGCTCATCGTTCCGTTGACCAATGCCGTGTGCGGACGGACCGTCAGTTGTTGGTGAAGCTTGTGGGGTGTCCGGCGTTGGCGAGTTGGGTGGCTGTCATGCGGCGGAAGTTGCCTGCTGCATCGTTGAGGTTCACGTACTCGACGTTCCAAGTTCCGGACTCGGAGAACGCGGGCACGTTCATAGTGCTCTGAT
>Ga0105054_10009579_pt1 | contig 12528 bp, 1 predicted proteins | sample BON02_FD_78091 | JGI IMG/M metagenome (GOLD analysis project Ga0105054, IMG submission 78091) | Freshwater microbial communities from Lake Bonney liftoff mats and glacier meltwater in Antarctica - BON-02 (megahit assembly) | ecosystem: Environmental > Aquatic > Freshwater > Ice > Glacier... | reverse complement strand
TTTCCGCGCAACTCCGGGTCAGTGTTTTGCCCTAACACAGTCATCATATAACCAACTACAATCTGCCGATGGTGGGTCCCACCCTTATTGCGATACTTATACTAAATGGCGTGACAACCTTTTTTGCCTAAGTTGTAAATTTTGTCATAACGACGACTCTTTCCTATCGGCGATAGACACAAGAGGAAACAGCAGCGTTGGTAGTTGGGACACACAGAGCATCGGTGGAGCAGCCGGCAGCGAATCATTAACGGCCCTCGTTTTCATTGAATGTGGGTCAATGTTGAGGATAGGTGCAGGGCGTCAAATCGAACTAGTTCTCTAACTGTTTTGTTAGCTTTGCTAGAACTATTAAATGGTAGCATCTTAACAACCGACAAACATCGAGAGCAGATTTCGTAGGCGCTACTTCCCCTCCGCATTAGCGGAAACTGGATTCGGAATGCCGCGACGCTAGGCTTTGTAACGATCACACCCGCGAGGGAAATGAGCAATGTGCCCCCATCTCAGATCCACCGCTCCCCACCTCCACCTCCTCCAAAGTGATCCATCTCAACTGTCGGCGAGCGAGCAGTTCGAATCCAGGGAAGCAGCGCTCTGGAAGCACCAGAGCGCAGCAAAACCCATGGAAAAAGGTAGGGAATATCAAAGCGCCCAACGCCTCTGCCAGCATCACCCAACCAAATTCTACCACCAAATCCCCGTACCGGGCGGATTACCAAATCTACACCAAACAAGAAGAACAACACCACGTTTCGAGCGGACACGCTGTCGCGAAGCGATCCTGGAACACCTGCTATACAGATATTCCAGGATGGGGCACCTGCATACCAAATCCCACGATGATCGTCACCACCCTCCGACGAATCCTGACCACCATCAAAAAAAATATCATCTCCACTTCCAGCATCAAACAATCAAAAATCACCACCAAACCCTACTATGGAAAAGATACCATCTCCAACGCGACGATCCACATCGTCGTCCTTCTTATCCTCCTAACAAGCACAGCCTTCCAACACCACAACACTTGCAACTCTCAAGCCCCACAACCCTCCAACGATACAATGCTCCAATATGGCCCCTTCCAATCTAAGCTCCTCACAGGTGAGAACTACGAGTCGTGCCTCCCCAGTAACGACCTGTACTCACGCACCGACCCTCAACCTCCCTTCGACCATTGCTGCGTCTCCCTGCTCCGCAACAACACATTCCATCCAAACCAACATCTCCCCCAAATCCACCCTTACTGGGATAATACCGTCCATCGTGGCGAAGGTGAGAGTCCTATTGAATCCTGCAGATTCAATGGGGGGCAAAAGCCTGACGGCAGCCCCCAAAATGGAAAGCATAAGCCTGACGGCAGCTATCCGAACCTCGCAAATAACAATATCTCCTCGACAGGTCTCAGTGGCACCAAGCCTGTGCTCGAATCCAGAGGGGACGTCCTCTACCCCCCCCGAGGATTCACCGCGCAACGCCACGTCTTCCTGGATACTCACCTACAGCGAGCCATCCGAGTCTATGAGACCCACGAGGAAATTAACGCAACCATCCACCCTCCGTCACCCAACGACGAATCAGTCTTCCATAACATCGACCCCTTCGCGGCCGAGCTGAGCGACCAAACAGTTGTGACTTACCCCATCCACGGCATTCCCCAAGATGCCAAGATTATCAAGGTGGTGCTGGGAGGCATTGTTGGCAACACCACCAGCATGAGGCTTACCAACAGGCCCAGACCCGGCTTCTTCCCTGACAATGCCTTGGCTTGCACCACCCCTGACTCAGTTGCTAGGCATGTCAACGCAGCATTCCGCCAGATGCCCCCTGGCATACTGGCTGGCGACATCAGTGAGAAGCATGTCGACCAAGTCTGCAGCACCCCTACTACACCCGTAGAGTGGAAAGTAACAGTCCACATTCATGCCACTCACCTGCACAAACTCCCCCTCCTGACTATCAAACACCTCTGCAACTTTGCAGTCCTAGCCAAAAGCAGAAACCTTGAGACAGGGGTACCCACTCTCACCCCTCTAGTAAACACCAACCACCTCATCCCCTGCAAAATCTTAGTCAATATTGAAGACAGTGAGAGCCTCTATCCCAAGGGCACCATCTCTAGAGCCAACACCATCACTAGACTTACCTCCCTGGGCAGGTCCACCAGAAACCCTGCCTGGCAGATCATTGATGTTTGTCAGCAGACCAGGATCCCCACCCATACTCCCAGTGGAAGTGTCCTCTCAGAGCAACCCACTGCACCTACTGCCACAACACTTGTACCCATTCCCCACTATCCCCCTGGCAGAACAACCAACCCTGCACACCCACCAGCCCCAGGGGCATCTCCAGACCCCCTAGCTGAAGGGGGAGATGAGCATATGACAGAAGCACAGGGCACAGATGTCACTGACCCTCCCACACCCTTCTCCAACCCTGATGCCCCTGGCCATGACCATGCCCCTCCCACCAAGAAGGCCAAGGGGCAGAAGACCAACGCCGCAGATGATGCGGAAGTCGCAGGACCCCCCAGGAAACTCACCTCACCATCACCTCCCCTCAGCTTCTCTGTCCCAGTGACTTATCCCCCTCCTGACCACCTCGACTTCCACGACATCGAGGAGGTTCGCCGAGCCTCTGAAGCTTACATGCACTCCGACTGGAGGAACATCGAAGCAGAAGACAAACCCAACTGGCTTGTGAAGCTCGAGGTCATCCTCCAGCTCGCCTTGATTAACAAAGAAGACCACGACGACACCATGACAGTGCATAACTCACTCAACTTCATGCTGGTAGAGACCACTCGCGACAAGAGGACTGTCACCAGCGCCATGTGCGCCACTCCCGCAATCAAGGAGTCCATTGAGTCCCTGCTCCCCCTCCACATCAGGAGGACTGACCACTACAGCCTCTTCATCAGCCCCTCCAACATCCCCTCAGATGCCTACCAGTGCTCAGTGATCTTGAAGACTGACCAGATCGTCAACCTTGAAGACCGCCTTGGACTGCACCAAGTCATCATGGAATCCAACAGGCACTACCTCGCTACTCTGAGGAGGATGTTCCCCAAGGAGCTGGAGGGCCTTGATGAGGACCTACACTCACCAGACCTGTGGGACATCATCTCCAGGGAAAAGATCTGCAGCGATTATGTCACCACCGCTGCTCACATTAACAACTCCCTTGTCACCAGGGAGGGCATCCCTCTCTACTTACATGATCCTATCACCAGGTCAACACAAGCCAACCGAGGCATCCACCTCATGCTCTTAAACAGAGCTACAGTCCTGATAACCTTCCTCTCCACCAGAGGCATCCTCCATTCTGGTGGCTCTACCTACACCCTCAGGCCCTCCTTCCTCCCTGACTACGACCCTGCCATGACCAAGGGCAAGCCAGGCAAGATCTGGAACTGCCTGGCCACTTGGATGATCAGGAGAGAGATCTCCAAGAATTCCGCCAAGGGAAAAGTCCCCCTTGACCCCCACACCAAGGGTGACCTGGACCAATGGAAGGCTCTCAAGACCTCCCTGGATGGACACCCCCCCGAATACCATGTCACCACCTACCAGAAGGCCATTGTTGACATGCTCCTCAACCATGAAACCCCTGATCCACCTGCAGCTTGGCCACCTGCACCCTATGAAGCCGCTGATGATGATGACATCTTTGGAGCAGGTGCCATCACCAGTGAGCACTGCAACACCCCAGCAGACCCTGAACTGGGAAATGACTGGAGCAGCTTCCTCCAAACAGCTGCTCTCAAGGTAAACCCCAATCAAACCAAACCCTATAGTACCTTCTACACCTGCATCCCTGCCACCAAAAACCAACAACATCAAAACACTCACCACTCCACAGGTTGCCAGCACCACAGCCAACAAGGCTTACCCCAAAGCCAACACCTTCAAGGGACACAGGAAGTAGCAAACCCCCTTGACCTCTGCATAACAGCACTGCTCCTCCTGCTCTTCTCTCTTATCAGCACTACCCACTGTCCCAGTGGAAACATCCATAGCAAGAGCAACAAAAATAGAAAAAATAGACATGGATATGAGCCCCTCTGGACACTATCTCCTTATAATGTGAACCCCTGCCAGACCAAAGGCACAGCCTGCCACTCCTGTGCTGAGATTACAACCTGTAACAGATTAAACCTTGCCTGCACTCTTCCCTCCCCTATCTCTCCTGCTCTCACTCTACCCATAGACAGCTCAGATACTCAGGAGGATGCTCACAGCAGTAAGTACCCCTACAGCTGCCCCCTCTCCACTCCTCCTACACCCCCCACACTCAGAGGAGGTAGACCCAGAGGAAGCAGACGCCTACAAAGTAAGTCTGAGTCTGCCCCATACTGGGAAGCCCAAACAGCCTCTCACTGCCAAATTCACTCCATCAATGCCTACCTTGGATACAAAGCCATGGATATCAATCTAGTCCTAGACTTTGCTAACAAACTCCACACTCAAGTCACTAGAGCCACTGATAATCACTGGAAGGTTATGGGATCATATTTTCTCAACCCCTCTGGAAACTATAATAATGCCCTTATTGACTACTACACCTTCACCAAGCAGACTGGCACTGGATACCTGGTCAGCCACAGGAACCACCCATACACACCACTACACACCTCATCTCCTAACACTGAAGAAAACTATGAAACAGGCATCCAACTTGGTAGCACCAAACAACAAATCCTTAGCAGAATTCCCATCAATAGCACCAAATTCATACTGCACTACTGGTCCAATGGCTATGGTCATGCAATCACTATCAAATACTACAACAATAAATGGTACAACCTTGACTCTGAAATCTCTGGACCCACCATCCTAACCCCCCAAGACTGGCACCAGCTCCAGGGGCGCATCTACACTCTTAGCCAGGCTACACCCTCCTTCCATGGCCATCCATTTCAACCTGATCTCTATTTTGATCCAACCAATCCCCACCCTAATACCAATGGTACCATCCTAGAAGACTCTCAACAGATCAACACCTACACCAATCCACCACCTTCACCACCAGATCAAACAATCCCTACCACTCAAAATAACACTGAAACACCCACAGACGAAGATGATGACATTATCTATCTAGTATCTGAGGATGAATCCCACGCAAAACGTAAGAAACCCTACACCTCTACCAAAAAATCTAAAAAATCCAAGAAAACTACCACCACTAAAAAACGGTCACGAAGTGACCTTCCCCCCCCAATACAGGCAGCAAGGCTCCCCACCCCCAGCAGGCCTACCATCCCTGAATACAACAAGCTCAGACAGACCCGGATCCCTGGAGCTCCCCCCCCGTCCAAGAAGCAGCAGTCCATCAGCACTACCAAGCCCACCTCACCGGTGAAACGTAGTAAGCCTAAATACTCTGAACAAACCTCAGACCACCCTGTCCAACAGCAGGAACACATTCTTAATGACACTAACATCACCACTATCAACTGCAGGGGAATTGGATCCTCCTGGGAAGTCATCTATGATCACATTAGATCCAGGGATAATGATATAATAATTCTCACTGAAACCAAACTACTCTCACACAGAAAATCCATTCTAAACATGATTAAATCAGACATGCATGATTATCACTTCCACCACAACAGCAAAACTACTCTCCAAGCTACCAGCCCTGACAAAATAGTCACCCCCTCAGCAGGGGTCATTACCCTAATCAGGAAAACAGTCACTGCTCACCCAGTCAATCATGAAACTCCAGTCGAACTCTCTGGACACATTACTCACCAAACCATAAACAACATAACCCATGTCCTGGGCGTCTACATGCCCTGTAACAATGCCCCCAAAAGAGAGAACATCTACTCCTACATCCACCACATTACTGAGAAAAATCCTACCCACCACTACATCCTAGCTGGGGACTGGAATGCCACATGCCACACCACTGACAGAAGCAGTCTAACCAAATATCCAGATGACAATTCTCACCAGCAACACATTTCTCAACTCTGTATCACTCCAAAACCACAACCCAGACCTCACACATACTTTTCTTGCAGCAACAACACCCCCTACAGCAGTCGTATTGATGATATCCTGCTCATCAACTCACCTCCGGGCACCCACACCACTGAAAGCACCCACCAAATGGGGGACACCCTAGACCACCATGCACTTGAGCAACGCCTCACCTCCACTCTCCTCCCCCCTCCTACCATACCTCCAACCAACACCTACACCTCCCCTCAGCTCCTCCTCCCTCTTAAACAATCAGACAAAGAGAAAACTAGGCAAGCCATCACTACTCAATACCTCCACCAATTCCTGAGCTCCCACACTAACATAGAATCCGCCTGGCAAACTGCTCAGGACCTTCTTGGGGAAGACAGGACTGCCTCTCACATTCAATCCATCAGGCAGGAACTGATGACTACACTTCCAGAAGACCTCAACAGTATGGCCGACCACCTTATGACCACCCTGCATCAAGCCCTCAGTATAATGATAGAGACTTGCCCCACTAAACAAACCATCTCTGGCATCTTCCTCCCCAGAAAGACAGCTAAATCCTACCAACAACTTAACCAACACGTGAAACACATTAAAACTCTCCGCACCCAATCCTACTCCATGGACCAATCTGGATATGATAACCTGCGCTCTTCCCCATCCTTTCCTCCAGACTGCCCTCTACAAACTACAACGCAAGTCCAACTCCTTCTCCTCCACAACCCCCTTCTTACCCAATACCGTCAATCACTCACTGATGACATACAACACACTATCCAGGAGCTACGCACTATCCAAGCCCTGCAAAAGGAGGAAAGAAGCACCAAGGCCATCAAGAAGTTTCGCCATCGCCTTAATACACAGGCGCGGGTTACGCATAGACACATCTTCAAACCAGACGGCCAGCCCCACTCTCCCACTGTCCTTCTTAACCAGCAAACTGGAACCCTTCATACTAAAACTAAAGATCTCCTTGACCTTTTGACCAAACACATGGGCAAACTCATGTCTCCCCCTGTGCCCCCACCCAATGGCAACTACACTGCCTACTCTACCCCTCCCCCCTGGGAAACACACACTGACAAATTTCAACTCGAAACCCCCGCCACCTCTATTCAGCATACTGCCTCACCCTACACCTACCTCTCATCCCCAACTGCCTACACCGACTGCATCAGAAAACTGGCCACAAATAAAGCCACAGGACCAGATGGGATACCCAATGAATTACTGATGTGTCTCCCCACCGAAATGCACACTGTCATTCACAAACTTATGCAAATCTCCTGGATCCTGGGAGAAACCCCAGACTGCTGGAAAACTTCTCACACAGTTATGCTTTACAAAAAATCTGACCCGTACCTTCCCCAGAACTATAGACCCATAGGACTTAACAATTCTGTGGCTAAACTCTGGACCTCTCTCATCACCAACACAATTTCCACCTACTCAGAAACCAATCATATTCTCAGCACCTGCCAAGAGGGATTTAGAAAAGACAAGAGCACCTATAGGCAGCTCCTCAACCTCCTTCACAACATAGAGGATGCCTCCCTCTTCCAACAAGACTTGTACGCAGCTTACTTTGACTTTAGCTCTGCCTTCAACATGATAGATCACCAAAAACTTCTTTGCATTATGCACAACCTTGGATTCACCCACGACACCATAGACACAGTCAAAGGGATCTATACCAACTCCAACACTCACATCCTCCTTAACAACACACCTGGTCAACCCATCCCCATCACCAGGGGATCCATCCAAGGGGACACACTCTCCCCTCTCCTCTTCATCATCTTTATTGAACCCCTCCACCGATGGCTATGCTCAGGAGGTAGGGGATACCGCGCTGCCTCCCTTCCCACCGCGGAGGCTGACGAGCACCTCACCAGCAGCCTGGGGTACGCGGATGACACCGCAGTCCTCACTGGAACGGTCGAGGACCTCCGCATCCAATGTGGTAAAGTCCAACTGTTCAGCACCTGGTCTGGCATCCCTCTCAATGCTACCAAATGTGTGGTCAGTGGCATCCTTCACAAGACACACCCCTCAAACCCCACCCACACTGATATCCTCAAACAAAGACTCCAGGACAAAATAGCCCTTGGAGACACATATGCCACTTATCAACCACCAGATATAGCCTACAAATACTTAGGAGTCCACATCTCTCTCACCCTCAACTGGAAAACCCAACTGCATGCCACCCTTGACATTATCCACACCAAGGGCCTACATATACTCAACAAAGCTAAAAGCAGGGCAACCCCTGAACAATGCATACGCATAATCACACAATGCATCAGAGCAGCCATCAAATACCCTATGATCGTAGCCCCCTTCTCTCTCACAGACATCCACATTATAGATAAAGCAGTACTTAAGACAGTCAAACTGTGCAGCAGCCTTCCCATGTCCTTCCCCACTAGGGCACTACACCTGCCCAAAACAGAGGCAGGCCTAGGGATCCCCTCTCTCCTCACTGAATACACACAAATTACTGCCTCTGCCCTCACCCACGCCATGAATGACACTGGACGCCTGGGCATACTAACCAAATCTCTCCTCACTAAAACCTTCAAAACTTTCCACACTCTCACTCCAACCTCTCTCTCTCCCAAACTCCTCCAATACTCATCTCTTGCCCGGCAACTTCAACTCCTAGACCATTCAAACATCCAAATTACCTGGAATGACACAGAACTCTTGGATAAGCTCAACATCCAATCAGTACTCCCTCAACCTGCTCACATCCCTGTCTCCCTTGTGACTCCCTTCCACGATCTAGGGATCTATACATACCACGACCTGGTTACTCCAGCAGGCACTCACCTTATCACTACCACGGATCTCCCTCTTATCACACAGGGCAAAGTCACAAAGCACCATCGGCGCTCCCTCAACCTCCTTACAGCACACCTCACTGGCAACAGCCCCGACCTGCTCCCCTCCTTCAGCCATGCCAACCCTCTTCCATTACCGCAGCAACAACTTACCTCGTCATACACCATCCCACCCAAACCGTCAGCCGATGCGCAGAACATGTTTGTCGCCCGCCCGGCCTCCACCCCAACTCAGCGCTACCCCACCAGCCGAGCGCAACCTCCTGTCAAGGAAGCGGACTACACAGCAGACCCTCTCCGAGACCTCAGCGGGGAACAATGGTGGGCGTGGACCACCTGCAACTCCACAGCCGAATGGAACGCCAACGTCGACCACTACGGTAAAGCATGGGGCAACAATGAAGCCGCGACAACCTGGGCATCCCGCCTTCACCTCTGCAAGGCCATCATCCGCGGCCCAGCCAAGCCCTTCTTTAAGCACTACAACATCACTAAGGTCTCCAACCCTGATCTTCTCAAGGCAGCAATGCTCCACCCTACCCCTGGATCCCCATCCCCCCCTACCCGTCTCCTTCACCTCACCTATGGTAACCAGTACAAACCCCTCAGCATCACCAGCTGGCGCAGCAAACGGACCATGGACACTAGGGACACCAGCATCACCACCACTGCCCACCTCCAATGGGCCCCCATCACCATGCACAACGACCATATCAGTCAATACACCCAAATTGGTTACACTATCCTTCACAGTAACCCAATTACTCCCACCACCTCTGAGGTCCACTGGAAACCACAACCATACCACACCACCCACCTCATCACTATGCTGGGCCAATCCACCTATGACACCCTTCTCCAGGCCTTCAAAGACACACCCACCACCACAACCCATCTTAACCCCAGAAGAGACTCCCACCTTACTAACTCCCAGCAACAGGGACAATGGGCCACTACACCTGGCTTCAACGCTGATAACCATGCCCTTGTCCACAAACTTCTTCACATAGACACTCATGACCGAAACCCTACCTGGGACATCCAATCACCACTCAAACACACAGCCCAAACTGGCATCCTCACTGGCTCAGAAGGCCATCAAACCCACACGCATGCAGACACTACATTCCTCTATAACCCCACCGGGAAATGTGTGGGTCATAGTACCAACACCCTTCTCACCTCCCTCCACACACACTATGAATACAATAAAACTACACGCCCTTCAACTTGGAACCAACTCACACAAGGAGGATTCCTACCTGACCTTGCAGCCCTATACACCAGACACAAGGACACCCCTGCCTCCACCTACACTCTTCCCCCAGCCCTGCACCAAGCTAACCTACACCTCAACATCACCCATCACCGCACTGCTACCCCACTCAACCTAGATTCTGCCTATGAAGAATTTTCCTCCATGAACCCAGCTGACCAGCTCTTTGGAGCCAACGGGGATCTCTTCCACAGCATCTGGACAGGGGGATCACTGGTGGACATCCCTACCTCCGTCACCGATGCACACAAGGCACTCAGGTGGGCTCTAGCCAGTGCTGACCACGCAGAAGCACAACACATCCCAACATGCACTGTCTTACTCATCCCAGACAACTATAATGCCCCCTACAAGAAACTATTGCACCACCCCTGGATCCATCACGTGGACTCCAGACCTTTCTCTGAAATCTACAGCACCTCTGAAACCTGGCTAGGGGGCAAACATCACAACCCTACCTCCTCCCACAAGCTCCACATTCTCATCATCAGCAACCCAAGCAGCAAACCTGAATACCTAAACCGTCTCCAGGGGTTCAAAGACATCTGGTCACAGCACATGCTCAGCATCTCACCCTACTGGGAACCACATAACCTCCCTGCACATCCTACCCTTACCTCTTCAGACACACAAATCACCTACCCCAGGACTCTTAAATCCCTCACTACCCTGCCCTGGCAGCCTACCACCCACCACTGCCCCCCTCTGCTCCCCACAGTTATCTACCCCTGCCACTACCCAGCCATACCTACCCTAGGTCTGCAGGTCTATACTGATGGCAGCCTGATCAAGGGAGCCCCTGGCACCCCCAGCAAAATAGGTGCAGGGGTCTACATACCTGTGGCTGGTATGAGCTATTCCATTAACCCAGGAGGCCAAGGCGCCACCAGAACTAACAACCGGGCTGAATTAGTGGCCATCCATCAAGCCATAGCACGCATTGACTATAATACTGACCTCACCCTGCACACTGACAGCCTCTGCTCACTCCAACTCATTAACAAAATGATTCAAGATCCTACTACCTCTACACGTTCTCTTCACTCTGAACTCCTGCATTCTATCCGCACTCACCTTGTCCAACGCATTCTGGCAGGATCACACACTACCCTCTGCAAAGTACGCTCACACACTGGCATATTGGGCAATGATAGAGCAGATGCACTAGCACGCAATGCAGCCACCAACCCAGCATCTGTACGATACACCGACACCACTGGAGAACAACCCCGCCACAACACCTATTGGCCCACTGTCCAACCCCCCTGCACACCTCTTGGCACAACTCCCCCACGAGCCTTAGCACCTAACCTCACCAACGGGATCAGTCTTAACCTTCCCACTAGCTGCCACCTCGGACAACATCCCCTCAAAGGCATATATGCCACCACCTGGGCTGATAACACCCTCTTGCATCTACCCCACTCCAGCAATAAATTCTGGACATCCTCTCACATCACCCACAAAACTAAGTTCTGCATCCTCAAGGCCAGATGGGGCCGACTGTGGAACAAGAAGCTTGCCTATCGCTGGAAGATGCCCTATGCTAACAACCCCAACCCTGCCACCTCCCCCACATGCCCTATTTGTACCACCCACGAGGACGGAGCTGGCCACATTCTTGCTGGATGCACACACGCCACCTTCAAGGGCATGTACATCAAGCGTCATGACGCAGCTGTCCACTTACTGCACAAGGCCATCAGCAAAGGCGCCCTTGGATCCCGCCGCGTTATCATGGACGCAGGTAGGCTGGAGGACCTCCCCCGCGGAGTCCTTGGCAAAACACTGCCTGACTGGTTACGCCCTCCCTCCATCTCAGCAGAGATCTGGCCCAAACTGAGGCCAGATCTCGCCATCCTGCCCGAGGTGGACTCACCCACCATTGCTGCTGACAAGGAAATCTGGATTCTAGAGCTGGGATACTGCTCTGACACCAACCATGCCACTAAGGCAGAGGATAAACATGCCCAACACACCCAGTTGGTGGCCGGCCTAAGACTAGCTGGCTACCTTGTTCACTACCTAGTTGTTACCATTGGTACCACTGGCACCATCCCCAGAACCTTTGTGACCTCCATGACCACCCTTGGTCTTACCAATTTAGAAATTCTTCCATTAGCAGACCAGCTGCACCACCACTCTGTTGACAGCTTTCAGACTATTTTACAATGTCGTAGATTCATGGAACACCACCCCGCCGGAGATTAACATTTTTTGGTCCAGCTAGTGCCACCCACGTGACTGACTGAAATGACTCTCAGTCAGTTACGGGTGGGATCACAACTAGTACTGGATATTTTTTGTGTTTATCTATGGTGACTACAGCTAGCTTCTGCGTACGCTGTGGTGTCCTTAATCTCACGTCCCTAGAGTATTTATATTTCTTGGATGTAACAATTTCAATTTCAATTTCAAT
>Ga0105054_10009572_pt1 | contig 12533 bp, 14 predicted proteins | sample BON02_FD_78091 | JGI IMG/M metagenome (GOLD analysis project Ga0105054, IMG submission 78091) | Freshwater microbial communities from Lake Bonney liftoff mats and glacier meltwater in Antarctica - BON-02 (megahit assembly) | ecosystem: Environmental > Aquatic > Freshwater > Ice > Glacier... | reverse complement strand
GGCAAAAAGTGGGTACGGGTGTTGCACCTTGGAGACCTTGGAGGGTGAGACATTGTCTGAGTAGAATAATACAGGCGAGTACATGGACAACATTATGTCAGCACCATTGGAAGTATTTTGTGAGAGGTGGACTCATAAGGACAACAACATTCAAACAACAGGAAAATAATGCAATGGGTAGGTCCACCTTACCCGGGTCGTGGGAGACGCTCACGCATCAATCTCATAGGTTTAGTAAAGAAAGAAAGCAAAACACTGGCAGGCGCATACAGATACATACACAACAAACAAAGACACGATGGGTATGAGGATACACCTGGCTGATGCTACACCTTCCATCTAGATGTAGTGAATAGAAGTATGCATATTCATGAAATTATGATATGATCATGTCACAGAAACAACGCAAGCCAGACTGTTTGAAGATGAATCCTAGAGGTGCAACCAAGGAGGCGCCAATCTGTGCGGTGCCAATGCACGCCCCACAGACGAGCTCGCTTTGGTCAGGGGTGGGGGAGGGGAGCAGCGCGGGTGAGGTGGGGTGTTGAAGGAGGGTACAACAAAGGCCATTTGTGAAAGCTTGCCAAGTGGTGGGTAGGAATTCAAGCCATGATGGGCAGCTGCCCAAAAGAGGACTGCAATGCCTAGGATGAATGGTGGGTGGGTTGTGAGTAAATAACAGGTTTTCATTGTCTGGCGGGGAGGAGGTGGGAGTGAAGTGCATGCAAGAGTGTTGTGAGGGTGCGAGGCCAGTTGTGAGATCTTGGCAAGCCATGGTGCGGTAGCGATGAGCACGAAGACAAACGAAATCGGCGCTGCCGCATGGGCGCTGCCGCGCGACAATCTTAAGTTTTGCAGCCGCGCTCCGAGGGAGGGAGTGCCCCCCCAATTGTCTTGAAATATGAGGCGGATGTCGGGTTCAGTAAGCAAGGGAGGACACAGGTGGAATCTGGTTCGTGACGAAGATCAAACATTTTGGAAATGCTCAGAGTGTTGTTTTTTTACGACGGTTCAATTGAGTTCGTTTTTGTTTCATTTATTTTTGGTGTGCCGTGCGCTGCGCACGCCGTGCGGACAGATCTCTCGGGTTTCCGGGGAGGGGATTGGGACTTGGCCAGATTACTTCTAGCTACCACAAAATTCGAAGGGCCAAAGACAGGAAAATCAAGAAATAGTTGCAGCTTGAGAGGTGGGTATGTAGGCGCATGGTGATAAGAAGAGAAAATTCGAGCGGTCCTAAAAACCAACACTAAATGCTAATGGATTTCCTGTTTTTTCTGTTGTTTCAAGCTTCGCACCCCTATCAAAGTGTTTGGGCATACTGCGCAGTCTCTAATAGGACCTCCTCTCGGGTGGACAACTCTAATGTGGTACATTTCGTTGCCTTTGTCCTCAACTTTCACTCAACTTTAAGTGAAAAAAACAGCAGAATATGCATGTGTTGAAAAAAGGTTTCCGCACGTTCATCGTCAAAAGCCAAGGTTCGAAAACAGGTTCGAAAATGTATTCTTTAGATTAGTTTTGTTCGGCATTTTTTGAAAAGTTGTGTTTTGGCGTGCGCAGCTCTTCATCAACTCTAGATGGCGTTGAAGATTAAGAAAGAAGGTTCGAACAAAAGGTTTTGAATTCGAACGTTTGGAAATCGAGATTCATTTGTGGGGAGCTACCTGGACTGGGCCAGATTACTTGGTGAATCGTGCTGACACAAAAATTGAGGGGCGGTTCGGGGAAAAAACACAGAAATTGAGAAATAGCTGTTGCGTAAACTGTGGGGATGTGGCAGCACACAGAAAGTTGACTAAGGCGCAAATTGAAAAAAGTCCTAGAATTAAATACAATCGCTCAAAGAATTTTTTTTTTGTAATATACGTTGCTGGTACCTTAGAACGCCTTGGCACTCAACTGTTACAGGTACTTGCATAAATCTTTGATAGGGAGTTCAGTTGCCCTCTTGGTGGGCTCGATTGGGCTCAATTGGGTTCTCGCATGAACGTTTGATGTATGAATCAATCCGGAGTTTGTCGAGCCACTGAACATGCGAGCACACGAAGGCAGCGCTCGTTCGCTGATCGACGGCTGGAATTTGTTGAATGTCGAGGGCTGGAAGTTGACTGACAGTCAGGCGGCTGATGTCGTTCTTCTTCGTAAACCGTCCAGCAAGAGCATGAGGCAGACACAGAAGATGGAAAGCTTGCTGAATGACGGGTGCAACTTTGAGAGTACAATGATTGATAAAGGGTTGCCTCTCGAGAGTGCAAACTTGAAATCAGAAGATTTTGAAGCTGACATCGTCCGGCTTCGTCAATCGTCCTGCAAGAGCATGAGGCACTCGCTGAAGCTTGAAAGCTCGCTTCACAGTTTTAAGAGTCTCCCAGATAAGGTCAAGCCGGCATTTCACATGACCCTCGTAAGCACTCCTGGCACAAAGCCAGTTACGGACGGCAACGGACCCGGCAACTTCCACAAAGCCAGGCTGGCTGTCAGACAATTTATCTGACATGCCAACACTCCCATCATCAACAACAGATCGCCACCATGCCCATCATCATCAACAGATCGCAGTGCTGCCAGGCTGTGTCTGCCAAGGACTCGGATGACAAGACAATTAAAAGTGTGCCGAGATGACAAGTGTTTTATAACGAGAGGCTGTAAATAAACATGATACACGAAGGCCCACTAAATTTCACACACTCTCAGTATTAGAACTGTCTCGAGAATTGTCAAGGCCTGCTAGTCACACACGTAGGAAACTACTAGGAGCCCCTGACAGGTCAGGCACAGGAAGTATTCAGTTTACGCTCAGCATAATGAAGTTGTAGGACAGTTTCTGGGAACTTGTCATCACGTCGAGTCATCACGTAAGTCTAGTTTCGTTTACACAAGACAAACTCTTCTATGAATTTCTTGTCTTCGAGTCTTTTGACGCTGGGAAAAGTTGATAAAATGTTTTCATTCCCAAAGGATCATTTTGAAATCATTTTCTCCATTCTGGAAGACTTTTAATTGAGATTTCTCAGGCTAGACGGCACGCGAGGAACATTTGGTGGCGCATTGAAAAACTGTAGTTTCCCACGAATCACAGCTGTAATAGTGTTGTGCGATTTGTATCTCAAGAGGTTTGCCCCCACTGGTACCTATCCTTTGAACTTCGTTATTGTTGAATGCACCCAGAGGTAACGGCAGTGAATGCTTGAGACCTGCTGGGCAAGAAAAGAGAGATAATGTTATTTATTGTAAAACCAAGGGAAGATCAATAATGATCTCCTTCGGCAAGACCAAACAACTTGGCGTAGCAAGGCTGACCCCAAGTCAAGCTGTTCACATTTTGCAGCTGTGGAAGACCAGGACGAAAAGGACAGCTGGCCTGCTTGCGGTTGAGTATGGCGTCACGGCGAAAGCTATTCGCGACATCTGGATGTTGCGCTCGTGGGCACAAAATACCTGGCCCAATTGGAACACGTAGTCACTGCTTGCAGACAACCCCCATCACACCGCTGCTTTTGCCCTATTTCATTATACCTGGTTGCGAAGGCAGCGGTGTAATGGGGGTTGAGGACATAGGGCCACAATGGGGAGCAATAGCGACGGGGCAGGCCGGAAAATGGACAACAGACTGAGTAAACGGGAGCTTTAATAATAAGCTTCATCCCCGTCCCAGTCACCAGTCAAAGGCTGAGGATGGCAAGATACACTGCTCGAGCAACATCAATCGTGCCCATGCATTGGGTGGCCTTGACACCGTGCTCTTCGGGTCTGCACTAAGGTGCACGCATGGTGTGTGGCGTCTGGCGCATGGCTTCGCTCGCGGCCCCGCTCTTGGTCGAAATAGGTCGTGTTCTGACTGAGAGGCCACATTGTCATGATGCTCACCAGCACACTCGCACTCGCACTCACACTCGCACTCGCACTTGCACTCGCACTCGCACTCACACTTGCACTCGCACTCGCACTCGCGCTCGCACTCGCACTCGCACTCGCACTCGCACTCGCACTCGCACTCGCACTCGCACTCGCACTCGCACTCGCACTCGCACTCGCACTCGCACTCGCGCTTGCACTCGCACTTGCACTTGCACTCGCATTCTCGCACTCACAATCGTATACACACACACCATTACAATCCCAGTGAGTCCCTGTGCATTTACAGTGAAGAAACCTGGCACACAACTCAACACAAGGCTCCCCGTGCATTCACAGGGATGCACCCTTGCACGCAACCTCAACACAAGCCCATTGAACCTCTGCACCTTGCTACAACAGCTCTGCCATCACGGCTCTCTGCCATGCGGCACCCAGCCTTCGCAGTTCCCTGCTATTGTCATGGCAGCGCGACTCAGAAATTACGACCTTCACATCAGTTCGAAATCCGCACATCAAAACATCCTTCATGAATGCAGATGCAGGTGCGTACATATGCGTGTGTGCATGTGCACATGTATGTGAATGAAGCTCATAGAGAACGGCGGGAAAATGGCAAAAAATTGAATCCTATCTTGGAGCATCGACTCGTGAGCTCGCAGATTGGGAAAGTCATGAACTGGATGGATAGGCTCCACATCAGTGCAGATGAGCGGGTGGTGTCTGGGCGCAGCGCTGTCGTGATTGCGTGATGGGCTGTTGTGGGGTTTGGTTGTTCCTCATTGACCTTTCGTTTTTCCGTGAACAGTCACTTTGGTCATTCTCGGGCTAGAAGTTCTGCGTGCTCATCTACTGGGGCTCTGCTGCACTGCTGCTTTCCCTTTAATCTTTCTACAACTATGCAAGGGGCCATTGCGCTCTTGCCGCCCCTCATGCTGTGTCGACTAAACCCGTCGCCCAACGCTGTTCGCTCAAGAAATACGTCCAAATCCACGCTAGCTCATGACGCGGTTGCCGCTGCGGTATCACACCAGCGTCATCCGCGTTGGTGCAGGCCTCATCCAGTTGGTCTATGGGTCGCACTCGCGCTTGGCCACGAAGCTCATCCATCAAAGAATTCTATTTTCGCCATGGTTTTCGCGGGTCCTACACTTGTGTTTTGGGAACGAGTAGAACTTGATAATTCAAAGCGGCGGTCCGCCGGCGGAGAGGCTAATGAAATGTACAGGAAAGTCTCGAAATTTCAATGGATCATTTCGGGAAAATCCTCCAAACATTGTCGTTGTGCACGTGAAATCGCTTCTTTCAGAAACCGCTGAATTCCTATTTGTCTGATTTTTGTTAGAATAAACCCGCATCCAAGTCTGCCTTCATCCCACCCCCCACACACACATACACCAACTCAATCCCGCTGGACTCCTCGTCCATCTCCAAAGACAATACAACCCCACTGGGCTCCCCGTGCGTTCACAGGGATGCACTTACAATCCCACTGCGCTCCCTGTGCGTTCACAGGCCTGTCAGGGATGCACCCTCACACAAACCCCCAATCAAGATGCCCCCCACAACCTTCCTCCCCCATACCGGGTTGTATGTTTGTATCCTACTTATCTGGGCGCGCGTCAAGCGGAGGGGCTTTAGTCCCACAGCCGCCGCACGCCACTCGCAGTCAGCCAGAGTCCCTACAGATCGTTTTGGTAACTTTTTTTTCTCTCGAGATCAGCCAGGAATGGCAAGAGACAGCACAGCTCAGCGTGTGTGCTTACCAGGTGCGGGGTTCAATCCTTCGGAATTTTTGTCGCCTTGTGGCCTACCTGTGTCGTGTTGTCTCGCTACGTCAGTAGTCCGGTCGCGTTCGACTGGTTGCCCCTTCGGCGGGGCTCGCGTGGTCTTCCCTCGCCCAGGATCTTCATGTTTCTGGGAGGCATGAAAGCGGCATTCGTACCGTCCCCTTCCCGGGACCTTGGCGTGTGCGGCGCCTCGATAGTGTGGTGTGGACTTTCGTGTTTGGTTGACCTCAACTCGGACTTATATCGCCTGTACGATTCCCTTCATAGTCCAGATACATTCTGGGCTCGGGGGTTGAGTTGAATTAATAAAGAGACAACAACAATATCAACTCAATTTGTAAATCTTTCTATAAAGTTGCGATTGTTTGTTCGAATCTGGCCAACTTGTCAGAAATCTTTTCAAAAGTCAAGTAATCTCAGTACAAAACGTGTAGTGAGGAAGCATTCATTTTGTGGAACCGATTGAATTCATTGGGCCCTCTGATGAGGGGATGGTAGCAAACCAATTCAATTGAATTGGTGGTACTAATTCTATTTCCACAGGTACCAAAATTGTACCTGTAGGACCCTGGGGTCCTAGAACAATATCCCTTTTATCAGAAATGATGAATTCCCAACCCCAACACATCCAGAAGCGACGAACAGTTGACTTGCAAATAATACAATATAAATACAAATCTAAAAAAAAATCTGAGCCATTCAATTTAATCGAAAAATGCCCCAGTACAAAAGTATTTGTTTTAGTTGATCAGAGTTGATCACCGATAACAACAAATCGGCCTATGGAGTCGTGATTTACTTGACGTGGAATTCAAATATCAGTTTTCTTTCTTTCTTGGTCTTTCAGCTGCCATCCCCTCCCTCTGACGGCCCTCTTCCTAATTGCAACCTGCCCCCGTGCACCTCTTCTAGTACTTGGTCTTGTCTTTTCCGAGAAAAGTGCGCGACAATCCAAATTACAGCACTAGAAGAGGTGGTATGGAACAGGTTGTGTCATACCATGATTGAAACGCAACATTGTCTAGACTTGGTCGTTCAGGAGAGGATGAGCCAGGTTTTGAAATGATTGGAGAGTTGCAACGTAAACGGCGCACTCCCAACACCCGGCTATCTTCTGGTACTTCTGTAACGAAGTGATACTAAGGCAGTGTTGTCGGCATTCAGAGTGTATGGAGGGACACGCGACAACATGGAAAACAAAAAATAAGTTTACGAAGAGTCGTTATCCGTTTGAAAGGGTCCTCTTTCCCCAGAGTCCGAATGTGACAAACCCTTGGGAGTCCTCTCTGACTCCCCCTCATACAGTGTCTCGTGACAGTTTCTCACACTTACATCTGCACGTGGTGTCCCGCACCTTTTCTCGCGTAATTGTCACACGCAGTCGAAAGTAGCTCTCTCCACTAATGAAAAATCACCACGTTACACAAATCAAGATACAAAGCAAACAAAATCACATCACATTAAACGGGAATTACCCCCTAATATTTTGGTAAAGCGGGAACTCCCTCTAGCAAAATCACATCACACAACTATACTGTGGTGCGTGTGTACTCCTACGTGTATGCGTATCTACCACGGTACCCGTCGCGCTCGCCACAGGCGCAACTCACGGTTCTCTGCAGTGTTGACACACATACCCGTAGGCCTCTACAAAAAAGAAATGATGCGCAAAAATTTCGCGCAACATATACGCTGTCATATGTCGTATACTATTGACTATTTGAGTGAGGGGAGGTATCAGAGTCATTCTGTGACTCTGACATGTGTAGACCGTGACTCGTATCAGTCACGCTTGAGGTTGACTACTCTTTAGTCAACTGAAAAACATTTGAGGGTTTACTCCCTAGGTATTTCCCCCGCCTTTATTTGAACCAAAAAGATAGAAACAATGGGACGTCAAGGATCAGGGGAGCCGAAGATGTCAAGATCAAGTGTCGGAGGGCCCTGCGCGAAGCGTGGCATAAGAGCCTAAAGCATGATGATATCAATTGTGATTGGGATCGTTTCCGGTTTTAATAGAGGTCTTCTGTGTCAGCGTATTGCTACAATAGTTCAAGGGCCAGTTTGTTTCCTTTGTCATTGCAGCTGAGCACAACTGCTACCTTCGTCCTACCTGCACTCCTTCGCTCTAGACCCACATTCTAAGTAATGGATGGAACAGTATTTGAAAAGTTATGAACGTGTTCAGCACAGGTTTTTGAGGAAATGGTTGTGGACAGGTTTTGAATAGTCACTAGAATGCAGAAGCCTCGCAGAGCCGCCGGAGGCCTTTGTCGGAGGCGATTTTTTTTGGAGCGTAGTGACAATGTCATAGCGCGTCGTACATCGTGTCTGCGTGACATTTCGGCGTTTTTTGTACTTGACATCTGACCCTCAAAAACGGGGTGTTTATGTGACATTTTTGTGATGGTGAATATTTTTGAGACCAGAGGGTGTGTCTTTGAATAAATATATGCTTTTCTAAACATCAAAAGAAATAATGTTTTTAATCAAGAGATGTCAAGAAATTTGATTTTAATCAAGAAATATCAGGAAAAAGACACAGAGGGAATCGGAAAAAGAGATAGACAAGTGTGTGTGTAGGTCTACGTATCATCATCACTGACGTCCATGTCCGAGTCATTATCTTCTAGTCATTATCTTCGAAGACGCCTTCTGCTGTTCGGCAACCAGAACCGCCTCGTCATCTTGATCATCCTCGTCGACTGTTGCGCCCGTAGCATCTGCCGCAGCACTTCCCAGCGCCACCCGAACGTGAGCCTTACATGCTTTGTTTGTTTGTTTGTTTGTTGGAATAAAACCTGAAAAACTATACTCCGCCTCCTGTGTTGGGAGGAATCTGCCTCGGCGGTATTTTTGATGAAGTGTCAAAGGGATCAAGCCGACCTCAGATTGAATGTGACCCGAGGCTCCCTCAACATCCATATAGGGATAACCTATCCTTTCCCAGTACCCTGCGAGGGAAAGGTTGTGAACGTTCTGAACAGTTTTGAGACACTTCTGTTCTGAACAATTTCCTGTCCCTCGTAAATAGAAAACCTGGGGGGTTCTTCGATGAAGTTGGGGAGGGGGGGTTTCTTTCGATGAAAGTGAGGAGCAGAAAGGATCGAATGAATGGAATCTGAAACAAATAATCCATTCGATACAAAGATGGTTGAAACCAATTTTCTGACATCACGTTCATGAAGAGGCACCTCCGCCTCCATTGTTACATCGAAAATGTGAACCATTTTTAAATGGATGCTGACAGCACGTTCACTTAGGGGTGAAGATGAACAGACATTTGAAACAGTTTTCCATACTTCGCACATACCTAGGGGCAGTTTACTACACAACATCTCTCATTTCGAGAAATCTTAGCATAGCTAAAAGGAAGAGGCCAGGACGGGAGGAAAAAATGTTGAAAGAGAACTATAGATTGTCTCATGCAAACCATATGACTTGAATGAATGGTGGATGAGGCAACTGAATTCATTGCATTGCATGTTCAAAAAGATCAAAACAACAAATTAAACGGCCGTGGCGCCTGCCAGTGCGCTGCACTCGCAGTTTGACCTGATGAAGCTAGTGGGCTCAGACATTCCCTTCAAAGACTCGGACCCTTTTGACTATGATGAAAACGACTTCAAAAAAATAATCGCCGCAGTAAGCTGGTGTGGCAACTTCAAGTGTGACTGTAAGTTTATTGTTCTAATCTTATTTAACATGTAATGCAATGCATTAAGTTGCTAACAAACAAACATAACAATGGTATAGGAGGGTTTCATAAAACCCTTGTAACTTTTTGAGGACCAAAGCTGCCAGGTTTTTTATTAGCTTAAAAAATGCGCCTCAAAAAATGCACTTCTCAGGTACAATTAAAAAGCTGGCAAGTCTGCAGCTGGTCGCGTGGCGCCAAAATACAAAATTACGGAAACCCTTCACAGAATCGACCGTCAACGGCCCAATTTAAATCTGATCCCAAATTTTCTTGGATATTCCAACAGCCCATGGGCAGGGACAAGTATGCATACGTGTTTTTATGGGTTAAACAAGTTCTGGGAAAAAGTTCCTGCGTTTCTAAAATCTGTAGGGCAACAAACAACAAAACCACGAGAATAACCGTTTTCGTGTTCCTTTGTTTTTTCGAACGAACCGCTTCACTTTTGAAAAATTTCCCCCTCTGCCTCCATTGGCATTGTTAGTAATTTGTTACACCCTACTTGAAAACGGTGGAAACCATTTTTAAATGAGTGCTGATAGCACATTCACTTGGTGCATGAACTTTGCGAAAAACCCCCCTGTCATCATTACTGACGTCCATGTCCGAGTCATTATCTTTGCCACCGAAGACACCTTCTGCCGTTCGGCAACCAGAACCGCCTCGTCATCTTGATCATCCTCGTCGACTGTTGCGCCCGCAGCATCTGCCGCAGGCATCTGCCGCAGCACTTCCCATCACCACCCGAACATTAGCCTTACCTGCTTTGTTTGTTGTTTGTTTGTTTGTTGGAATAAAACCCGAAAAATTATACTCCGCCTCCTGTGTTGTGACCCGAGGGGCCCCCCTCAACATCCGCATAGGGATAACCTATCCTTTCGAAGTACTCTTCGAGGGAAAGGTTATGAACGTTCTGAACAGTTTTGAGACAAATCTGTTCTGAACAATGTCGTGTTCCCTCGTAAATAGAAAACCCCCCGGGGGGTTTCTTTCGATCAAAGTGAGGAACAGAAAGGTGCAAAAGAGTTGTGCCGGAATCTGAAACACATAGATCCATCTGGTCCATTCGATACAAAACGGTGGAAACCATTTTTAAATGATTGCTGACAGCACGTTCACGCGGTGCATGAAGAGGCATATGAACAGACATTTGAAACAGTTTTCTACCGGGAAATTTTCGAAAAACCGGGAAATTGCCATTAAAAAGTCAACAATGGAAATGCTCCTGGGAAAGCCCAATTTTGTGAGCAATTTCCCGTTTAGCCTTTTATTTTTTTTTGCTCACATGACACGTCATCATGTGTAACCGCTTTACTTTTGAATAGTTTCCACAACCGCCTCCATTGCCCTCCTTTGAACTTGAAAACGGTGGAAACCATTTTTAAATGATTGCTGACAGCACGTTCACTTGGTGCATGAAGATGATCACATTTGAATCATTTTTCATACTTTGCGAAAAACCCCCCTATCATCATTTTGGCCAAACTCATGCTCATTTCGAGAAATCTTGTCTCTGCTAAAAGGAAGAGGCCAGGACGGTAGGGAAAAATATTGAAATAGTTCTATAGATTGTCTCATGCAAACCATATAACTTGATTGAATGTTGGGTAAAGCAACTTAATGCATTGCATTACATGTTAAATAAGATTAGAAAAATAAACTTACAGTCATACTTAAAGTTGCCACACCAGCCTACTGCGGCGATTATTTTTTTCAATCTCAAATAGTGGAGAAAATATTCGAGCGGCAAAAAGATACTTTTAGGCGGAAAGGATCCTTTTTCAGGCTGCTTTTCGATCAATCTATTTTCGCCGAAAATTTTAAGGTATTTTCAATATTTTGTGATACAAAAGCACCTTCGAATATGCCATATGAAAAAAGTAATTCGATCAAACGATGCGTGGAGCAGCTCGAAATCAGGGGCGCACGGCCGTGGCGCCTGCCAGTGCGCTGCACTCGCGGTTTGACCCGATGGAGCTGCTGGGCTCCGACATTCCCTTCCAGGACCCTTTTGACTATGATGAAAACGACTTCAAGGAATCAGCCTTTGTCCGTGCAAATTCCACTCCCCTCCACCGCCTGAGTCATACTACGGCAGCAATCCCAGCTTCTTTTCGAGAAACCAAACACACACCGGCCGTCCAACTTCCCGAGAGCATGCCGCTGCAGCGCACACCGAGCCTCCCACCGGCAGGCCCTGCTCACCGAGAGTTGGCTGTAGCGCCTGACCTGCTGGGCAAGACCAATCAAGTAGCAAAGTTATCACCTGGCCAGACCATCCACATCTTCAAGCTAGGGAAGACCAGGACGGACGGGACAGCTGGCCTGCTTGCGGTTGAGTATGGCGTCACCGTGAAAGATATCCACAACATCTGGAGTCTTGACGTCGCGCTCGTTGGTCAATGATACTCGGTCCCACAGAAAACTTAGTCAGGGCATATGTTGTGCTGCTGATGATTCAATTGAGTTTCAAATTCTGTGCTGCGACTATCTGACTTAGCAGCAGTGCTGGATTAGTTGATTCTCAGTTGTGATCTCCACCTCCCACCTTTACCCTTCTCCTGTTCATTCCATTAGCCCTCTTTGTTTTATTAAACCGAAATCACCTTGACTGACAACTGTGGCTCTTTCGAAAGGAACTGTGCCCTTGGCTGAAGTGCTGCTGGGGGAAAGGCCTTGCATGCAACACACAATGAAACACAAAACACAAAACACAATACAACACGCTGCAACACACTGCAACGCACTAGTCTGCGGCGTTACTGCCATGGTTGGAACCCGTATCTGCAACTGCAACGCACTGCAACACATCAGGGTACCGCGTTTACTCGTTAGAACCCGTAGTTGCATCACACTGCAACGCACTGCAGCACACCAGTCTGTCGTGCTTATTAGATGACAACACACTGCAACACATTGCAACACACCAGTCCATCGTATTTACTGGATGTAAAGGACCTCGCAACCCGTATCTACAACACGCTGCAGCACACTGCAAAACGCTGCAATACACTGCAACACGCTGCAATACACTGCAACACGCTGCAATATACTGCAACACATACAAGTGATGATGATGATTGCTTTTATTACTATAAAAAGTAGTTTAGTACCCTTGATTGAGGGTCTATGCGCTCAAATCTATTTTAGATTTGAGATATCGGTGGTTTGCTCACATCTTCTTC
>Ga0105054_10009571_pt1 | contig 12534 bp, 15 predicted proteins | sample BON02_FD_78091 | JGI IMG/M metagenome (GOLD analysis project Ga0105054, IMG submission 78091) | Freshwater microbial communities from Lake Bonney liftoff mats and glacier meltwater in Antarctica - BON-02 (megahit assembly) | ecosystem: Environmental > Aquatic > Freshwater > Ice > Glacier... | reverse complement strand
TTTCAACTGTTGGATTGTCGACAATCGAACAATATTGACAGCCCACGGATTTCCCACAAACCTGACGCGACGCGCGGCGCCGCTTTACGGCTGACGCGGAGAACCGCCATCGCGCCGGTGTTTCCTGCCGGACGTGGTCGGCCGCCGCAAATTCGGCGGTCCGGAGGCGATGCACAGACCAGCGCAGCCGCCGCGCCATGACCCTGGGGGGATATTCAGTGGGAGGATTCTTTCGTCGCCCCGTCCTTGCGGCCGGTGCCGCCTTCGCCACCGCGCCGCTGTTCACCCCGTACGACTTTCACCCGGTGGATGACTGTCCAAAGGATCGTTCCTGCACGGCGCCGCGATGGTGATCTTCGCGCTTCAGCAGGGCCCTCGCCTGATCGGCGTGTTCGTTCGACATCATGCTGGTGGTGGATTTTGCGACCATCGGCAACGGGATGCGGCTTTTCGGCGGCACTGCCGCTGCTGCTGGCGAACCTGTCTGGATGGCTGCGCAAACCAAGGTCGTGGCCTGCGTGACGGGCCTGCCGGCCGACGAAAGACCCGGGGGCGGGATCGACCAGACCCCGGGGTCGCGGGTCGCGCCGTACTGACGACAACCACAAGGAGACAGACAAGATGATGGGACAGTTCAGGAAAGTGCTGGCGACGATGGCATTCGCCGTTGCCGCCGCGTTCGGGGGCAACGGTGCCACGCCGCAGGATGCCTCGACATGGGACACGATCCGGGATCGCGGCACGTTGCGCATCGGCGTGACCCAGGCGCCGCCGTGGTATCTCAACAACCCCGCCGAAGGCACATGGTCGGGCCTCGGCCTGTTGATCGGCACGGCCATGGCCGAAACCTGAGGGTGGAACTGGAAACCGTCGAGGTGACATGGGGCACGGCGGTCTCGGCGCTCCAGGCCAACCAGATCGACATCATGTTCGTGCTGGACGCCACGCCCGAACGCGCCTTGGCAATCGACTTTCCCTCGCAGCCGCTGCTGTAATATGCGCTGGCGGTTCTGGCCGATGACGATCTGGCGGTCACGACATGGGACAGCCTGAATTCGCCCGACATCTCGATCGCCGTGACCCAGGGCACGACCATGGACAAATATGTCAGCGCGCGGCTGACCGAGGCGGAAATCCTGCGCTTTCCGTCCAATGGCGAGGCCGTGGCCGCCTTCCAGTCGCAGCGCGTCAACGCGGTGTCGCTGTTCCACCCGCCGCTGATCGCAATGCGCCAACGCATCGGACGCGGCCAGATCGTCGTGCCGACCCGATCCGTCAATCGGCCTCGTCGGCCGGTGTGCGGCGCGAGGCCGATCCCCGGTGGCGCGATTGGGTGAACACCGCGATCTCGTACTACTATCAGACCGGACAGACCCAGGAATGGTATGAGCAGTTCCTGACCGAATCCGGCGTCGATCCGTCCTGCGTTCCGGCGATCCGGCGCGAGAACTGGTAAACCCCCGAACCGCCGCCGGTCGGGCGACACCCTGAACGGCGACGGGCCGGAGCGAGGCGCGCATGGGCTATGAATGGGATTTCGCGGCTGTTTTCCAGTACCGCGCGCTGTTGTGGGTGGGCTTGCAGAACACCATCCTCATTGGCTTCACCTGCCTGACCCCGGGGCTGTTCTTCGGCCGGTTCGTCGGGGCGGCGCGGTTTTCCGGTCGGTGGTGGCTGTATTACCCAGCCGCGATCTTTGTCGAGGTGTTCCGCAACACGCCCGTTCTGGTGCAGATCATGTGGTTCTTCTTCGCGTTTCCGATCCTCGTGCCATTCCAGATCGACGCCTTCAGTGCCGCGACCCTTGGCCTGACCCTGAACACCGTGGCGTTTTCGTCGGAAATCTATCGCGCCGGGCTGCAATCGGTCGAGCGGGGCCTGTGGGAGGCGGGCCGCGCCCTCGGCATGACCTTTTGGGAACAGTTGCGCCGGATCGTGCTGCCGATCAGCGTGCGCCGCATGCTGCCGGCCTTTGCCAAACGCGGTGTCGAGTTGTTCAAGATGACGTCGCTGGCATCGGTCATCGCCTATGGCGAACTGATCCATCAGGCCAAGACCATTTCGACCATCGCCTTCAACCCGATCAAGATGTATACCGCCGACGCCCTGATCTTCTTTGTGCTGCTGTTCCCGATGACGGTGCTGGTGCGCCGGTTCGAGACCCGCAACGACCCGAGAGGCCGATGACATGACCGAAGTGCTGAGGATCGAGGGGCTTTGCAAGTCCTTCGACGCGCTTGAGGTGCTGCGCGGCATCGACCTGTCGGTGCTGAAGGGCGAGGTCGTGGTGCTGATCGGGGCGTCGGGGTCTGGCAAGTCGACGATGCTGCGCTGTGTCAACTTCATGGAACTGCCCAGCGGCGGGCGTGTCCATTTCGAGGGGGAACCCGTGGGCACCCTGCGGGGCAACGACATGGTGTACGACGAACGGGCGCTGATCCGGCTGCGCGCCCGGGTCGGCATGGTGTTCCAGCACTTCAACCTGTTTGCGCACATGACGGCGCTGGAAAACGTCATGGAGGGGCCGCGCACGGTTCTGAAACTGGATCCGGCGACGTGCCGGGCGCGGGGCGAGAAATATCTCGACAAGGTCGGTTTGGGCTGGAAGGCCGACGCCTATCCCGCGATGCTGTCGGGCGGCCAGCAGCAGCGCGTCGCCATCGCCCGCGCGCTGGCGATGGCGCCGACGGTGATGCTGTTCGACGAGGCGACATCGGCGCTGGACCCCGAACTGGTGGGCGAGGTTCTGGAGACGATGAAGTCGCTGGCCGAGGAGGGGATGACCATGCTGATCGTCACCCACGAACTGGGCTTTGTCTGTGCGGTGGCCGACCGGGTGCTTTTCCGGTCCGAGGGGCGCATCCTGGAACAGGGCACGCCCGCCGATGTGCTGACCCATCCGCAGCAGCCCGCGACAAAAAGCATTCTCAGGGGCCATGGCACGTTCCGCCCGCTCGAACCGAATCTGGATTGAGGCCGACATGAACCGACAGACGACACCCGACACCTCCGCGTCGACCCACGACGCCGAGGACGATCCGCGCAACCGCGACATCCTGATCTACGTCAACGGTGAGTTGAAGCACCGGGACGAAGCCAAGGTGTCGGTCTATGACAGCGGTTTCATGCTAGGCGACGGGATGTGGGAGGGGATGCGCCTGCATGACGGGGTCTGGGCGTTTTTCGACGATCACATGGACCGGTTCTTCGACAGTTGCAAGGCGGTCAGCCTGAACGTCGGAACCGACCGCGCAGGAATTCTGTCGGCACTGGAAAAGACGCGCCTTGCCAACGGGATGCAGACCGACGTTCATGTTCGTCTGATGCTGACGCGCGGGGTGAAATCCAAGCCGTTCCAGCACCCCAGACTCAGCCGTCAGGGCCCGACGCTGGTCATCATCATGGAGCATTCCCGGCCCGTCGACCGTCTGCAATCGGCGGGGATAAAACTGGCCAGCGTGCCGCAGGTCCGCGGGCTGCCGCACAGCCAGGACGCCAAGTTCAACAGCCATTCCAAGCTGAACTGCGTCATCGCCTGCCTTCAGGCCGAACAGGCGGGCGCGGACGAGGCGCTGATGCTGGACCCCCATGGTTTTGTCAACACGACCAACGCCTGCAACTTCTTCATCGTGCGCAAGGGCGCCGTCTGGACCTCGACGGGGGACTATTGCATGAACGGGGTGACGCGCCAGAAGGTGATCGACGTCTGCCGGGCCGACGGCATTGCGGTGTTCGAGAAGAACTATTCGCTTTATGAGGCGTATTCCGCCGACGAGGCGTTCCTGACCGGCACCTTCGGCGCCCAGACCCCCATCGCCCAGATCGACGGCAAACCCATCGGCGACGGCACGCGCCCCGTGACGGCGCGCATCCGGACGCTGTACAAGGCGCTGATCGCAGAACATGTCGAGGCACGCAAACATGCGTGAGATGTCGACGATCAAGCCGATAGAAAGCGCGACGCTGCGCAGCCGGGCCGTCGAACAGTTGCGCGGCCTGATCGTTCCCGGGGAACTGGGGCCGGGGGCGCGGCTGATCGAATCCGACCTGGCACAGGCGCTGGGCATCAGCCGTGGGTCGCTGCGCGAGGCGATGCGCGAACTGATCGACGTGGGGCTGCTGGTCAGTCTGCCCTATCGCGGCCTGTTCGTGCGCGATGTGTCCTGCGTCGACCTTGAGGAAATCTATTCCCTGCGCACCCACCTTGAGCAGTTCGCGTTCCGCCGCTGCTGGGACAGGCGAACGGCGGCGGCGCGCGCCGATCTGGTGGCGCGCCACACAGCGCTGATGCGCACCATCGAGGCCGGAACCGACCCGCTGCGCGCCATCGAGGACGAACTGCACCTGCACAATTGGTGCTATGAACTGGCCGGGCACGACCTGTTGCCGCAAAGCTGGAACCGGATGAAGCCGAACCTGCAATTCTATTTCGCGATCCACCAGCAGGCCGATGAGCGGCGCGGCCCGTTGCGCACCGCCCATGACGTCTATATCGAACTGGCCTGCGGCGACGACCTGCCGGACATGCCCGACCATCTGGTGGCCCATATGCGGCAGGGGCTGGACACCACGACGGGTTTCGTGCGGGCACGCCAATCCGCCAGGGGTGGGCGGGCGGATCAGGCTCAGGGCGGGCAACTTGGTACTGCCGGGGGCCGCCTGCATCGGGCAACCTGCCAGGGCAGAACGACGGGGGAGAGCGGCAGATGGTCAGACTGAACGAAACCCATGATCCCGCCCGCAAAAGCCGGATCGACAGTGCCAATGCGCCCAGCAGCGATTTCCCGATCCAGAACCTGCCGTATGGGGTGTTTTCCGAAAACGGCGGGCCAAGGCGCGTGGGGGTCGCCATCGGTGACATGATCCTCGATCTGACAGCGCTTGAGACGGCGGGCCTGCTGTGCCCCGGCGGCACGGCACTGGTCTTTGGCGCGGGTGTCCTGAACCCGTTCATGGCCCTGCCGCAAGAGGTGTGGTCGCAGACCCGGGCCAAGATCGCCGATCTGCTGGACACCGGGGCGGGCGGGCACAGCCTGCCGCTTGTGGTGCAATCCGCAGCAACGCTGCACCTGCCGTTCTTCGTGCGCTCGTACACCGATTTCTATGCCTCGAAAGAGCATGCGACAAACGTGGGCAGCATGTTTCGCGATCCCGAAACCGCGCTAATGCCCAACTGGCTGCATATGCCCATCGGCTATAACGGGCGCGCCTCGACGGTGGTGGTTTCGGGCACGCCGATTCACCGGCCCAACGGTCAGTTGAAAGGGATGCACGACACCGCCCCGCGTTTCGGCCCGTCTCGCAAGCTTGACATCGAACTGGAACTGGGCGCCGTCGTCGGTACGCCCAATGCCATGGGCCGGCCGTTGGGCGCGGCACGGGCCTATGACAACATCTTCGGCTATGTCCTGCTGAACGACTGGTCGGCGCGCGACATCCAGGTCTGGGAATACCAGCCATTGGGGCCGTTCCAGTCCAAGGCGTTCGCCACCTCGATCAGCCCCTGGGTCGTGACCCGCGAGGCGCTGGAGCCCTTCCGCACCCCAGCGCCCGAGCGGGTGAAACCGCTGCTGGCCTATCTGCACGAGGACACGCCGAACAATTTCGACATCCGGATGGAGGTGGCCCTCCAACCCCGTGGGAAGCAGCCCCAGATCATCAGCCGGACGAATTACCGGCACATGTATTACTCGTCCGCCCTGCAACTGGTCCACCACACCTCGTCGGGCTGTGCGATGGAGACGGGCGATCTGCTGGGTTCGGGCACCATATCGGGGCCGACGCCGGACGGTCTGGGCTCGCTGCTGGAACTGACCTGGAACGGGCGCGACCCGCTGGATGTGGATGGCGTGCAAAGGACGTTTCTCGAAGACGCAGACACGATCGACATCACCGGATGGTGCGAGGGCGCGTATCGCATCGGCTTTGGCCATTGTGTGGGCAGCATCCTGCCTGCGGTGGATTTCCCGGGCTGATCGCCCGGATGCCGGACGGTCCTGTCGCGTCGATGCGGCGGGTGGCGCGCAGGACAATGCGGCTCGCGACGGACGAACCGAAGCGCTCGATCTGGCGTCCAACCACTGCACCGGGCGTTTCGACGGCACAGCTTGTACGGCGCGCCTGGGTCAACGCAGACACGCTCACCGGGCGCCCGTCAGTCCGCAGCGAAGAACCCAACGAGGTCGGGGCAATAGCGCGCCACCCGGTCTGGGTTCAGCGCAACGCCGAGGCCCGGCGTGTCGGGGATCGGCAGCATGCCGTCGGTGTCCAGCGAAAAGGGCACCTCCATGATCCGGTCCACATAGGGGCTGCCACCGATGTATTCGACCAGATCGACATTCGGCAGCGCGGCGGCCAGTTGCAGATCCGCCGCCAGCCCCAGCGCGGTATTCCAGCCGTGACCGACATAGCGCACGCCGAAATCCTGCGCCATCCATGCGATGCGGCGCTGTTCGGACAGGCCGCCCACCTTGGTCACATCAGGCTGCACGATGTCGAACGCGCCCTGCGACAGGAACGGCAGGAACGCCTGTCGCCGGGTCAGAACCTCGCCCCCGGCAATCGGCAGCCGCGAGGATTTGCGCAGGGTCACGAAATCGTCCAGCGCGTCGGGGCACACCGGTTCCTCGAACCAGGCCACATCGCGCTCGGCCAGCATGTCGGCGGTGCGCAGCGCCCATTTCAGACCGTTGGGCCAATAGGCATCGCTGGCCCCGGCATCGACCATCAGCTTGCCGCCCTCGGGAAGTTGCCCGCGGGCCGCGTCGACGATGGCGGCGTCCAGCGCGAAATCGTCGCGCCGCCCGAACGGCCCCCAGCCGATCTTGAAGGCGCGAAACCCCTGATCGCGGAAACGCGCGATCTCGTCCGCCATCAGGCCGGGTTCCTCCATCAGCAGCGAACAATAGGGCAGCACCCGGTCGCGGTGCCGCCCGCCCGCCAGACGCGACACCGACAGGCCCGTCGCCTTGCCCAGGATGTCCCACAGGGCGATGTCGATCCCGCTGATCGTGTGGGTCAGCGACCCGCCGCGCCCCATCCAGAAGGTGTTCTGGTGCATCTTTTCGCTGACCCGTTCGGGTTCGAGCGCGTTCTCGCCCGTGAACAGCGGCTCAAGGACGCCAAGCGCGGCCTGCACCAGCCGCCCGTCGGTGAACACGCTGCCGAACCCGGTCAGCCCGGCGTCGGTGTGAACCGCAATGAGGGTGTGGACGGAATCCTCGGGCCTGATCTCGGTCGACCATCCGCCCTTGGGCGTTTCGCCGAACAGCGGGGCGGCCTTGATGCGGGTGATGCGGACCGGGGCGAGGGGATTTGCCAGCATGTTCGGGTTTCCTGGGTGACGCCGCGAAAGAGGCCATGTTGACATGGTTGATATAGTATACAATCTTACGATTCAAGAAGCTTCCAAGGATGGAAATCATGGCAGGACTGTCAGCAACGAGTCGGATCCAGTGCGATCTCGATTTCGACAGGAACGGGCGGCAGGCGGGGTATCTGCGCGCGCCGATGTCGCGCAACACCTCGGGTTGGGGGATCGTCGAAATTCCGGTGATCACCGTCAGGAACGGAACCGGGCCGACCGTGCTCTTGACCGGCGGCGTGCACGGCGACGAATACGAAGGCCCGATCGCGGTGTCGCGCCTGGCCGCACGTCTGACGCCCCAAGAGGTGCAGGGCCGGGTCATCATGATGCCCGCCGTCAATATTCCGGCGGTGTTGAACGACACACGCCTGTCGCCGGTCGACAACCGCGATATGAACCGCTGTTTTCCCGGCGATCCCAAAGGGACGTTCAGCGAGATGCTGGCGCATTTCATGGACAGCGTGATCCTGCCCATGGCGGATGTATCGGTCGATCTGCACACGGCGGGCCATTCGGGCGACACGGCCCTTTCCACCAACATGCACCACATTGCCGATCCAGCCATGATGCAGCGCACGCTGGACGCGGCGGCGGGGTTCGGCGCGCCTTTCAACGTCGTCTTCGGCGGCGTCGACGAGGGCGCCACCTTCACCTCCTGCGTCGAGCGGCGCGGCAAGCTGTCCCTGGGCACCGAACTGGGGGGATGGGGCCGGGTCAATGTGGAAGGGGTGCGCATCGGTCGGCGCGGCTGCGACAATATCCTGAAACATCTGGGGGTCATCGAGGGCACGCCTGAAACGGAGCAGAGGGACGGCGCGCCCGGAACCCGGCACATGATGGTGAAAGGGCGCGACAGCTATGCCTTTGCCCCCGCAGGCGGGTTGTTCGAACCGGCCCATGTGGTGGGCCAGCAGGTGCGCGCAGGCGAACCGGCGGGCTGGCTGCACTTTGTCGAGGACGTGGACAACCCGCCGCGCGAAATCCGCTATGGCGCCGATGGCATCCTGTGGATGTCGGCGGGCCCGGGCCGCGTGGCGCGGGGCGACACTGTCGCCGTTCTGATGCAGGATTATGAACCGGATTAGGGTGTTGTCATGCCAAGGCTACTGATCGTCGACGTCAAGCAGGAGATTTCGTCCTTCAACCCGATGCCGTCGGGTCACGGCGATTTCCAGATCGAAACCGGGGCTGCGATGCTGGCCCATCGCGGCTTGAACACCGAGATCGGCGGCGCGCTGTCGGTGTTCGACGCGCGGGCCGACATCGCGGTCGTGCCCACCATCGGCGCCCGCGCCCCCAGCGGCGGCCTGTTGTCCGCCAAGGGCTGGGCGCAACTGTCGCGCCAGGTGCTGGACGCGGTGCGCGCCGGGGCCGGGGAGGTGGATGGCGTCTATGCCTCGCTTCACGGAGCCATGGGCGCGGACGGGGAACTGGACCCCGAGGGGTATCTTCTGCGCGAGATTCGCCGGATCGTGGGGCCGAACGTGCCCATCGTCATATCGCTGGACCTGCATGGCATCCTGACCGACCGGATGCTGCAACAGATCGACGGGCTGACGGTCTATCACACCTATCCCCACGTCGATTTCGCCGACACCGGCGCACGGGCGGCGCGGCTCTTGCTGCGCATCCTGGAAGACGGTGTGCGCCCGGTGATCGCCCGGGTGGTCATTCCGGCGCTGGTGCGCGGGAACGAGCTTGTCACGGCCAAGGGATTTTACGGTGACATAATCCGTGAGTGTCAGCGTATCGAGCGCAATGGCACGGCGCTGGCCGCTGCCGTGATGATCGGCAACCCGTTCACCGATGTGCCCGAGTTGTGCACCCAGGCGTTGGTGCTCACCGATGGCGACGCCGACACCGCCGGGGCAGAGGCGCTGCGCCTGGCGGGCGAATTCTGGCCACAGAGGCAACGGATGCAGGGCGTGTTCGTGGCGCCCGGACGGGCCGTGGCCCAAGCGGCGACGATGCAGGGCCCTGTCCTGTTCACCGACGCCGCCGATGCCACGTCGTCCGGCGCCACGGGCGATTCCAACGCGGTCCTTTCCGCGCTGTGGCAGGCGGATTACCCCCATTCCGTGCTGGCCCAGATCGTCGATCCGGCTGCGGCGCGGGCCGCCCATGAGGCCGGGGTCGGCGCCACCATCGCCGTCACGCTGGGCGGCGCCATCGACCCTGGCCGGTTCACGCCGATGCCCGTCACGGCCCGGGTGCGGCTGCTGTCGGACGGGCAGGCGCTGCTTGAGACGATGAAGATGCCGCTTGACGCCGGAGCGACCGCCGTTCTGACCTTCGGGCGGTTCACCGTCGTGGTGATGTCCCGCCCGGTCAGCCTGTTCGACCGGGCGATGTACTTTGCCAACGGTTGCAATCCGCGCGATTTTCATACGATCGTGGTCAAGTCGCCCCATTGCGAGCCGCACATGTTTGATGACTGGGTGGAAAAGAACTTCAACATCGACGCGCCGGGCGCGACCTCGGCCAACCTGCCGACCCTGGGCCACACCATATGCGCGCGCCCGATGTTCCCGCTCGAGCCGGGTGCGCCCTTCGATCCGAAAGTGACGATCTATGAAACCCGAAACACCGAGTGAGGCACGATGAAGATCGAAGCGGTTGATTTCTTCTATTTCGCCATGCCCGAAATCACCACCGAGGCCGATGGCAGCCAGGATGCGTTGCTGGTGCGGGTCGTGGCGGAAGACGGGGTGACGGGCTGGGGCGAATGCGAGGCGGCGCCGCTGCCGTCCATCGCCGCCTTCGTCTGTCCGATGTCCCATGGCGTGTGTCGGCCCGTGGCGGCGTCGGTGCTGGGCCAGCGGCTGGACAGCCCCGCCGACATTGCGCGGATCGCCGCATTGGTGGCCCATGACAGCATGGACCTGTTGCAGGCCGCGCACACGTTTTCGGGTGTCGAGATGGCGTTGTGGGATCTGCTGGGGCGCAGGCGCGCGGTGCCGGTCTGGTCGCTGCTGGGATATGCGCGCAGCGCGGCCAAGATCCCTATGCCTCGCTGTTGTTCGGAGACACGCCCGACGAGACGCTGGCGCGCGGGCAAAGCGCGGTGCAGGACGGGTTTCAGGCCGCCAAGTTCGGCTGGGGGCCGATCGGCACCGGCGACACGGCGCTGGACGCCGCGCACTTCGCGGCAGCGCGTGAGGGCATCGGGCCAGAGGCGCACCTGATGGTCGATGTCGGCCAGATTTTCGGCGAGGACGTGGAGCGCGCCGCCGACCGCCTGTCGGCCCTGGATGCGGCCAGGGCGCACTGGCTTGAGGAACCGTTCGACGGCCATGCGTTCGAGGCCTATGCCGCGCTGGCCGAGCGAAGCCCGAAGGTGCGGATCGCGGGCGGCGAGGCGGCGCACAACATCGCCATGGCGCGGCATCTGATGGATTACGGCAAGGTCGGTTTTATCCAGATCGACACCGGACGGATCGGCGGCATCGGCCCGGCCAAGGTGGTGGCCGACCTGGCACAGGCGCGGGGCGTCACCTATGTCAACCACACCTTCACCACCCATCTCGCGCTCAGCGCGTCGATGCAACCTTTCGCCGGGCTGGCGGACGACCGGATCTGCGAATACCCCGCCGACCCCAAGCCGCTGGCCGTGGCCGTGGCGCGCAATCCGATCCTGCGCGATGCCAACGGCGAAATCCGCGCGCCCGAGGCGCCGGGGCTGGGGATCGACGTCGATCTTGCGGCGATGAAGCAATGGCTGGTCGATGCCGAGATACGGGTTGGCGGCAAGGTAATCTATTCAACGCCGAAGGTGTGAGCCGGGGCAGCGCCGTTCACGCATCCGGCCTGGTCTCACCAACCAGATGACAGGCGGCGGTGTGGTCCGGCCTGCCCGCAGGGCGCGGCGCGGGTACTTCGACGCGACACCGATCAAAGGCCAGCGGGCATCGGGTGTGGAACCGGCAACCGGGCGGCGGGTTGGCGGCGCTGGGCACATCGCCCGCGACCGTGAAGAACGACTTGCGCCCCTTCTCGGGCGAGGGCACGGATTTCAGCAGCGCCCGGGTATAGGGGTGGGAGGGCGCGTCAAAGATCGCGGCGCGCGGCCCGATCTCGACGATCTGACCCAGGTACATCACCGCCACCCGGTCCGAGATGTGGCGCACCACGCCAAGGTCGTGGCTGATGAACAGGTAAGTCAGCCCCAGTTCGGTGCGCAGATCGTGCAACAGGTTCAGGATCTGCGCCTGCACGGACACGTCCAGCGCCGACACCGCCTCGTCGCAGACCACGAAGGCCGGGTCGAGCGCGAGGGCGCGTGCGATGCACAGGCGCTGTCGCTGGCCGCCGGAAAATTCGTGCGGAAAGCGCCCCGCATGATGGGTCGCCAGCCCGACCAGATCAAGCAGCCTGCGCAGCCGGGTTTCCCGGCCCGTGGAATCGCCGACGCCATGCACGGTCAGCGGTTCGACGATCAACTCGCCCGCCGTCATCCGCGGGTTCAGCGCACCGAACGGATCCTGAAACACGATCTGCATGTTGCGGCGCAACGCGCGCAGGGCGGGGGGCGGCATCGCCATCACGTCCTGGCCGTCGAACAGAACCGTACCGCGCGTCGGTTCGATCAGGCGCAGAACCAGTCGGCCCGTCGTCGTCTTGCCGCAGCCGGATTCACCGACCAGGCCCAGGGTTTCGCGCCTTGCGATGTCGAACGACACGCAATCCACGGCCTGCACCGGGTTGCGCGGGCCCAGAAGGCCCGATCTGCGGCCGGGAAAATCCTTGCCCAGGCCCCTGACGGACAGGAGAGGCGCCGGGGTCATGGTGCGGGTCCGGTGAACCTGTACCCGGTGTTGCGGATGCAGGCGGCGCGGTGGGCGTCGCCGACACCGACAAGGGCGGGCACTCCGGTTTCGCAGACCGGGCGCATGGCACAGCAACGGGGCGCAAAGCGGCAACCGGGCGGCAGGTCGAAAATCGCGGGCACGCTGCCGGGAATGGCGTTCAGGCGGTCCATGTCGCGGTCGGCAGGCGGGATCGAGGCCACCAGCCCCTCGGTATAGGGGTGCCGGGGGGTGCGGAAGATATCGCCGGCAGGTGCTTCTTCCAGGGTCTGGCCGAGATACATGATCATCACCCGGTCGGTGAAGGCCGAAACGACACCAAGATCGTGACTGATCAGAATGATGCCCATGCGGTATTCATCC
>Ga0105054_10009561_pt1 | contig 12541 bp, 15 predicted proteins | sample BON02_FD_78091 | JGI IMG/M metagenome (GOLD analysis project Ga0105054, IMG submission 78091) | Freshwater microbial communities from Lake Bonney liftoff mats and glacier meltwater in Antarctica - BON-02 (megahit assembly) | ecosystem: Environmental > Aquatic > Freshwater > Ice > Glacier... | reverse complement strand
TTTGATTTTGTATGCTTGACGTTATCATCGGCCGACACACATGGAATTGCCAAATACACACGCACATACATACGGGATACACACACACAGGCACACACACAAAAAAAGAAAAAAAGAAAAGTAGAAAGATTACAAAGATTAGGAAAAAAAGAAGGAAAAAGTTGGGAAACCCAAAAAATTCAAAAAAAGATGGGGCGTCAGGAAAGAAAGAAAGAAGGGGAAAAAAAGGACGAAAAAAAAAAGGGGAATGAAGGAGAAAAATTAGTTAAAAGAGGGGAAGGAAAAAAAAAGAAAGGGAAAACAAAAAGAAAGTGGGAGCGGGATGGGTTTAGGGGGGTAGTGGAGCGTGGGTACTGAGGAGGCAGGACCTCATACTAAGAACGTTAGATCGACATGAATGTTTTTCAGTTTTTCATCATCTGCAAAAGGACAAACAACGCAAACAACGCCACTCATTGAAGCTAGGTAAGAACAGACGAGAGAGTTCCAAACACAATTACTTCATTATTTCTCCAAGGGTGATAATAAAGCAATCATCATCAAGGCGGAGCTGCCGAGCCAAGCGAACTGGGCAAAAGCAGTTCTTTACTGCATGTTCACTGGCAGAAGCCATATCTCTCTCTTCTTCTTGTTTATGTCAGAGAAGGAATTTGTGTATTCAATTCATGATGATTTAGAGAATTAATGTGTGTACTCATTACCTGTGTCTCTATGTAGAGAATGAATGTGTGTATGCATGACATGTGTATCTAGAGAATTGATTGATGTTGCTTTTATTACTTCGTAAGAAATAGGCTAGTAGCTTTGCTGGAAGCTCTATGTGCTTGAGTAAAGGATTTTAATTACTTGTGTCTCTAGTGAATGAATGTGGGTATTCATTGCATGTTTCTCTAGTGAGTGCATGTGTATATGCGTCTCCCGTGTATCTAGAGAATGAATGTGTATGCATGTGCCTCTAGAAAATAAATGTGGGTATTTATTACTTGTACCTCTACAGAATGCATCGAGTATTCATCATATGTGTATCCACAGAATGAACGTGTGTGACAGTTTCACGTGTATCTAGAGAATGAATGTGGGTATTCATTCCATGTGTCGCTAGAGAATGAATGTGTGTATTCATGTCATGTATCTCCAGAGAATGAATGTAAATATTCGTATCATGGGTCTCGAGAGAATGAGTGTGCGTATTCATTACATGTGTATCTAGAGAATAAATGTTTGTATTCATTGCGCGTCTCTAGAATATGGGTATTTGTACTCATTCCATGTGTCTCTAGAAAATGAATGTTTGTATTCATCACATGTGCATCCAGAGGATGAATGAGTGAATTCATTTTGTGTGTCTCTGGAGAATGAATGTGTACATTCAGGACATGTGTCTCTAGAGAATGAATGTGAGGAGTGTACAATTTAAAACATCGGGTATGTTTAGGAGTGAAGGGCAACAGGATGCGCGGGTAGAACTCCAAATGTAGAGTGTGAGTCACGTTACCTATTGGAGTCTATCAGTCAAAACATCAGGGATGCTTAGGAGTGGAGGGTAGCGGGTACACGGGTAGAACTCCAAATGTAGGGGGTTGGTACCCCTTGGAGTCTATCAGTTCAAACATCAGGGATGTTTAGGAGTGGAGGGTAACACGATACACGGTTAGAACTCCAAATGTAGGGGGTGAGTACCCATTGGAGTCTATTAGTAAAAAACATCAGGGATGTTTATGAGTGTAGGGATACAGGATGCACGGGTAGAACTCCAAGTGTAGGGGGGTGGGTACCCATTGGAGTCTACAAGTTGACAAAAGGAGATATGGTAGACTCGGAACTCCAAGTGTAGGGTAGGTGGTAACCCGTTGGAGACTACGAGTTAACGAATGTGAAGATATTGGAGACTCGCAATTTTTCCTCGATAAATATGTATGTGTAAGTTGAGCTGAATTACGTGAAGCACAGTAACATGACGCATTCAGAGGTGACATGTTCAAGATCACATGATGCATTCAGAGGGAACACGAGACATAAAGAGGTAACATGACGCATTCAGATTCAATATGACCCATTCAGAAGTGACTTGATTCACTGCCACAAGATGCATTCACGTGTAAATTATGAAAGTGCTGGGCACCACTGTGAGAATGAATGTGTGTATTCGTTTCGAGTATCTCCAGAAAACGAATGTAAATATTCGTATCATGTGTCTTTAGAGAATGAATTTGTGTATTCATCGCATGTGTATCTGGGGAATGAATGTGTGTATTCATTTCATGTGTCTGCAGAAATTGTGTGTTCCTTTTGGGCAACGCTTGGGTAGGGAAGAAAGGTGGGGGAAGAAAAAGAAAGGAAGACGCAGCGAGAGTCAAAGAGACACACTCGTTGCATCTTCTTCCTTCGGTCCAAGTGCACCAGGAAACAGAAATACTGTCGTGGGTGGGCGAGTTTACAGGACTCGAGTGCCTGTGTCTGGGTGCAGGCCTCGATCATGGGGTGGGCTCAGAGAGCAATGTTCGCATCACGGAGCTGCCAACAGCCCTGGGGAAGCTTCTTGCATTGCGATGGCTGCCCATCAGCAATTTCGCCAATTTGTCTGACCTGCAGGCTTCGTTGGAGTTGCTCTACAATCTCACCTCCCTGAGTCTGGATGAGTTACCGCTGTTGATTAGGCTGCCTGGAGTGGTGTGTGCATTGCCTGACCTGTTGCAACTCACCTTGAACTGGACGGAGCTTACATCACTGCCCAATGCAATGCGCCACTTAACTCAGTTGACAACTCTGGAACTCCTCAATCTGCCACAGTTGACAAGCCTGCCTGAAGGCATGACCACGCTGTGTGCGCTCAAAGTGATGCGGGTGTGCGACTGTGGTCACCTGGACGTCAATTCGAGCACAATGCCCTCTGGGGACCCAAAGACGTCTTGATCAGCACGCCAATGCCAAGGGAGAACAACGAGCCACCCCACCCCCGACCCTGCACTATTCCTGTGTGCTCTGCATCTGTGTTCTGCATGCGTTTTGACGCAGCACTGGTGGCGTGTGCAGAGGCCTGACGCATGGTGGATTTGGCCCATCAAAAGACAGCGCGGCAAATCACCATACCCCTTCTGCACTACCTCATGTGCTGCACCATTAATCAAAACCCGATGCGTGTCAAAGACTGAACCTTCATGAAGCACTATCAGCCTGACAATTCCCTGCGCAACGGGCATGGTGAGGCCCAAGGCGGCATGGGTGCGCTGCGGTGCCTAGAGAGCCAGAACGACCACCTCACCTCCAAGCCTGTGTCGTCGCTGGCATGGGCTTATTCTTCACGCTCATTGAGCGCCTATCCATGCGGGCCTGGCAGTGATGCAAGGCCTTTCTCGATGTGCAGCGGACTCGACGCTGTATTTGCACGGACAGAGCGCAAGGCAGCAGCGCACGCAATGGCCGCCGTCGTATTCGCCCGCACCTGCCGGGTACGGCCCTTGAGCGAGAGTTTCGCGACCGCAACCAGCGCTCTCTGCTCGATCCCCACTGTGCCACGCTCCAAGTTTACCTGCCGTACTTTGTGACAGACAATTTCATCACGTCACAGTGTCTGGAGGCCGCACTTCAGCATCACACATTGCAAGTCATGGCTGGCCTGCCTCCCGCACTGCAACCACGGGTGCACGAGCGCTTTCTCGACGCTCCCCGCTCGTTTGGCGAAAATGGGGAGGAGGCAGGCGCCATCTATTGTGTCTTTGTCACGGCCACGCATGTCAGTCGACCCTTGAAGAGTGTCTCATGGCGTGTTGGAGTCTCACGATAGTTCATTTTTTTTTGGTCTGGTTCGTGTTTTCATGTTCAATGAAAACACTTATTGATTTTTCTCCCATCAATAAATATTGGTCAACTTTTTCCTCTCTAATACATTTTTTATATGTGTCTTCAGTGTGGCAGACGTCTCAATTGTCATTCTTGAATGTTTGAGCGTATCCAGTTTTGAGTATGAATTTTTTTCCAAATGTTGTTTAATTCGTACCATACATGTATGATTTCACAAATCTATCACAACACATGTTTCACACAGTTTTTGGAATCATTAATTTTATTTTCAATTTCTGAGAGGTGAGTGTCATGAAAGTGGTCCGAGAAGAGTGTCATGACATTCTTATTTGAGGGGAGTGTCATGGCCGTCTATCGGGAGGGGAGTGTCATGCGCCTCCCCTCTTTACACTGTCCTCAGGGCCCTTGTTCTGGTCCGATCCAGTGGGCGCGCGGTGGCTGCGGGGCTGACGCCCCTCCGCTTGCCGCGCGCCCCGAACTGTTTCTCGTGGGGAGCAACAAAAGTGTGTGATACATGACTCGATTACAGATCTTTGGGTCGTTCCCGAGATTAGTTCAATCATAACATGAATAAAACACCAACACATTTCCGACTCAGAATCCCACCGAAATTCCAAATCCCCCTCCGGTGGAACTATTACATGCAATGAATACCAACATTCATCCTCGAGATACACGTGAAACGGATTCACACATTCATTTTGTGGATACACATGTGATGAATACACAATTCAATCTCTAGAAACACATGTAATGAATACTCACATTCATTCTCTAGAGGCACATGTCATGCATACACACATTCATTCTCTACATACTGTCACAGTATACAGTTTGGGCTGTTTGAATGGGTTACGTGCCCGTTCGGATTAGCTAACACTCCAGGCTGCAAAGAGATTGATGACAGGGGAACACATCGTTGTAGGGTACTGCTGTGTCTATACAGACGACATTTTGATCTTCACGGAGTCGGATGACCCAGCAGAACACATGCTGAAGTTGGGGGCAGTGCTGGAGACACTACGTAAGAATGAGCTTTTGGTCAAGGGCGCTAAGTCAGAGCTCTTTCGCAGGGACTCGGAGGTGGAATTCTTAGGATTCGAGATATCAGCCAAGGGCTGGGCGCCTACCAAGTCCAATATTGCCATGATGGTGGAGTGGCCGGCACCTGAGACGGTCAAACACTCGCGCTCATTCTTGGGCATGGCCAATTTCTTCAGGTCTCAGGCTTTCATTCTCCTTTTCTCAGAGATGGCAGCGCCTCTCACAGATTTGCTCAAAAACTCAACAAGTTAAAAAGCCTTGACATGGTCAGTGGAGTGCCAGGAGTCATTTGTTCACATCAAGCAATCACTCACGTCAGCACTGGTCCTGTGCCATTTCAATCTGGCTCTCAGGACAGCCGTGCACATTGATGCCAGTCAAAATGCAGTTGGAGCTGTCCTCCTGCAGTGGAAGAGCGGGGAGGATAGTCCACGGCCGGTGGCATTCATGTCACGCAAGCTCTCGGGGGCACAATACCGCTACAATGCTTGCAATGTTGAGAAACTGGCAGCGCAGATGGCATTACAGACTTGGAGAACCGGTTTGCTGGGCGTCCAGTTTGAGATCTACTCAGATCATGACAGCCTGAAGTATCTATTTACACAGAAGGAGCAGTCACAGCGCATCTTGCGACTCTGTGAATTCATGGCAGATTTCAATTTACAGAGATGCGCTATGTGCCGGGCCCTGATAACGTAGTGCCTGACTTCTTATCACGCCCTTGGGTGGATGAGCAAGGCCAGGACCGGACGGCCATTCATACGCTGCACTTGTTGTCTACGGCACCACCAGTGCGGCATACGTCTTTGCACAGCCTACAGCAGGACCCTTGCTCATTGGTAGTGGTTTTGCCCACGTGGAAGGGCAGTGTAGCAGTGCAACAGCGGGGGGGGGCGTGTGGCCTCTGGGCAGTAGCATGTCAAAAGGGTGACACCCCTCTGCAAACAGTCAAACGTCTCCAGTCAGCACTCACACGTGACCCCACCGCGGAGCCTATTGTCACGTCACGCACGTGGCACAGCAGGGGGCTGTGGCGCTTTGGCGGATGGACTTTCAGGAGGAAGCAATCCAGTGGGAAACACAGGCGAGTACTGAGCTCCAATGGATGCTGCCGCTGACATTACCAGAGCGATCCCTCTGGCATTGAGCCTATTTCGAAATGTTGTCACGGTTGGGTTTTGGAGTCTGGTGCAACTCAGATGATAGCGCTATTTTCAGTACAGCGTGCAGACCAGTACTTGAGCAGGAGGGTCCGCCTCAGTGCAGACGTCAGTGAGGAGTGATATTCGAAAAGCTGTGCCAAAAGATACATTCTTTAAACTGGTGAGCGAGTCCGTCAAGGCAGCTGGTGACAACTATTTCCAAGATTTTTTCTTTGACAGTGACAAAGTCTTGTGCTACCAGAGGGCCGAAGATTCAAAGCCAAGAGTGTGTGTGTCTGCAGTGTGCAGGGAGGCTGTTTTATGAGCAGCGCATGGTGATAGTCACAGTGCACTTGCCGAACATCCCGGCGTGGGCCGAACGTCTGCAGCTGTGGCGCACTCATACTACTGGCCTCGACTATTTGCAGATGTGGCGCACTTCGTTCGTTCTTGTAAAACATGTGCTGCTGCCAAAAGCTCAAATCAAAAGCGCATGGGGGCAGAGTCCTATTCAACAGTGCCAATTTGGCCATTCACCAGCTGGGCAATGGATCTAATTGGACTTTTGCCTATGATGAAGCTGGGGCATGAATGGATTGTGACGTGGGTAGATCACACGTCTCAGACAATTGTGGCAGCGCTGGCTCACAGCGACAGGACGAGTGCTGAGGATATTGCTCTCACGTGTAAGCGTGGCTCAGTTGGTCAGAGCGAGGACTGTTAATCCTCAGGTTGTAGGTTCGATTCCGTCTAAAACCCGAGAATTCAAATTCCCATGGATTTGAACTACATAGACCCTCCATCAAAGGTACTAAATTACCTTTGAAAATAATAAAAGCAATCATCATCACCAGTCTTGACGTGTAAGGAGATTGGCTGCAGGTTTGGGTTGCCGTTGACTTTGACAATGGACAATCATGTGCGTTTCGTGGGCGCCGTGTGGAGGGCACTGTGGAAGCTTTGTGGTACCAAACTAAAGTTTACTTCCAGCTATAATCCACAGTCGGACCAAGAAGAACGCGCTAATCAGCAGGTCTTGGAAGGTCCACAGATGGTGGTGGCAACAGTAGTGCAGTATGATGATTGGGATCTCACCCTCCCACATAATACATTTGGTCTCAACAGTCATATCAGTGCAGGTACAGGGGTGAGTCCCTTCGAGTTTGCCCACGGGTTTTCGCCTCGGGTGCCCCTGACCATGGGGCTGGATGACGCAGTGTCAGAGGAGCAGCCTCAAGAAGCAATCAATTTAGCACAGCAGGTGGCCAACCAACATCTTGCGGCAGCTGATAGCATGGCAGCAGGGCAGGTGCGCCTAGGTCGACTGTTACACTCGATCTACACCAGCTGTTGTCAAAGTAGGTGATCAGGTATGATTGGATTGTAGTCATGTTAAAGTGGCTGTGCCCTAAAAGTTGACAGCGCGTTGGTTTGGGCCGTTTGTGGTGTTGGAAGCCAAGGGAGCTCAGGTGACATTGGATTTGCCTGCTACATTTGGTAAGGCACACTGGTGAGTGAATATTCGTCACTGGCATTTGAAATTCTTTGAGGCTCAGGACGCGCCATTTGGAACTGCAGATCAGCCGCCGCGCCCTCTGCCGAAAGTCAACGGATCTGATATGTACGAGGTGAGCCGTATCTGTGCGTCTCGTATTCTGAAGGGACGACATGAACTCTACGTTGAGGGGAAATGCTATGATCAATCCCACAATAGTTGGGTGCTTCAGCAAATCCTCCTCGAAGACGTTCCGGCCTTGTTGGAGGCCTATGAAGCGAAACCAGCTAACTTTAAACCACGGTCTTTCGCGCCCATCCAAGCTACTAAGACTAAAGTGGCGCAAAAGGGCGTGTCGCCAGCCGGGGGGCGAGTGCTTCAAAGCGCGTGCGTGTTTTCAGGGGGGGCTGCTATTCAAGCTCAAGGCGTTGCGAGTCCCTGGCGACGCGTGGTTTGTCTAGGGGTTCCATCATTTGCTGTGCTTATACCTGTGGAGCAGCCTTAAGTTTTGTTTTCACTTGCACTGTCGTGCGCGCAGGTGGTGTTTTGCGGTGTTGGTTTTTGTGACTGCGTGCGTGCTGTTGTGTGTGTGTTTCAAACCACGCTGATTTGGGTTGCAAGATGTGAGTGTGAGCTAGTGTCACGGGATAGCGTCAGGAGGGTACTAGGGAGGGTTCTAGGCGTACACGGGGACGTCACGGTTTAAGGGGCGTCGGGTTTTGAGACCTAAGGGAGTTTAAGGGTGGCTATCATCACGAACAATTTCCCATAAATAGCTTCGCCCTCACGAGAGGTGAGGCTCGTCTAATTCTCAGCTCGTGTTAGCTGGGCGCTGAGAACCAAGCGTGCTGGGCTTGTATCGGTGTGGCCGTTTGGGGCACCGTACCCTTGTATTTCTAGCGCGCACTTCATTATAGATACACATATAATGCATACATACATCATGGCATGCATTCTCTAGAGACACATTCAATGAATACACAAATTCATCTTGAAGAGACACATGACATGAATACACAAATTCATTTTTGCATAATCAACAAATGAATACACAAATATGTTCTCTAGTCATACACAAGAGAGAGAGAGAGAATATAGGTTCAACCAGTAAAAGTGCAGCCCAGAACTACCTTTGCCCTATCTCGGCAACTTCGCTTGTCTCGACAGGTCCGCCTCGCCCGGCTCTACTTTGATCCGCCCCTTCGTGGCTGGGGCTGCGGCTCGAGGGGGTTCAAAGCTGGCCAATGCATAGACGACAGCAGCCGCCTCAGGATGGGGTACGAATTTGGACCCTTATTCTTCTCGAAACTTTCTGGATGGCTGAAGTCAAAAAAATCGAAAAAATAGGGTTGGTGGAACAACTATCCGTATGGACTCTGGCGTACTCTTTTTAAACTCCAGATTAAAACTTCTCAAAACTTTCCGGAAGGCTGAAGTGAAAAAAATCGAAAAAATAGGGTTGGTGGAACAACTATCCGTATGGACTCTGGCGTACTGCGAGTGGCGCGCGGCGGCTCCGGGGCTAAAGCCCCTCCGCTTGCCGCGCGCCCCCCATTGGCAGATGGGAAAAAGTTTTGTGGTTCGAACAAACACACAAGAAAGAGCGTCACATGACGCAACACCTGCATTCGAAGGGACAAGGTCCGTCGAGAGACAGGTGTGCATTGTCACGCATCAAGTCCTGTTCACTGCAAACCCTCAGCATGCCCGACCACGGCCTAAGCGCCTCGCTGCCAAAGGGAACGAAAAGGGGAGGGGGAGCTGCCGGCTCGTCGGCAGGCTGAAGTGAGGCAGCAAGCACCTGCTGTTTGAGTGCGGCCTTCTCTGCTTTGAGTAAGGCAACCTGCTGCTGCAACGTGGTGACAAGACACTCTTTGCACGTGCTCTTTCTTCGTTCATGCACGCAGAAGCTGCGACCTCCACATTCCCGGCATTGACGCTTGATGCGTTTATGCTCGCAGAAGCCGCCGCCACAGTCTTTGCACGAGCTCCGCATGCGCTGGTGCTTGCAAATTCGGACACCACTGCAGTCCTTACATTGTTGTCTCTGACGTTTGTGCTGACATATGCTGCTGCCACCACATTCTTGGCACGTACTCTGCACTCGTTTGTGCTGGCAGATACGGCTCCCGCCACATTCTTTACAGGAGGTCCTTTGTCGCTTGTGCTCACAGATACCACTGCCCCCACAGTCTTTGCACAAGGATCGCACTCGTTTGTGTTCGCAGATGCCACTACCGCCACAGTCCTTGCACAGGCTGCGCTGGCGGCCGTGCTCGCAGCGTTTGCCGCTCAACGGTCGACGCTGTATTCGTTTGGCCGAATCACTGCCCGATTCCGCGAGAATCCGGCCAGCGGTCGCAGAAGCTAGCAGCAAAGCCAATGTTGCCAGCCTATAAACACATGTTGCTCCCTTCCTGCAGCAGGTCGCCCGGCACGCGCGCATTCGGTTACCTTCGCGTTCCTACAGAAGTTTGCCCACCGATACGTTCCAGATCCCAAGGAAGTTTAGCGCCTGTTGACGGTCAGTAGGATCGAGGAAGTCGGGCGTCCGAGTATTGTCTGATCCCGAGGCAGGTTGTGGCCCGTTCACGGTCAGGTGTTGGGAGTTGAGGTCGCCCTCCGCAATTTTGCGTGCAATGGTGCAATGAATCAGGCCGCGTCGGACCGATGTCTTCGTGCGCCTGGTTGACAGCTGCCAGAGGCCTTGAACGATTCCTCATACACCAGGCCCTCGTCGCTAAGAAAGCTCAGGTAGGGCAAAACTGTTGCTCACCGAGGTCGCTGTGTCACTCACGCTGGGGATGCACCGTTGGCTCTGCCTCGCAGCTCAACCTTCTTCAGAGGGCAACTTTCCTCGCGGCTCAACCTTCCTCGGCCCTCAACCTTCCTCGCCCCTCAACCTTCCTCGGGCGCCAACTTTCCTCGAAGCTCAAACTTCCTCAAACGCCGCCCTCCCTTGGCCGCCAACCATCCGCGCAACCTTCCCCACCACTCAACCTTTCCCGCACCCCAACTTTGATCGCCCCAACCCTGCACGGGCGCCAAACTTCCTCGGCCCCAACAGTCACTGTCTACAACTTCTTCCACCTCACTGTCGTCCTTGCTCAAGATCAGCTCGTCAGTTGAAGAGGACAGTTGAAGAGACCTTTTCGCGCGAACTCCAACACTCTCGAAGAAAGACTCTACGCCTTCGCTTTGTGATCGGCTGCAGTACGTGCGATCGTGTGCAGTATCGTTCATCAAGAATCCCCTTGCCTTGATCTTTCCCACTTCCTTGTTTTCCTGCCTCGAAGCAGCGCATTCAACAACATTGCCGTCATCCTCCGAACGTTCACCTCAGTCGCGTTCGTCATCGCCATCGCCTGTGGCCTTGACATGACGTCCCCCTCCCCCCGCGACATTATCCTCGATGGGCAGGTGGTGTTGGTGCATGTTGTCACACATGTTGAAAGTAACGTGTACTTGTTTGCTCCCACTCTTTGCAAGTGTGTATGTGTGCATGTGTGTGTGTGTATGTTGTGTAAGTGGTATTTAAAAAAGATGGCAGAAAGTGATTAGATGACACACACACACACAGGTCCCCCCGCCGAGTCCTCAAAGGGAAAAGTCCTGGGTTGCGATTTCGCGCCAGGACCAGCAAACAAACAAGATGTCACTCACGCCGGGGATGCACCGAATGGAGTTTACGGACAGGGAAGGGCGTCTGATACCCGTGCATTACTACATCTCGGGTGATTTCGAAGTGAAGCCGGAGGACGATACTGAAGGCGAAGGAGGCGACGATTCAGAGGACGAGGGCGAGATTGGCGGCGACAGCAGCGATGACAGCGCGGCTGAGACTGCAGGCGACGAAGAGGAAACGGACATGGAGTTTGAAAAAGAGTGTCTCGAGGTGTGCTTGTTTGTGTGCGTGTTTGTGTGTATGTTTGTGTGTCCTGCAAGGGGCACACATACCGCGGCGACGCACTTGATGGGAGTTTTTACTTGATCGGACCATTGACCTGAGGTCATGTGATCACGGACCTTTTTCTATTGCACTACCTTCTTTTGTGACAATACCTCCCTGTATTACACTGCCTTTTTTTATTACACTACCTTTTTGTCTGTTTTTTTCTGGGCAATGTATTGGAAAGCACAATACTCTCAAAAGAAACTCCATTTGTCACAGTCCCCTGCAGGTGGGCACCAGAAACTGCGCGCCCATACTGAAACGTGTGACGTACGTTCTCTCTCAGCACGAAGACTTGATGATCTCGCAATCGGTGCTCTTTGTGTGCCACGGGGTGCTGCGCAATGCCGAGACCTATTGCAGGAACTGGATCCCGATTGCGGAGCGCTTCAATCTGATGATCGTCTGCCCCGAGTTTACTCAGGAAGATTTTCCAGAGACCAAGTACAATTATGGAGCTGTGTCCAAGGGCAAGGGCATGAAAACATGGGCGTTCACCTCGATCGAGTATATTTTCGACACTTTTGTGCTGGCAGGAATGAAAAAAGACGGCTATTCCCTCTTCGGGCATAGCGCTGGCGCACAGTTTGCGCATCGCTTCTGCCTCTTCTCAGCACGTGCAAGCCGCTGCCTCCAGATTGTTTCAGGTACACCTTGCCACGTTCCCCTTCTGAAATGTTTTAAACGCCTCTGCCACATTTCCCACTGTACTCTTGTGTGTTGACCATGTGTGCGGGGCATATGGGGTGGCTTCGGATAGTAAAATCAATAAAATGATAGGTCTCTTTTGCAAAAAAGACCTATAAAAGAGACAATATTCTGCAAAAGAGACCTGTAATTTAATCGTTCCTACTGACCGTAGCCACCCTATAGTAGGCACAGCCTATGGGGTGGCTTCGATGAGTAGGCTCCGTAAAATTATGTCTCTTTTGCAAAAGAGCCCTATAATAGAGACTATATTCTGCAAAAGAGACTTATAATTTTAAGGAGCCTACTCCACAACCCAATTTAACACCATATAGATTAGTTAATGATAGCTTTACCATCGTAGCCACCCCATACCCAACTTGGAATGTCCTGGATTGGAAAGCTCAGAGCTCGAGCTCG
>Ga0105054_10009559_pt1 | contig 12542 bp, 9 predicted proteins | sample BON02_FD_78091 | JGI IMG/M metagenome (GOLD analysis project Ga0105054, IMG submission 78091) | Freshwater microbial communities from Lake Bonney liftoff mats and glacier meltwater in Antarctica - BON-02 (megahit assembly) | ecosystem: Environmental > Aquatic > Freshwater > Ice > Glacier... | reverse complement strand
TCTTGTTTTGTGTATGCATGCACACACACACTCGCCACGCACACATGCACACCCGCTCACACCCACACACGCACACACACACATACACACACGCGCGTGCACACACACACGCGCACACATTCACATCATGGTATTTAGATACTGGTGTGTCTCAGTTTAGCCACTTTGAACACACAAAGCAAAGAAGGAGTATACAAGAAGCAAACATAATGACACGCAAAAACAGACAAACACAACCAGTGGAAAGACTCCACACAGAATAAAGACATGACAACAGAAAATCCAACAGGCCACAACATCTCACGGACATCATTTAAACACACAACTCGAGGAAACCCAAGCATCTCCCTCTGGCGCACACACCCTCCAGGGCTCCAATCCACACACAGCAAGCAACACACTTCACCACATAGTAGCACACTGGAACACACTGAGCATAACTGTAGCACACTGCAACACTCTGCAACGCACTGCAGAATACTACACCATGTTGCCTCACACTGCAACACAATGCAACACACTACGCACCCTTCCTCTCAGAATCCCTCTAACCCTCCCTCTTGCTCACACTCGCGCAGCACGTGCACACTCTCACTGGGTCTTCCCCCTCTTCTTCTCTCTCCCCCCCCCCCCTCCAATGCCACCTCCTCATCCATTCCCCAGGACAAGCGCAACTGATTGGAGCACTTGAGGATAAGGTACACACACACACACACACACACTGTTATGGCTTATTTCTCACATACCCTTTGTCATGTACTATGTATATCTATCTGTATGGACAAACACAAAAATAAAACAAAACTCACTCGAGGCACTTGAGGATTGGGTGAAGAAGCAATTCCCCAAATTGGTAAAGTTTCTCAGCGCACAGCGCCGCGAGACCGAGATCAAAAGCCAAGGCTTGCTTCTCCTCAGCGGTGAGTGTGGCAAGAGGAGTATACGCAAGGTAGAGGAGCGAGCATTTGTAAAACTCGCCGGCCTCTCCTAGTGTTTTTTGCAGCAACGCTGATACGCGGTAGTAGGCGCTGTTGACTGACGAGTCCAGCTCTGCGAAATCTGACAGCACTGACTTGCTCGCTTCCAACTTCTCCTTGGCTGTGCCATCATGTTCGAATAACATAGAAATACGCATAACCAGCAAAATCAGTGGTGCGGTGTGCTGACGATACGTGCGCAAACTATAATATGTACAACAAAAGCTGAAATTTAATGCCCATATCAGCCAAAAAAACGCTGGGCACACACCTTCCTCCACCCTGCCCGCCTGCAGTGTGCGTCGCGCGACCTCAAGTCGCATCAGCAGCAGAGCCTCCTTATCCGTCAAGCCCTTGCCCACCGCCTGGAAAGATTGCAGAAGTTTAAGCCTAGTTTGAAACTTAGAGCAACAAAAGCACCACCACGATAGCTGTGCTACAGCGAAATCAAACGGAAGAGCAGTTCGTTACGGTGAGTAAAAGCGGCGACAGCAGCAGGAGTGAAAGAGAGTAGCTGAAAGCAGGATTGTACAAAAGGGCATCAAGAATGATGGCCGTTTTGTGCAACAGGTTGGGTACCTCGAGAAACTTAATGGCCTCTTCAATTCCCGGCTCCGCGTCGCCGTGCTGTTTTGACACCTTGATGGCAAGCGCTGCCAGCAGTGCCGCATGTGAGAGCATGTAGGGGAATCGGTGCGAACACTTCTAAAACGCACGCACGGACACATAAGCATACAGATGCACATTGGAGCACCACCCAGATACACAACTACACACAAACACACTTGCGTGTTTGACGGCATTCATGCGGCTGCCAAACCCCGACCAACTGGAGCCAGACGGCTGGTCCTTGACCAGCTCATTGTATACAGCGATGAGGTCCTTGTTGCCAGCTGCGTTGAAGCACGCATCCTGAACCAGCTCCTCGAGCGCAAGTGTCGCCTGGTGCCAAAGCTTGCTGCTCCCAATGAAAACAATCACACTGGTGCTCAGCAGGAGCGGCGGGCGCAGAGTGCGTGCGGCAGTAACAGAGCGATGAAAATCAATTAAGAGGCAAGGAAACAGCACGCGCGGGGGCGCAGCGTAGCAGAAGCGGGCCTTTTGGACCTCGAGGCTGATACTTGAATCTTGTCATACACTGCTGCCAGGTGTCCGTGCGCTGCCTTTTGCGTGTTGAGCACCTCCGGCGTGCTTGCCATTTTGAAGCGCGGACAGGTGGAGAGCCCGTCACCAGCCACGAACTCAGAGGGACGTGACCGCTGTCAGTTGGGGGAAGGGAATGCTGCGTGTGGCAGTGCACACCGTGTGACTGTAGATATCTTGAGCGAGGGAGTTCGAGCATGCCGTCGCCAAATCCGCGCGAGCTCAAGGTCGCGACGCACACATGCCCCTGCTTTTCTCCGCCGCATGCTTCTCCAAAGCTCTCTATATTCTTTTTCAGCGTTCGGAACTTGTGATTCTGAGCTGTGTCTTGACCGAATGCGTACGAGTGCGCATGCCTAAGGCAAAGAGCCCCACAACAGGAACGTACGCAGATATCTATGATTTCTGTGCAGAGCTTCCTCTCTGACCGAAGGGTGGAGGCGCTGCAGTGTTGATGTTAATTATCGCAAACAACAAAACACAGGTCGCCAACATTGGCACCAATTTGCGCCCTCGCAGCGCCTCACGCAATTTGCGTGCCTCTTTCCGCTCACCTGGCAAAAATGGTATACTCCTCTCCTGTGTGTGTGCTTGCATTGACGCTCTGAGCAGGACAGAGGATATATATCCTCTGCCGGTGCTGTGCTAATGGTGAAAATAGCATGAGGTTGACGCCTACAAACAACGCACATGTCAAGTCTAATGATGATGGCCATATATTTGCAAATCTGTAGGTTCCCAATTCGATGACAATTTGCGGATGCAAATTCTGAATCAAAATATGGGCGCGACCGGCAAATACATTCGGGTTTTTCCTGCTCTGGCCGAATTTCGAGCAACTGGTACATGTGTGTGGATCTCAGCGCACAAGAACTCAATCTAAGATAATCTAAACAACACACACACAAACCCTCGCACACACATGCACACACGTACACATACACACTCACGCAAGTACACACGTACGCAAACACAAGAACAAGCACAAACGCGTGTACACACTCAGACATGCACGCATCTCTTTACATGTCCATGTGCATGTTACGTGTCCATCTTCACTCATTTGTATATTCAAAATACCTGCATATATCTAATCTATACATCCGCAGAGGCCAATGTGACGCACGTTCTCTCAATAACGGTTGTCAACAGGAGTGACAAGGTCAAAAGAATCAGATTCAAACAGCCAACAACCACGGAATTTGCACTTCACCAGATCCCTTGTATTTCAGTGGCGCCGGGCTTGGAGATCTCGGCGGACCTCGAGTATTTTTCGGCAGTGGAAGGCGACTTTTCTGACGAGTTGATTGTCATGTGTGAAGATGATAAAATTACGATCCCCGTTCGTGCATTTGCTCCGCGCGCCGATATGTTCTTTGATGGGTTTTGTCATTTCGGGGGGGTGGCCCCCGAATCCTTGTCTATCCGCTATGTGGATGTTGTGAACAAGGGCCAGAAAGCGGCAGATTTCAAGTTTTTGAAAAATGACGTGCCGCAGTTTGAAATTGAGCCCTTAATGGGCAGACTGGGTCCGGCAGGGTCGGACGATTGTTTTATTCGAGTGCGTGTGCAGTTTGATGCTAAAAATTTGGGCGTGTTCCGCAGCGTGGTACAAATGGAGGTCAACTCCGTCGTGATTGGTACTACATTGGATATGAGTGCGCTGGTAGTTCGGCAGAAAGTGGAGCTCGTGTCTCCCGACGGCGCAGGCAAGCTGGACTCGGTGCAATTCTCGACAGTGTACTGGGGAGAAGAGCGTTCTCAACAGGTTATGTTTGTGAATGATGGCCCTGAGCCCCTGGATTTCACGACCACTATACCAGTCAGAGAGGGGAACAACGATGAAATCCTTCCCCCCGTCTATACAGTGACGCCTAGCACTAGCCAAGTCAATGGATTTGAGCAGAAAATACTGACAATCACGTTTCATCCGCCGATTGAGAAGCAGATCACGGGTTGGAAACAAGCGCAGGTGGTGCCAGAAAAGCAGAAACCTCCAAAACGGGAGGAATTTCCCTCGCAGGTGCCGTTTGCAATAACTGGCGGGGTTTCTCCTAAATTTGCCGAGGCATTGCGGACTGAACTACGATTTATGGGCCGGGCTGAACCGGTGCTAGTTCAGCTATCAGAGCGCGATATTGAATTTATAGACACGGTGCAGTACGACCATGTTGATATGAATTTGACGATCAAAAACCAGCACGAGGAATTGCCAATTGCGTTCAATGTGCCCAAAATCGCTCACTTTCGTTGCCGCCCTGCAACTGGGCGTCTTCTCCCCTACCAAACCTTGTCAATAGTAGTGTCGTTTTATCCGAATCAGCGCGGGAAACACAGCGGCGAACTCAACTTTATGCTGCATGGCGCTACAGGTCAGGTCGTGGGAAGTCAGGTCATGACTGTGCGGGGCAATTGCCACGAAAGCTGCCATCACAAGAAAATTCCTGGCGGAACCCTGGCGACGCATGAGACCTTTGAACCTACTTTGCAATTCCAATCCGGAGAATCGTTGGCGAAGCAGAAAGGTACAGTGCCGCGCAAGTTCGTGCGCGACAAGTGTTGGGTGAAAAATCCGCCTGAAGTGACAGATGCAACGGCTAAGTATACTATGGATGTCGACGTCTTTGAGACGATCAACAACAACAAGGATCTCTATATGGTGTGGTTGCGAGAGGAACAGGCCAAACGCCGAGCGACTCTCTTTATCACTGAAACGTCAGCCTTCGCCCTCGGAAATCCTGCAGGTAAAGATTCTCAAACGTCAGCTCGCTACTAAATTTACTAAATTAAAAAAAAGATTGAGCTGATTTTGAAAAACAAATATCAGATGTGGCATGTGGCGACGCGTCCGAAGATCCCGATTACTCTAAAACCTCTTTAGATATGGGCATGTTTGGCGCGCCCATTAAGGGCGCACCGGCAGGATTAGCATTGAATGAGCCGAAGCTAAGTCTTCCTGACGCTTCTGGCGAACCGTTGTATCTGAAAAGTAATTTCGGAATCAAAACTGTGCTGAAGCCGAGGTCGTGCGTCATGGATGAGGACAGATTACTCATCAGTAAATTTAAACCACTACCTACCACGGGCAAGGAGAAGCGGCAGTGTCAGTTGAATTTGGCAGCCCGCAACATCCTGCAGGTATGTAGGGTGTCGGAATTTCCCGTGCATCCTGCCGCATTCTGTGCTGTTTTGTGTCCTGACACCCTACCTACCTGCTGCAGATTGCGACGCACCCCTCGAAAATGGCCTTTGGCGCTATTTGTATACAGCAAATTTGCGTAAAGTCGTTTACCGTGAGCAACAGCACGGAAGGCTCCATCCTCGTGCGCATAGAAACCCACGACAACCCCGCTCTGAGTAAAAGCAAACCGGCCAGCCAAGTCATTCCACCCGGCGCCACTGCCGGGTTTGACTTGGTGCTCTATCTCGACAGCACAACCGACGTCGACACCAAATTCACGTATCATATTAACGAACACCACCACTACCAAGTTCCAATCACCGCGCAGGCGGTGCCCGTCATGTTAGAACTCAGCAAGAAGAGCCTCAACTTTATTTTCCCGCCCCAGAGTTTCTCCCCATTCGTATCCGAGTCGATCATCATGACCAATCAGGTAAAAATTCTCAAAAGTCAGCTCCCTACTAAATGTACTGATTAAACAATTGTTGAATTGACGTTTGAGAAATCCAATGACGTTTGAGAAATCCAATCAGGGCAACAACCTTGCCGAGTATAAATTTGTGCAGGGCCAGTACTTCACAACGATCCCCACTTCTGCCACCGTCGAACCGAACTCGGCACAAGAAGTCGTCATCACTTTCAAACCCGGGCCGGGCACAATATTTGAAGAAACACTCGCAGTTGAAGTGGCGGGAGGCAGTCCCCTGCAGGTCGACCTTTCCAAAAGTCCGCTTGCAATGACATTGTTCTCGTAAAATGACTACAAAGCTGACTTTTGAGAATGTTTGCCAGTTGACATGTGCAGGCGAGGTGTCGGAGGGGGCGCTGAAAGGTAGAAATTCTCACAAGTACGCTTGCTACCAAATGTCTTATACAATATAATTATAAAGCTGACTTTTCAGCATCAAAAATCAGTTAAGACAAAGGTGTTGGACTACGGCGCCTTGGCGGCCGGTGTGGCTATCCGCAAAAGCTTTACAATTACTGGCGATGCCGATCATGAGAGCGACACCGTGTGGTACGTAGACACGGCCGAAATCTCACGCAAGTGTCCGGGGCTCTCGCTCAATCCCGAACGCGGCGCTCTGTCAATGGGTGCGGCAAACCAAATAGTTGCCACGATGCGCTCTGAGCGCGCTCAGACAATTGACACGTTTTTTCAAATCATGGTGCGCGGCGGCAAGCCTATCAAAATGAAGGTCAAAACACATGTTGTGGTGCCGGACGCCAAGGTGCTCAACGATGAATTCGACTTTGGGTCCACCTATTTAGGTGCCACCTCGGTTCGGCCCCTAAAAATCTGCAACGCCTCCGAAGTAGATGCGATCTTCACACTGGATCTGAAAAAGCACTTCGAATTTGGCTTCCGATTGCCGGAGGAACTTGAATTCGAGGATGACGAGGCGCCATCGCAGGAGAAGCGGCACTCCCTCGCAGGGCTCAAACACAAGGCACATGACACTGAGACAAAAGACGTTGCCGACGATCCCAACGAGGTATCTGAGGGGCGCCTCACAAAATTCCGCGTGCCCGCCAATTCAGAGGTTGCGATCGACATGACGTTTTCGCCGGTGGCGCTGATGAACCACGCGTTTGAGCTGCCGCTCTCCATGCAAGGCCTTCCTGCGAATGCGATGCGGCCGCTGCGACGGGCTGTATGCGCAGAATCGTCACGGCCGCGGCTGCTGCTGTCCATGTCGGCGCTGGATTTTGGCACCAATATTGTGGTGAATGAAAACATGGGCTCGTTCGCCTACCACATGACGCTAACTGTGACCAACTGCGACGAGTCGCCGTGTGTCATGGATGCGGTGCTACGCGGCCCCATGGCAAAGGCAGGAATTTTCGTAATGGCGCCAGTGACGGCATCGTTAGTTGTGGGACACGCATGTTCAATGCAGATAGACTTTATCCCACGCAAGCCCGAAGACTACAAATGCCAACTCGCCATTAGCATCGATGGGCAAACAGACGCGCCGTATTTCGAATTGGATGTATCGGGACTGGGTGTGTACCCCTCCATCCAATTCGATAGGCGCGAGATTCTGATGGCGCCTGCACCACCGGGACACACGCAAAAAGTGTCGTTTTTTGTGATTAACCAGGGGTTTGACAATTTGAATCTGAGGTATGCGATGGCGGCGGGGTGTAATCACTTGCCGCTTAAAGTGACGTTTCCGCTGGGCACCATGTTGAATGTTGTCAAGCAGCGCATCCTGGTTGAGGTCACAGTGACGTGCGAGGAGAACATGTCGTTTACCGGCACCATCGAGTTTTACGATAATCAGGATCAGGTGTACAGCATCGAGGTCAGTGCCACTCAAGACGCCAGCCTCTTGTCCATCTTCTCATGGCTCAGCCTGCACAAGGGATACTACGACATCCAAGCTAAACCGGGCAAAGCTCTCTCGCTGACTGTCAACAGCGAACTCATGGATCACGACTTTGACGCTAACGGAGTCATGTCCATCATACCACCTGGCTCGCCGATCCAAGGCAGTCCCAATCATAGCAAACCAGCGCTGCAGCCAAACGCGGTGTTTTTGTGCGCGTGTGCGAGCATCACCGAGAAGAAGAGCGTCGATTTTCTGTTGCACTATTGCAACATGGCCGTGCTGAAGCAGGCCATCAGCAAGTTCCCTGCCGATATTCACGAGCAGCGCGGCAAAATGATCTTTGACGTGGTCGAACAGTCGACTGGAAAAATTATCCCGGGCCAAATCAAAAAAATCGCCGCCAGCCGCAAGGAAGAAGCCCAGCAGACCCTTAATTACTATCGCGAAGTGTGCAACTCCCTTAAGCTCTACGGTGCACTAATCTCATTGGTGCGCCCAGAGTATATGCTGCCATTTCACTTGTTTGAAAAGTTGTATTTGGATGGCAAGTTGGCGGAGGCGGCGAGCTATTCGACGGAAACGCTCGAGTTTCTCGAAAATCACTTCCAGCTTGTGCATGAGGCATCGTGGCTCATCATTCTCTACCAAGTGCTCAAGTACGACAAATATGTCAAAAGTGATGCAAATATATACGAAACAGAGACCAGTGTACAAATATAGAAAATAACCTGTATACATATGAAAAGGGTATAATCAAAACGACCTGCTGACTACCTATCAAGTGCTTTGATCAAAATTCTCAAAAGTCAGCTTGCTACTAGATGAATTATGAAAAAAGACTATAGAGCTGACTTTTGAGATTTGCCAGGCTGTTTGTTCTTTCGCGGTTTACGCCCAAGAACATCAAGACCTTTGCCGGGATTGACCCCAAGAGCTTCCCAGCCCTGCTGACCTCAGGCAGCAATCTCTACTCATCCAGCGAACTCAGTCTACTCGCCTGGCTCTCATACCACAACACACTCGTCAACCCCACCGAAAAAACCCCCGTCTCAAATTTCGACACAAATCTCCACGACTGCCGTGCGTTTGCCGCCGCCATCATCTCCCACGTGCCCTCCGTGCGCAGCACGCTGGCGCTGCTGAAGAAATCCGAGCACGAATGGGATCGTCTCGAGAATGCAAAAACGCTGCTGCGCATCATGAAAGCGCTCAATCTTGACTACTGTCCATCTGAAGAGGCACTCATTAGTGCGCCGGGTCGCGACTTGATCTTGTTTGTGGTTTACTTGGTGGATTCACTCCCGGGCTTCATCCCGAAGACAACGGTAGAGTTTGATGGGCGTCTTAACGAGCCCGTCATTAAGAATATAGAGCTTACGAATCCCTCGGCGCGTCCGCTGGTTTACAATATCCGAATCGATGGCTCGCCTGAGTTTGCAGCAGCAGACTCGTTGAAAATCGGGCCGCGGGACAAGATCAAATTTCCCGTGACTTGTTTACATACACAACGGCTGCCGGCGGTTGGCGAAAGTACCGAGGCACAGATATTCTTTATGGGGGAGAGGGTGGCAGGGTCGCCGGTGGGCGCGACGTTAGTGTTTAATCTCAAGTCGCAAGTCAAGAGTTTCAAACGCACACAGATCATGACAAAAGAGACCAAGTTGTACGAGGCCGTGTCGTTCGAGGTACCGTGTGCCAACACCAACTCCGAAACCGATACAGAAATCAACGTCACGCTCATCAACCTCAACACCTGGCCGTCAACCACCCACGAACCCAGCAGCCCTATGAAAAAGGGGAGCAAACCTAAAAAAATCGATCCCACCAGCCACCATCTCCTGCCCGAAATGACGTTTTGGGTGAAAAAGAGCAAATTTAAACTCAAGAAAAACACGACGGGCTCTGTGCCGATATCGTTTTTGCCGCTGCGCATGGCGGCGCACAGCTGTCTTGTCTTCATCAAGGACGACTTTGGGTTTGAAACGTGCTTTGAGCTGCAAGTCAAAGTCGCCCTCCCGACACAGACCGACTTTTACAAATTTGCACACCCCATGAAAAGTACGATTGTCAAGGATGTGGGGCCGTTGAGCATCAAAAACCCGTCAATTGACAAGTGTCGTTCATCTATACTGGAGATGCTGGGGACGAAAGATGGAGGCACCTTTTTCAAAGCCGTCAGCGACCTCAACAAACTCGACTACAAGGTCGAGTATGTGGTGCAGGGCTTCACGGGGCCCAACAAACTCACGCTGTGGGGCAAAAACCCGCCGAATCCTGAAAAGGGGCAGAAAATTAACTCGCTGCAGTTGGAACTGCGGCCGCAGGGGGTGGGGTTGTTTGTCACGCGCATCTGCCTGAGGTCTGCGTTGGATGTGCGGATCATGGATATTGAGGCCAAGGTGACGTCGCTGGGTACACGTGCCGAGCTCACACTCAGTGTTCCGGCGCGCCAAGAGATTCTGCAGGAGATTCCTTTCATCAACAACAGTGAATATGAGTGGAAAATCGTGGCGGATTTGCAAGGCTCCGGCTTTCTGGGTCCCAAGGACTTGTCAGTCCCACCCAAGAAAGACGGCATCCCCGGCAAGGCGACGTACCCCCTCACGTTTAAGCCGACATGGATTTGCAATGTTGAAGGCTCGCTGAATCTGAGAAATACCACGGCAGATGATAAGTACGAGTACTCGCTCACGGGCATTGGTGAGGATCCGATTGCGGAAGATCATATGAAAGTGGTGTGCAAGGCTCGCTCACGTTCTCTTGTCACGATTCCGGTGCGCAATATTCTTGGCGACGACGACTGCCACTACACCATCGAGTGTGACCTCATCGGCATGACTGGCGCTGCAACGCACACAGTAGCAATGGGTGCCAACGCAGACTACGAGCTAAGTATCAAAATGCCGCGCGGCGGCGAATTCTCAGGCTCGATCTCGTTTGTGGCGCCCAACAAGCATTTTATTTGGTTTACTCTTGAAATCGAGGCGGAAAATCCACCGTCGGAACGCACAGTGGAGCTGGAGACGAAGCCACGCAGTGCGATCGCGGCAGACATCACTATTGTCAATCCTCTCGATTCGGATGTGACATTTGACGTGCTCATGAACGGCGAGGGGCTATTCGGGCCGTCGCAGATCACGTTGGCGCCAAAAGAGACGGCAACATACGAGCTCATTTACTCGCCATTGCTCGTGGGGTTCCGCAAAGGGGGCCTTACATTTTTGAATGACGAGATCGGAGAGTTCTGGTATTCGCTGGAGCTGACAGCCCTCGATGCCGACGCCACGATTCTCGAAGAAATCGAGTGCGAGCTGGGCAAAACTGGCACTGTTGAAATATATTTCGAAAATCCTCTCGGCGAGGATATTGAGCTCAACGTGCACACTTCAAATCCTACCAATTTTCAGGTCGTGACTGATGCGTCAAGGGGTGAGCCCGTCACTCGCGTGCCAGTGGCTGCCTATTCATCGCTCGTCGCCACCCTTGTATATACTGCTTCCGCGCTTCATGAAAACGAAACTGCCATTATCAAACTCTCACACGATGAGGCTGGCATGTGGGAGTACCACGCGAGTGGTCGGGGCACAGCGCCCGACGAAGCTGAGGAGGTGCTGCGCGTCAGAGCCACAGTCGGCGGCAGCTCGTCGAATAGTATTTCCTTCCGCAATCCTTTCAACACACCAATGCTCACCAACGTGGTGCTCAGCGGCGACGTACATGTGGCCGATGATGCACCCGAAGGCTCGCTGCCCGCCTTTCGAGTGACCATGTCGAACCTCAGCAACTTAGTGCTGGAGCCCTTTGAGCAAATCAATATACCCATTCTCTTCGTGCCCCACCGCATGTCAGAGCATAAAGCAGTGCTTGAGCTTGTGGCTACAGAACACAATTTTAAATGGATCTACCCCATTGTTGGCACGGCGGATGCGGCAAAGGTAGTCAATCTTGGGCGACTCTACTGCAAAGCGCGCGAGAGTCTGGTAGAAACGCTGGATCTCAATCTCGAGGGCGCAGCAGATTTGGGCGAGCGCGAGCGGCTAGATATTGAAGTGATTACGCCGGCTGAAATGAGCGACATGCTCACCAACTGCCTGACGATAGAGCGCGACCCAAAGACTCCGCGCCCGGCGCTGGGGGTGTGTCGAGTCAAGGTGGTGTTTGAACCCTTAAAATCCGTGCGGTGTAAAGTGCAGATCCAGATTGCACGCGCATCGGGCGGGCGGTGGCGGTATGACATGGAGCTCGTGGCGTCGCAGCCCGATGTTGATGATGTCATCAAGATCGAAGGCACCATGGACCGCACCACAAGCATTTCATTTCGTCTGACAAACCAGTTCGACAAGCAGGCTCCGTATCAGGCCTACTTTTCCGTAGAATCTCCGCCCGAGTTTACTGTGACACCCTCAGTTGGAATGCTGGATGCTTATGGATCTGAGGGCACCAATTTCGTCGTGTCCTTTTCCCCGAAAGTCTACGGCAAATTGTATCAGGCAAAACTGATTGTGGAGACGGAAGAAATGCAATGGTCCTATCAAGTGCTGGCTGATCTTCCGCGCTATGAACCCCCCCGCGCTGCAGGAAAGGTGGACACGTGGATTCCAGCCGAAGTGGATCCGGATGTCTATAAGACGCTTCTTCCGCCGCAGAATTATATGCAACAAAATCTACAGTGCGTACTACATGCGTGTGTATGTGTCTGAATGTATGTGCGTGTGTATTTGTATGTGTGTGTATACAAGTATGCGTAGATACATATATGTATTCATATATATATATATATTGATATATATATATGAAAATATATGTATATTTATGAATATACATGTATATATATACATGTATATATATATAGTTGTCTATATATATATATATATATCCATATATATATATACATATATATATATA
>Ga0105054_10009549_pt1 | contig 12553 bp, 10 predicted proteins | sample BON02_FD_78091 | JGI IMG/M metagenome (GOLD analysis project Ga0105054, IMG submission 78091) | Freshwater microbial communities from Lake Bonney liftoff mats and glacier meltwater in Antarctica - BON-02 (megahit assembly) | ecosystem: Environmental > Aquatic > Freshwater > Ice > Glacier... | reverse complement strand
TCGCGGTGCCTGCTAGTATTGCCAGGCACCAGCAGGCGTAACTAAGCGCCCGTAGCTCAACGGATAGAGCATCTGACTACGGATCAGAAGGTTGGGGGTTCGAATCCCTCCGGGCGTGCCACTAGTTTGGCTTCTTGATCCCTAGCTTCTCCTACGAAAGCTGGGGCTCCTCGATCAGAGGGGAAATTGTTCATGTCAGTGGATATGTCAGTCGTTTGGGGCTCTCCAAGCCTGCGGTTGTCCGTTCTTGGGAATTTGCCTTTCGAATATATGTTCGAACGGGTGCATTATGGGGTTCTAATCATGATGATGCCCTTACTAACCGTCGAAGCTGTTGCAGAGAACCTCGCTGTCTCTCGGTCCACAGTTGTGCGCCTCATCGCCAATAACGAGATAGCGGTCACACGAATTCGGCGCACAGTCAGAATTTCTGAGACAGCCCTCGCGGACTACCGTGAGTCACGGACACAACTTGCCAAGGACTACCGGGGTGGGCGATGACTAGGGCTCCTTCCGTATTTATGGCATCCAACCCGTCGGGTAAACGGGTGTGGAAAGTTGACGTGCAGGTCGGAGTGAAACCCAATGGTCGACCCCGTTTTGTCAGAAGAACAGCTCCCACGAAGAGCGCGGCGCTTCGATTAGGTCAACAGATTATGGCGGATGCGGCGAATGGTGCGCTGGCTCCTCAGGGCCGGGAACTCTTTCACAGTTTTGCTCTTCGGTGGCTTTATGACACTAAAGCTCCACAAGTCCGGGAGGCCACGACGCATGATTACCGTTACAAGCTAGAGACGTACATTCTTCCGACGTTTGGGAAGAGACCAATCGCGCAGATCAACACCAACGATGTCACGGGGTGGTTGAAGGAGCTTCATTGCTCTGGAAAATCTAATTTCACTATCAATGGTGTCAGGCAGGTATTGAACGCGGTCATGAGAGCCGCGCTGTCCAATGGCTACATTGTGCGTAATCCGGTCACCAATACTCCCGTGTATCGGAGAACTCGCCGCGACATGGTTAACGTCAAAGAACCCTGGTCGCTGAGTGAGGCTCAACAAGTCCTCGCTGCAGTAAGAAATTCGCCGGTCGAGCTGTTTACTGTGTTGTTGGTCTACTTTGGTCTCCGGAAATCAGAAGCCCTGGGCCTGAAATGGTCCGATTTTGACTTCGATTCGGGCACCTTCACAATCAATAGATCAATCCGGGAAGTCCAAACCTTCAAACCTGACGGGTCAAGAAGAACGGTGGTTGTGGAGGGTGACACAAAAACACTCTCGAGTCGTAGAACTTTGGTGCTGAGCCCACGGGTCATTGAGGCTATTTTGCGCCACCGGGACAATATCGACCATCCAGTACTTCGTGACGGTGCTGCGTGGGTGTTTTCCACAAAGCATGGGACAGTTCAGCGGCCGGGAACGGTTCAAAGAATGCTTCACCGAGTTCTTGAAGCCCATAACATCCGCCGGATCAGGATCCATGACATTCGTCACACCGCAGTCGTTCTAGCGATTGAGAGCGGAACGCCGATCGAGGCTGTTAGTCAAGGTGCTGGTCACACCCGCCTGGATACGACGAAATCTATTTACGCGCCGTACAGCCAAACGCTCGCCAACACATTCTCAAACAATGTAGCGAATTATCTGAGCGTCAACCCCATCGATGATCAGTTGCAGGAGCTACTCACTCAGGGGGCCATCCTCCCCCCGGCCGCTAATGGGGGTGGGGTCAAACCTTAGGCGGCGTAGACCAGAAACCCCCTAGTTTAGGTCGACACACATTTCCGCAGTTCAAAACTTTCAGAAGGAGAACCCCATGCCTAACCCGTCAGTCCCAATAGAGCTCAAGCGCCGTCGTGGAAACCCAGGGAAACGTGATTTACCCGAAAGGGCTAATGTCTTCGATTTGGAAGCGGGACCCGTTTCTCCGTTGCGCCCTCTTGGGCTAGATGGTCGACGGCTTTGGGATGATGTTTTTGGCCAGGGCGAGATATGGGTCTCTGGGAGAACTGACTCACAGTTGCTGCAGCTGGTGTGTGAGCAAATCGATCGCCGGGCGCTTCTTCTGGCGGCTCTGACGGACAATCCCACTGATAGATCAATTCACATGTCGCTCAACGATGTGGAGAAGCTGATTAGCGGCAACTTGAGCCTTTTGGGTTTCACCCCGTCGGATAGGTCAAGGTTGGGGGTGGCCGAGGTGAAGGCCCACAGCAAAATCGATGATCTCCGGGCCAAAAGAGACGAACTTCTGAGGAATTCATCAAGTACATAAAACTTGCTCTGAGGCGAAAGCAAAAGCGCTGAGGATCGCGAAGGATATTTTTTAGGACGCCCATTTCTCCTCGGCCAAAGGCGCACCGTTCAGTTCGTCTCTCGTCCGACGCCAGCTCGGGAGGTACTGGTCCATCAGTTCAACGAATCGGTCATTGTGAGTTCGCTCGTGGAAGTGGGTCATCTCGTGAACGAGGATGTACTCAAGGCAGTTTGGGTCCTTCTTGGCCAGCTCGATATTGAACCAGAGATTTCCTGACTCTGGGTTGCACGAGCCCCATTTGGTTTTCATTCGGCGAACGGTCCAGCCGTTCACTTTTTGCCCGATGGTTGGCTCCCACTTTTCGATCAGTGGAGGGATCGCTTCCTTGATCTGTTTGCGATACCAAGCTTCAAGAAGCCTGCGACTGCGCGATGAGTCTGCTGTTGCCGGTGAAGTCAGTTGAAGTTTTGATCCAAGAATTTCCACGCGCGGTCGCGCTGCGGTCTCGACTACGTTGAGTCTGAGCCGCTCGCCCCAGACATAGTGGGATTCACCTGTCACCATCTCTCGTTCAGTCTGTCGATCAGCGTTCCGGAGCTGATCCTGTTGTTTCTTAATCCAGGGCAGTCGCTGAATAATCGCAAGTCGGACGGCTCCCTCGTTAAGGCGATCTGGTGCTGCGACGCGCACTCGGCCGAGTGGTGGGTGCACCGAGATGTGCATATTTTTGATGCTCTTGTAGACGACGTCGACGTTGATGCCAGCGACGGTCAAGTATGCGTTAGCGGTATTCATCACGCGCCCTCACAAGATCGAAGAGTTCATCGAAGCGGTCAAAGTCCCTTGGCAGGACCTTCCTGATCGCGTTGGCGACGACCTTCTCTTTCATCTTGTTGCCTACCCAGTCGTGTGGTTTGGCCACTCCGATGGCGGTATCAAGTTGGATTGCGGTTGTGTCGTCGGCCCATCCAAAGTCGACGAGGGCCTTTTGTGCACCGTTCTGTGCCCATTCTGGGTAGAGGGTGTCGGATTCCTTTTTGCCAACCTTGGTGGCGAGGGCAATGAGTTCCTCAAGGTACTTTTTATAGTCGATGGCTTGTTGGCGACGCTGTTCGATGAGGGCGTCAAGAAGCGAGGACATCGTTTCGTAGTATTTCGGATTCATCGCTTGCTCATCGACGATTGTCTTTCGCACGTTGTTGACGATGGTCTCAGCGACAGCATCCTTGTTCTTTTTGATGCCCGCAGGCAGCGCGTTGAGAGCACCCTCGCCGCGCCGCACAATCAGATCAACGAGCCCGGTGTCTTCGAACTCCGCCACAATTTCTGACGAGCCAGCCTGGATGTAGGTGTCCAGGAGGAAGCGCATTCCGGCTTCGAACTGTTTGAAGTCAACATTTTCGTTTGCTCCGAGCTTGACCTCATCGCGAACCGCCACGTAGTGAGTGACGTCTTTCTTGATCGTCGCCGCTTGCTCGGCTGAGTAGCCTGCAGCATCCATATCATTGGCAAGCACCGCGAAGGCCCGGACGAGACCACTGACTGACTTGTACAGCTCAACGCGCTTCGGCTCGTTGGCCTTGAGCTGGTCCGCATTGCCCGCCTCAGCCGCACAGAAATAGTGCTGGTATTGCAAAGTCTCTTTCGGTGGTGCGACCGGTTCGCAGAGTGCATGAATTCGCTCAAGTGCCTCGTCAAGATCCTTGCGTTCTTGTTCGCTACGGTTCTTGAGGAGCCCCTCGATGTCCTTTTTCTCGTAACCATCCAATGCACCCGATGTGTAGTCAGTAATGGCATCTTCGAGGGAGTTGAAGAGGTCCTGGTAGTCGACAATGTAGCCGTATTCCTTGTCGTCACCATCGAGTCGGTTGACTCGGCAAATCGCCTGGAAGAGACCGTGGTCGCGCATCTTTTTGTCAATATAGAGATAGGTCGCTGACGGTGCATCGAACCCGGTCAGAAGTTTGTCGACCACGATAAGTAGGCGCATTTGGCCTGGCTCTTCGATGAAGCGACGTTTGACGTCTTTCTCGAACTCTTCAATCTTGAGCACTGCCTGGTCGGCAGGTTCATCAAAGTAGTCGGAGAGCATCTGACGGTAAATCTCGTACTGACGAAGTTTCTCGGTCGCTCCGTGGCCGCCATCCTCTTTCGAGATGTCGCCAGCCATCGGCACGTAGCTCGTGACGATGGCAACCTTGCCCTTGAATCCAGCTTGAACGAACATCTCGTAGAACTTGCACGCCTGGTGGATGCTCGAGCCAACGAGCATCGCGTTGCCGCGGCCATCCATCAGGCGAGGACGAAGATCCATGTCGCTCAAAATGTCCATCACGATTTGCTTCGACCGTGGTTCTGAGCTGACCACCTTCTGCATGGTGCCCCAACGCTTCTTGAGCTCAGCTTTGGTGAGGTCCGTCATGCCCCTGGTTTTCATGTCAAACCATTTGTCGACCTTGTCCGGGCTGGTCAGATCTTGATCAATATTTCGTGCCTCGTAGCGCAGATCAAGAACGACACCGTCGGCAACTGCTTCATTGAACTTGTAGGTGTGGATGAAGCTACCAAAGGTCTCGATGCTGGTCGTTTTATCTGCCTTGAGCAGAGGAGTGCCGGTGAAACCAATGAACATCGCTCCAGGGAGAAGTTCCTTCATCGCAGTGTGCATCTTGCCCGATTGGGTGCGATGCGCCTCGTCTACGAAGACAAAGAAGTTGCCCTTTGCACTAAAGCCTGCCGGGATTTTCGAGTTCATCTCAGCAAGGAACGAATCCTGCGACTCATCGCGCTCGCTGTCATCGTCACCACGAAACTTATGAACTAGAGAAGCGATCAGTTGCGGTTGGTGGTTGTTGAGTGCGGTAATTAAATCAGCACCACTGTTGGTGCGATAAATCGGCTCGTTGACCCCACCGAACACCTTCTCGATCTGCTCATCAAGCTCAGTGCGGTCGGTGATGATCAGAACGCGAGCTTCAGGCTGATGCTCCTTGATCCATTTCGCGAGCCACACCATAGTCAGGCTTTTACCCGATCCCTGGGTATGCCAGATGATGCCACCCTCGCCCTTAGCAACCCGAGCCTGGGCAGCCTTCACCCCGAAGTACTGGTTATGACGGGCGGTCTTCTTGGTGCCGGAATCAAAGACAATGAAGTCGTGGATGAGTTCAAGGAACCGATCTTTCGAACACATCTGGAGCAGCCCACGGTCGAGCGGTTCCTGAACCTCGGAGGACTCTTTCCACTCGGTCCAGTACTTTTCAGGTGTATCGATGGCCGCGTAGCGGAGGCCCTCAACGCCGTTGCCCGCGAATAGCAGCTGGATGGACGTGAAGAACGGACGGATGAAGTCTTTCCCCTGATTTCCAATGTTTTGACGGATGCCTTCAGAGACACCGACCTTCGAACGCTTCAACTCGATAACACCGAGAGCGATGCCATTCACATAGAGCACAACGTCAGGGCGCTTGGTGTGCTCCCCCTTAATCGAAACCTCTTCCGCAATCGCGAAGTCATTGGCGGCAGGATTCGACCAGTCGACCAGCCAGACCGTCTCGAACAGCTCGCCCACCCCGCGCTTAACCTTCACCCCATAACGAAGCAGGTCATAGACCTCGCGATTGGCTTCATAGAGCGTACGGCCACCACCAAGAGAGGCAGCCTTCTTGAGTTCCGCAATCGCCTTGCCCGCCAACGCAGCAGCGTAACCACGGGCAAGCAAGTTCTGCGTCAGTAGCTCAACCTCGACATGCGAGTTATCCTCGCGATGTCCCCAGTTGCCAAGGTATTCGTAGCCGAGCTGTTGCTTGAACAACGCAACGACGTGGTCCTGAGTCTTGCGTTCAATCTGCCCGACGACACTCATGCTGCAACCTCCGCGAATACCAGGCGAGTGCGTCCAGTCAGAAGTTCCTGCATCATGCCTTGCTTGAGGGCGAGGGTCTTGGCCAGCCGCTGTTCCATCGCCGCCAGCTCCGCGTCCATGTCCGTCAGCACTGCGGCTATGGCCGTTTGTTCGGCGAGACCAGGAGCTAGAAATTTAAATCCTATAAAATCCTTCTGATACAGATGCGTGATCGTAGATCCTGCAGTGATCTTGGCAATGAAGTCATCAAACACTCTTGATCGCAGCAAGCAAAACAAAAATGCAGGCACGAATGAATCTCGAAGCGGTCGAATAACGAATACGCCACTATTCAAAGTCGCAGGGCCGGTCAATCCCTCAACGAATCCCACCTTTCCAATTGTTCCGTCCTTGGTAACAAGCACGTCGCCGTTCTTTAGTTGAATGTTGCGATCTTGGTCGTAACGCCACTGATCAACGAAATGGCAAGTACCCCAATTGACACGGCCACCAATGAAGTCGGTGCCTGTTACCAAATAATGGGTTCCACTCTCCCGATACTCGTCGGACGTGAGTGCTTGCCAGCCAATACGAGCTTTCAGCGACGCGTTTCGAGAAATATCTAAAAAGGACCAGTCACTGTGGAACCCGGGGAGGCGGGTCTCGCCCGTGAGGAGTTGCTGCATGGCGGCCCGTTTGAGGTCGCGCTTCTTGACGATGAGCCGCTCCAGCGCGCCCGCCAGCGCGTCCACATCGCTTAACGCCGAAGCGATGGCGCGTTGTTCGCGGAGGGGTGGGACGACGAACGGCAACTTCATCAAGTCCCGAGTGTAGATTGCTGCGACGCTCGTAGTGCCGGTCGCGAGACCTCGGAGCACCCCGATTGCACTGGCCGTATTGAGTGCGAGGTTTGCATATTCGTTAGAGCAAACTTGCTTCGCATCAAACTCCAGCCGCATGAGGTTCGAGTTGTAATAAGCGACAGGAAGTTCGTCCCGCCAAATGGCCACCTTGCCGACCAAGTCCAAAGTGTTTCGGGTGTTGAACAGCACATCGCCTTTGGTGAGCTTGTGCTGCCCTTCCGGCGTTATTCCCGGCGTGATGTATTCCGTCTTCGAAATGTTGACGTAGCCGCGAGCGATGTTGCCCATTTTTATCAGCGGGTGTTCGGTTGCCTGATCTTGGTTCGGATAATTTCCGCCGAGGCGACCCTTGCTCAGAATTGCCCCGAGAGGCTTGACATCCCACTCCGCTGGGATAACCCCTACCTCCGTTCGCTTGTAGCCGGGCTTCACTTTCATAGCGCGCCCATGTTGGTGAGGTGTGCCTCCACGCGACTGGCGAGCGAGGCCACTTCATCGGTGAGCTGCGGCAGCGGAGTACCGTAGCGTTCGACGAGCTGGCGGACGCGGCCGGTGAGGGTCTGCGAGACGCGGTCGAGTTCACCCTTGACGGCGTCGGCGAGAGTGGCCAGCCATTTGTCGTCCACCACCAGAGTCTTGATTTCGTCCTCGGTGAGGCTGTGATACTTGGCATCCAGTTTGGCGTCGAGGTCTTCCAGCACCTGTTTCAGGCGGCGCTTGGCGTCTGACTGTTTGTCGAGCATGGCGGCGTAGTCCTCCAGCGCCTTGCACTCATCGGTAAAGTCCGGGTCTTTACCGATCTTCTTTAGGAGCGCCTTCACGGCCTTGGTGGTAATTTTCCGCTTGTCACCATCGCCTTCGATCACGTCCTCCAGCAACCCGCCCTCACCACCCTGTCCCTCTATCTGCTCGTCGAGTTCCCGCTCGATCTCGGCGAGTTCCCGCTCGATGCCCCTGATGGCTTCGCGTTCGGCCATAAAGTGGCGGGCGATGAGAATGTCTCCAGGGATGAGGTCAGACCTGAACCGGCGGTTGCCTTTCTTGTAGTCGTGCGCCTCCGGCCAGACCAGATTGTTACCCTTTTTTTTGACTTGAAGTACTTCACGAACTTGAGCGCCCGCTTTCCACCCTTCGACTGACACGATGTAGCAGTCGTCCTGCATGGTCTCGGCCCAGTAGTCCATGAGGTGCTGGTAGATGTCGTAGTGGTCGAGCAAGGGCACTGGTGCGAAAGCGGCGAGCAGGTCTTCGGAGAGCACCTCAATAAGGGACTTGGGGTGGCTGCTGACTGCATCGGCGGCAAAGCCTTCGAGGCGTGGCGCGTTGGTGGCCTTCCATTTCGCGAAGAGCTTGTCCACGTCGGTCCTGAATGCGCTGAACTCTGGGTGGCCGAGGATCGCGGGCTTCACCTCAAAGCTGGTGAGCTCGTAATAGCCGGGGCGCGCGGACTTCTTGAACAAGGTGGCGCGCAAGTTCGGCATAATCTGCCAGTAGCGGTCGAGTGCGTCTATGTCGCGCTCGGGGATGCCGCCACGCAGGTGGCCGTCGATATCCTGGACGTCTTCGGGCTCGGTGCTATCGATGTAGCGCGGGAGGTTGAGGTTGTAGTCGTTCTTTGGATCGCTGATTTCTTCAACCGACACCATGCGGGCGTAGCGCGGCACTTCGGTCTGGCGCGTGAAGGTGTCCACGATCTTGTGGATGTCCTGAGCGCGCAAACGGTTTTTTGGGCCGTCCTTCTCGAAGCCTTTGGAGGCGTCGATCATGAAAATGTCCCTACGTGACTGCGCGTTCTCTTTGTCGAGGATGAGGATGCAAGCAGGAATGCCAGTGCCGTAGAAAAGGTTCGCTGGCAAGCCGATGATGCCCTTGATGTAGCCACGCTTGATGATCTCCTTGCGAATCACGGCTTCGGAGTTGCCGCGGAAGAGAACCCCATGGGGCAGGATCACAGCACCCTTGCCAGTGCTTTTGAGCGACTTCAGCATATGAAGGAGGAAGGCGAAGTCACCATTCTTATTAGGCGGACGCCCGTAGCCGTCAAAGCGGCCGTACTCGTTATCGAGGCCGTTCGCCCATGACTTGGTGGAGAACGGCGGGTTAGCGACGAGGAAGTCGAATGTATCAAGTCGATCATTCGTGGTGAACTGGGGGCTTGCGATCGTGTCGCCCTTACGAATGTCGGCAATCTCGTTGCTGTGCAAGATCATGTTCATCTTCGATAAAGCCCAGGTCGCGTTGTCCTTTTCCTGACCGTAGATCGTCAGCCCGTTTGGTGCGGCGTCGGCAACTTTCAGTAGCAATGATCCAGACCCGCAAGTCGGGTCGTAGACCGTTGCCGAGTAGGGAGTGCTCGGCTTGATGCCAATCAGTTGGGCCATGCTGCGCGAGACCTCGGCAGGCGTGTAGAACTGGCCCTTTGATTTTCCAGATTCGGTTGCAAAGTGACGCATTAGGTACTCATAGGCGTCTCCTAGCAGGTCGTCGCCGTCTGCACGAGAACCCCGGAAATCGAGGTCCTGGAAAATCGAGATCAGGTTCGTGAGACGATCCTGCATCTCCTTGCCTTTGCCAAGCTTCTCTTCATCGTTGAAGTCCGCAAGGTCAATGACCTTCTGCAGGTCGTTGGCTTCGGCGAGCTTGCTGATCGCCTTGTTGATTTTGTCGCCGATCTCCTTGTCACCCTTGAAAGTCACGAGGTCGTCGAATGAGCCGCCCGCAGGAACATCGATCAGGCTGTCCCTATCTGACTTGCCCTTGTCAGTGACGTACTTCACGAAAAGCAGGGTCAGGACATAATCCTTGTATTGGGAAGCATCCATGCCGCCACGAAGCTCGTCCGCACCGCTCCAGAGCGAGCTGTAGAGGTCAGACTTCTTGAGAGCCACTACTTCCGGGCCGCCCTCGAAGACGCGCCCGTCAAAACTAATCCGTTCATAGTTCGATGTGTCATGTCGTGAGTGCTCTCCCTCATACCAAGGTGTGTCCGCTATCCATTCAAGACGCTTGCTATCAGGCTACCGACGTCTGCAGACAAAAACACTGTTTCGCTTCAGGCAATTCACTCCTTGCAGGAACCTCAAGCCGGTCACTGGATTATCCTCCAACCAGACCACGAGCCACCTTTTCGAGAACTATCGAAGTGATCCGCGACGCGGGTGGGAGAAGATCGCGAACTCGGTCAGCCAGTTCCGAGTGATGCCGGGCACAGTCGTAGGCTGGCAGACCGAGAACTCAATCGCTGCACCGATAAGGCACACACGGGCATGAGCTACTAGACGGCGAGCGTCAACTAATTACGAAGGATTCTTCGATAGGTATCCCGAGCTCTCCCCTCCTCCAGAAATGCAGGAAGCGATAGACGTTGTGAGGAATTGGCTGCAAAATAGCCGGGGGGAACCCGATTCTAAGAGAGGGCTTGTGGAACGCGCTCGAAGAGACGGCCATGTTCTACTTCGGGGTCACGCAATTCTCGCCTCTGACGCACGGACAGTAGATGGAGGGGCCACCAGCGTTGGTCTTTATGACGGGCCAGCTATGAAAGGTCACAAAGCCAACCTGAAGCCCTTTTGGCTGGTTCCAGGAGAATGTTTATGGCAAGTTGGTTGTGGTCGGAGACCTTTCCAAGGACCCAGAAAAAATCGAATGTATGTATCTGTAGCGGGTCGTCAAATTTGAGCCATGCATGGAGAGCGGCGCGAATTTTTTGACGTTGTCGACAGCCGGCCTCCCGCGAAACAAAAAGATCTGATTGAAATTCATTGGCCAGGCAAGGATGAAATTGAAGTAAAGGTTTTTTCTGTTTACTTTTGCTTTTTACGGCGCTGTTGCCTGATCCCACTTTGAACGCCGCTGGAATCTCCCCCACGAAGATACCGACGTTAGCCTCCCCGGTACTTCTCCCCATCCCGAAGGCTTGGCTCGCTGGTGTTTTACGGGGTGGTGAGCGGTGGCTGTTCTTCCTCGAGGTTTCGTATCAACCTGCCTGGATTCCACTTGCAAGGGCAATTACCGCCGTAGCTCGCCCCACAATTGCATCTGGGGTGACATTCACACTTACGCTCCATAACCCTGCCTCTTAACTTGTTCACCGTATCCGATAGCTGTAGAACTTCGGGGAGTCTCTTCACTGACCGATGTCATAGGACGATGCTCCCGCGAACTGGTGACTTCGAGAGGGTCGATAAGTGCCGACAGGGGCGGTCCGGTTGCTGCCCGCCGTTCATCAAGAAGCTTTTGTTTTTATTGTGCCGTGGCCCAACATACGGCTATGAGCATCGTCTACATACTGACTAACGAAGCTATGCCCGGTTACATCAAAATCGGGCGAACTGAGACAAGCGTCTCCCAGCGAATGTTAGAACTGGAAAAAACTTCCATACCCCTGCCGATCCGGTGTTACTACGCTGCTAAAGTTGTCTACTACGCAAAAGTCGAACGAACCCTCCACACCGCTTTTGGTGACCATCGAGTCCGTCCGAGCCGCGAATTTTTTAGGATGGTTCCCTACAAAGCCAAGGTCATTTTGGAGTTAATGGCTGTGGCCGACGTCACCCCGAGTGACGACCTGAGCTTGGACTTGGAGGGTAAAGACGCCCTTGAGAAAGCTTCCAGAGCTGGAAGCCGCTACAACATGGAAAAATACTGAATTCTTCTGGGATCTGTGCGGGAGTACTCATCCGACAGGTCCATAACTTATGTCGTGGTGGATGGAAAAACGGTCGACTTCCATTTTGAAAGAGTCTCTTTGTCGCGATCTGCGGTATTGGCGAACGAGTCCAGAGAAGGGACAGCGTCGGCCTTGCAGGGACCAATCTGGTGGCTCCACGAGGGCGAGACCCTGGCGAGCCTCCGGGACCGGTTAGATGAAGACTGGTGACGGTTGATGCCCCGTTGGATTGACTCGAACCACACCGTATCCCTTTCTTAGCGGGCGACAGGGCCTCAAAACCCATTCGGTGATGGCACGTTGGGGTTAGCTAATCGGTGCGCTCGGGACCAAGTAAGGACCGACTACCTGCCTTCACTTAGTGAGTCATCTATCGCACGAATATCGCACGAGCCCTAACTGGAGGACTTAGAGGCCAGTAAACATATGGCTCGTAGTGGTGGGCGATACTGGGATCGAACCAGTGACTTCTTCCTTCCAGTTTTCTGTCCCGTAATCCACGTGCGCCCTAAAGCTTGCAATGGCGAGGACAAAAAATCACGCCCCAAGGAGACCTGCGGGCTAGGAAATGTTTTTGGCTAAACCCGGCCTACAGAGCGAAGGTTGTTGATCCCCGCAGTGCGGTCTGATTGCCACTTTTCATAGCCGCGGCATCCACTGGCACCTCTTGGCTCGTGGATTATGTCAGTCGACATGTCAGTCGATCGGGTGGCCACTGTGACATTTCCTGACACTTCCAGACACATCCCACCCCTGCTAAACTCGAAGAAACACCGCGGGTCCTAGCTCGTTTAGGTAACTACGGATCAGAAGGTTGGGGGTTCGAATCCCTCCGGGCGTGCCGAGATTTAGCTCTCTGATTCCTGGCCTCCCTTGCTCCTGCCCGATGGCGGGTGCGCGAGCCGCGATGGTCTCAAAGAT